>Ga0210057_1004308_pt1 | contig 19062 bp, 21 predicted proteins | sample CryGeyCG2114_010_2_FD_183968 | JGI IMG/M metagenome (GOLD analysis project Ga0210057, IMG submission 183968) | Groundwater microbial communities from aquifer - Crystal Geyser CG10_big_fil_rev_8/21/14_0.10 (SPAdes) (version 2) | ecosystem: Environmental > Aquatic > Deep subsurface > Groundwater ...
TCTGTAAATTTGGTAACAAGTTTGCTGTCTCCAGCAGGTGGAGAACAATGGCTGTCAGGGAGCACGCATGACATAACATGGAAATGGGCAGGGTTATATTCTTACGGCTCAAACAATATTAATATTTATGCAATTTATGATTGTTTGTCCGATGGATTTGCCCATCCATGCAGTATGTTGCTGAACACTGTTCCGGTTTCAGCCGGAAAATATTCATGGAATGTTTCTACTAATTCAACCACAAAATATAAAATTCAAATTACGCGCACCTATTTAAATCCGCCCGAAAACCAGCATAAAATTAGCTGGGATATTAGTAAAGAGTTTACTGTTATTCCTTCAGGGACTGGATATAATCAAAATATATTAGACTCTATGGCAGCTTCTTTGGCAAATATCGCAGAACAGATAAAACAGCTTTTGTCAGGCAGATAAAGGCATTGATTTGTATTTTAAAAAGAGCTATAATAATCTTGTAGCTCTTTTAGTTTCATAATTTAACTGAGAGGAGGAAATTTCTAGCGTGGTTGGATTCCCAACGGGTTACCAGGGGCAGAGAAGGGGCCGTTGTTTCCTGACCCCGGTGGTTTTCTTCAGATCAAGGACATGGAAGATGATCAGCAAGTTCAACCGCAGGCAGCGGAGGTTCATCCTGGCTCGCGCCAATGGTTCTATTGTCAATTCCGATGTGATTCATCGGGTGACTCGGGCTCTCGCCAAGAGGTTTCGTGAAAGGGTTGATCCCGCTGCGGTTGAGGCTGTTCTCAAGGGCAAGTCCGGCCACAGGAACAGCTATGGCGGTCCGCCAAGGTGTAAACGGCGCGATTTGCGCCACATTCCACGCTAGCCACGGCTAGCGCTTCCTCCAACCAAAGGGTTGCAACAGTTTGTTGTAGCCCTTGTTTTTTTAAAAAAAGTATGCTAAAATTTTAGAATATGGAAGAAATAAACAGTCAAAAAAAGAGCTTTAAAACAGAAATTACCCAGAAGTACATTCCTTTTATTTGGGAAGTTTTAAAAATATTTATTATAGCTTCGGCAATAGTTTTGCCAATTCGTTATTTTTTATTCCAGCCATTTATTGTAAAAGGAGATTCAATGGCGCCCAATTTCCAGTCGGGAGACTATTTAATAGTAGATGAATTGTCTTACAGATTTTCACCGCCCGAAAGAGGAGATATAATTATTTTTAAGTATCCGCAAGATACAACGCAGAGATTTATAAAAAGAGTTATAGGATTGCCCGGCGAAACAGTTGATGTAAAAAATGGAAGCGTAACAATTTCAAAAGATGAAAAAAGTTTTACATTAGATGAAAAATATCTTCCTTCAGATTTGAAAACCTATGGAGATATACGCGCTATTTTATCAAAAAACGAATTTTTTGTTTTGGGAGATAATAGGGAGTTTTCTTATGATTCAAGGGCATGGGGAAATGTTTTGAGAGAAGACATCATTGGCAAAGCTTTTTTAAGAATTTTTCCTTTGTCGACTTTAACAAAATTTCAATGAGCAAAGTAAAATTTCAAAGCTTAACGGGAATGCATGATATCTTGCCGGACGAGCAGGTTTATTTTCAAAAGGTCCAGAAATCTGTTGAAAATATTGCTAACTATTATACTTTTCAAAAAATAGAAACTCCTATTTTGGAAGACACAGAAGTTTTTTCTAAAGCCGTTGGAATCGCCACAGATATTGTTGGAAAAGAAATGTACACTTTTAGGACAAAAGGTGGAGATTTGGTTTCTTTAAGGCCTGAGGGCACAGCCGCCATAATGAGAAGCTATCTTGAACACGGAATGCATAACCTTCCTCAGCCGGTAAAATTTTGGTATATTGGACCGTTTTTCCGCTATGAAAGGCCCCAGGCAGGAAGATTTAGGCAGTTTCACCAGTTTGGATTTGAGGCTTTGGGAGAAAAAAATTCTTCTGTTGATGGGCAAATTATTCAAATGAGCTACGATGTTTTAAAAGAATTGGGATTTAAAAATTTGACAATTGAGGTTAATTCAATTGGAGATTCAGAATGCAGGCCTTATTTTAAAAAAATATTGGCTAGTTATTTCAGGTCAAGGAGATCCTCTTTGTGCTCTGACTGCCAGAGAAGATTAAAAGAAAATCCTTTAAGAATTTTGGATTGCAAGGAGGAAAAATGCCAAAGAGTGAAATCTTCGGCTCCCCAGATAATTGACCACTTGTGCAAAGATTGCCATGCGCACTTCAAACAGGTTTTGGAATTTTTAGACGAACTGGAACTGCCATATACTTTAAACCCTTATTTGGTGAGAGGCTTGGATTATTACACAAAAACTGTTTTTGAAATTGTGGAAAAAAGCGAAGACGGCGCAAATGTCGGCACATTAATAGGAGGAGGCAGATATGATAATTTGGCAAAATTATTGGGAGGCAGAGACACTCCAAGCTGCGGCGCGGCAGGCGGCATTGAAAGAATAATTGCATTAATGAAAGCAAGAGATACAAAATTATCTAAAAAACCCGACGGGGCAAAAATATTTTTAGCCCAGCTGGGCCAAATGGCAAAAAGAAAAAGTTTAAAGCTTTTTGAAGAATTTAGAGAGGCAAAAATTCCGGTCGCAGAATCTTTTTCAAAAGATTCTTTAAAGTCCCAATTAAGGGCTGCCGATAAATTAGGAATAAGATATGTTTTAATTTTTGGGCAGAAAGAAGCGCTGGAAGATTTTGTCACCTTAAGAGATATGGAAACCGGTACGCAAAAAGAAATAAAATTAGACAAAGTCGTAAAAGAAATGCAAGCTAAAGTTAAAAAATAATATGTTAAAAGTAATAAAAAAAGACAGGGAAAGCCCGCAGAACTTGGTTCACCGCTTTACAAAAGTAGTCCGCCAATCTGGCATTCTGCTTCAGGCAAGAGGGCACCAGTTCCACAAAAAAGCTAAATCTGATTTAGCAAAAAAGAGGTCGGTTTTGAGAAGGGTTGTGTTGCGCAAAGAAAGGGCAATTGCCGAAAAATTGGCAAAACCCAAATAAATGCTAAAACAACAGATTCAAAATAATACCACAGAAGCTCTTAAATCTGGAGATAGTTTAGTTTTGTCTACGCTTCGCATGCTGCTCGCCTCTATTTCTGTTAGAGAAAAAGAAAAACGCTATAAAATGAAGCTGGAAAAAGACGCGGAATTGACAGACGAAGAAATAATTGAAACCGTATCTTCTGAAATTAAAAAAAGAAAAGACGCCATAGCGCTTTATGAAAAAGGAAATAGGCCGGAGCTGGCAGACAAAGAAAAAAAAGAAATAGAAATTTTAAAAAAATATCTGCCGGAACAGTTATCTGAAACTGAATTGAGAAAAATAGTTGAAGAGTCGGTAAACAAGCTTGGAGCTAAAGAAATAAAAGATATGGGAAAAGTAATGGCAGACTTAAATTTAAAAATAAAAGGAAAGGCAGACGGCGGAGAAGTTTCAAAAATTGTAAAAGAACTTTTATCAAAGTAGCATTGTTTCTTTGACAAGAAAGCGAGGTAGCAAAATGGCGCAAAGAACGGTAGAGTTCAGGCGAGGATCCAAGGTTGAGCCAGTGCAAATTATAGTTCCGAATACGCCGGAAATTAATCGGCAAGCCGGGTATGTTGAAGATTGCCGGCAAAGGCTTGTTTTGGCAGAAAAAAGCCTGAAAGAAATAGTCGAAGTTTTCCAGCAATCTTGCGAGCATGATTTTCAAAAAATTATGCGGTTTGACGAAAATTACTGTGGAAGAGTTGATGGCAGAGGAATAGGCCAAGACGTCTATATTGGCAAACGTTGCAAAAAATGCGGATTATTTGAATCTCGGCCAGCAGGTCGGCCGTGGGAGATTTGCCATAAATGCGGTGGCATAATGAAATGGCACGATGCAGATCGTTGTGGAGAAGACCGTGTAAATATAAACAAGTGCCAATCTTGCGGCCATGAATACAATACAACCTGACAATGAGTTGGGATAGGACCCTTTTGGGTCTTTTTTTATACTTGTAATAATAATTATCACAGATTTTAAAAATATGTTAAAATTAAAATTGATCGACATCGGAAGTCGAACAAATCTATGCCGCAAAGAAAAGAACAACTCGTTACGGGTGGAATATGCCACATTATTTTACGAGCCATAGACAATAATTTAATTTTCAAGAATGTAGATGATTATTTCCGTGGTATTTTTTGTTTATATGAATTTAATAATGCAAAACCAGTAAACATATCTATTAGAAGAAGAGATCGCTTTACCGAAAAAAAACGAGAAAAGTTGATCGACATCGGAAGTCGAACTATTTTGACGAAAGATGAGAGAGACCAATTTGTTGAAATTTTAGCATTTTGTTTTATGCCAAATCATATGCATCTTTTAGTAAAACAAGTAAAAGATGGCGGGATATCTAAATTTATGCAGAAGACTGGTATAGGTTTAAGCAAATATTTAAACAGGAAATATAATAGAAAAGGCCACGTATTCCAAGATGCATTTAAGGCAGTTCAGATGGAAAATGATAATCAATTTATGGCTACTGCTTCCTATATATTTACAAATCCAACTGCTTTAATAGAGCCGGGTTGGAAAGAATTAGGGATAAGAAATCACTCTACTGAGGAAGTGCTAAAATTTTTAGAGGGATATAAATGGTCAAGCTACCAAGATTGTATTGGAATTAAAAATTTTCCGTCTGTAACCCAAAGAGACTTTTTATTAGAAATGATGGGCGGAGCAGAAGGATTAAAAAACGTTATTAAAGACTGGATAGAACACAAAAAAGATATAGCAAAATATAAAGACTTATTTTTAGATTAAAATTGATCGACATCGGAAGTCGAACAGAGAGTTTCTTTGACAAGAAAGCGAGGTAGCAAAATGGCAATTGCAGTAAAACCCAAAAAGATAGAAAGAGAACTGCCGGCTGACGAAAAAATACAACGGCTGGCAAGGCATGCCGGCCATATGCATCAGCGCTGGCAGGAGGTAGAAATTCAACTTCAGGAAGCAATACGGATATTTCAGGCCAACTGCGAGCACGATTTTGAAGTGTTAAAGCAGGGGCGCCCGGGCGAGGAGGTATATGTGGGAAAAGTTTGCAAAAAGTGCAAACTTTTCGTTCCAAGACATAGCGAACACACACATATTTAATAGAGACCCTTTTGGGTCTTTTGTTTTATTCTAAAAATGATGTAAAATAGACAAATGATAGAGATTAATAATCTAACTTCTTTTACCGTAGACAAAAAGTTATTCACAGCCATTGCAAAAAAAGTGTTGATAAGCGAAAATAAAGAAACAAAAACACTGTCTCTGGCTTTTATCAGTAAAGAAGAGATAAAAAAATTAAATAAAAAATTTCGCGGCAAAAATAAGCCAACGGATGTGTTGTCTTTTGAATTATCTGAAAAGGATTATTTAGGGGAAATAATTATTTGCCCAGAAATTGTGAAAGAAAAAAAAGAAGATATGCGGCAAGTTTTTATTCATGGAATTTTGCATTTGCTTGGATACGACCACGAAAAATCTGAAAAAGAAGCCCAAAAAATGGAAGCAAAAGAAAAAAAATATTTGTCAAAGCTAAAAGTTTAAACTTATTTATGGCGCGCGGAAATATTGTTACCGGCTTGGACATTGGCACATATAGCATTAAGGCCTTGGTTGCCCAAAGAAAAGGAAAACATTGGGAGGTTTTGTCTTACGCTGAAATTCCTTCTTTTGGATTAAGAAAAGGAGCTGTTGTTAATATAGAAGACACCGCTAAAAATATACAGATGCTAATGTCTGGAGTTGAAAAAAATTGCGGAAAAAAAATAAGCTCTGTTTTTGTAAACATTGGCGGAAGCCACCTTTATGTTACTCCTTCTGACGGAATAATTTCGGTTTCACGGGCAGACCAAAGAATTTCAAAAGAGGACGTTGAAAGGGTTTTGCAGGCAACGCGGGCAATTAATATTTCTTCAAAAAACGACGAAATTCTGGACGTTTTTCCAAGAGAATTTATTGTTGACGACCAAAAAGGAATAAGACAGCCGGTTGATTTGACCGGAATAAGGCTTGAGGCAAAAGTTCTTCTGCTCTGCGTTTTCTCCCCTTATTTTATAAATCTTACCCATTCTGTTTTAAATTCAAAATTGCGCATAGACGATATTATTCCCTCGCCTTTGGCAGCGGCAAAAGCAGTGCTTACTCCTCAGCAAAAAGAATTGGGAGTGGCTTTAATAGATATTGGGTCAGCCACCACAAGTTTGGCGGTTTTTGAAGAGGGAGAGCTGATGCATTTAGCTGTTTTTCCCATTGGATCAGGAAATATTACAAATGATATTGCCATTGGGCTGAAAACCGAAGTTGCCGTTGCAGAATCCATAAAAAAACAGCATGGCACGTGCGTTTTTGCAAAAATAGACAAAGACAAATCAGACCAAGGTCGGAAAAAAATAGAAATTTTTGACGAATCTTCACAGCTCTCTTTTACAAAGAAAAATTTAGTAGATATTATAGAGCCAAGAGTATCTGAAATTTTAGATTTGATACAAAAAGAATTGAAAAAAATTGGCAGGCAGGAGTTATTGCCGGGCGGGATTGTTTTGACTGGCGGAGGAGTAAAAATTCCAAAAATAAAAGAGCTGGTAAAACAGCAATTAAAGCTTTTCTGCCAAATAGGCGTGCCAAAAGGCATTGAGGGCATTGAATCAGATCCCGCCTTAGCCACGGTTGTGGGATTGGCTTTAGAAGGGGTTGATTTTGGCGAAGAAGAAGGTATACTGGGATTTGCCAAGGAATATTGGAAAAAATTAAGAAAAATGTTTAGGCTCTTTATTCCTTGAGAATTTTATGAGCCCGCAAATTAAAGTAATAGGAGTCGGAGGATCTGGATCTAATACAGTTTCACGCATGGCAAAATTTGATATTCAGGGCGTGGATCTGGTTGCTGTAAATACAGATGCGCAGGCCTTGCATTTTTGCAAAGCAAAGCAGAAAATTTTAATCGGCAAAGAAATTACCAAAGGCCTTGGTACTGGAATGGATATTAATTTAGGGAAACAGGCCGCCGAGGAAAATAAAGAAGAATTATCAAAAATTATAAAAGGGGCAGATATGGTTTTTGTGACTTGCGGATTGGGCGGAGGCACAGGATCTGGAGGCTCGCCTATAATTGCCGAGATTGCAAAAAATCTTGGCATTTTAACTGTGGCGGTTGTCACGACTCCTTTTTCTTTTGAAGGAGCGCAGAGAAAAAAAATTGCAGATATTGCTTTAGAAAATTTAAAAGGAAAAGTTGATTCTTTGCTGGTAATTTCTAATGATAAGCTTTTAAAAATAATTGATGAAAAAACAACTGTTTCAAGCGCTTTTTATATGTGCGACGAAGTTTTGAAAGAAGCTGTGCAGGGAATTACAGATTTAATTTTGGTGCCGGGAATTATAAATATTGATTTCGCTTCGGTTCTGTCAATTATGAAAAATTCAGGCAGGGCAATGTTCGGCGTGGGCAAGGCCACGGGAGAAAACCGCGCGGTTGAAGCCGCAAATAAAGCAATTAATTCTCCGCTATTGGATTTTTCAATAAAGGGATCTAAAGGAGTTTTGTTTAACGCTTCGGGAAATGATGTAACTTTAAACGAAATTCAAGAAGCCGCAAAAGTTATTACAAAAAATGTTGACCCAAAAGCTCAAATAATTTTTGGGGCCGTAAAAAATAATTCTCTCAAAAAAGGCGAGATAAAAATCTCCGTAATCGCCACAAAATTTTAGTTATCCACAATTTTGAAGGCAAAGCGGGGCTTGACCTGCTTTTGTGGCGGAGTAAAATGGAGTAATCGTTAGATAATGGGTCTAATTAGTGGGGCCCTTTTTTATCCCTAGAAAAAATAAGTCGTATGGAAAATCATATTTTAAAAGTTGAAAAAAGAGACGGAATTGTTGTTAATTTTGATCAGGAAAAAATTGCTAATGCTGTGCATAAGGCAGTCGTTGCAGCCGGCCAAGGCGATGGCGAGGTCTCTAAAAAAGTTTCTGACAAGGTTGTTCAGCTTTTAAACAGGCGGTTTAAAAAAGATGAAGCTCCAAGCATTGAACAAATTCAAGATATTGTTGAGGAGGCTTTGATTTTGGAAGATTTGGTTGAAACAGCCAAGGCATATATTATTTACAGAGACCAGCGAAGGAAAATTAGGGAGCAGGGCAAAATTGTTGACGATTCAAATGAAAAAGTAGACAGTTATTTAGCCGAACTTGACTGGCAGGTAAAGGAAAACGCCAACATGACTTTTTCTCTGCAAGGATTAAATCAATATGTAGGATCTTATATTTCAAAAAAATATTGGCTGAACAAAATTTATCCAAAAGAAATAAGAGATGCGGCAGCCAACGAAGATTTTCACATTCATAATTTAGAATTGTTGGCTCCTTATTGCGCCGGCTGGGACTTGTATGATTTTTTAATAAGAGGCTTTGGCGGAGTGTCAGGAAAAATAGAGTGCAAGCCTCCAAAACATTTAAGAACCGCTTTAGGACAGCTGATTAATGTTTTATTTACTTTGCAGGGAGAAACAGCCGGAGCCAATGCTGTTTCAAATTTCGATACTTTATTAGCGCCATTTATAAGATATGACGGCCTGAATTATAAACAGGTAAAACAGGCAATGCAGGAATTTTTATTTAATTGCATGGTGCCTACCCGCGTTGGATTTCAAACGCCATTTTTAAATGTTTCTTTAGATATTAAGCCCCCCGCATTTTTGGCAAAACAGCCGGTAATTATTGGAGGCGAAGCGCAAAATGAAACTTACGGCGAATTTCAGGAAGAAATAAATATGTTCATTAGGGCCTTTTACGAGGGCATTATGGAGGGCGATGCCAAAGGCAGGCCGTTTACCTTTCCTATTCCAACAGTTTCAATTACAAAAGATTTTGATTGGGATAGCCCAAATTTAACGGCAATGTGGGAGGCAACAGCAAAATACGGAATAAATTATTTTTCAAATTTTATACATTCTGATATGAATCCGGAAGACGCCAGGTCAATGTGCTGCAGGCTTCGGCTTGATAATAGGGAATTATATAAAAGAGGGGGCGGATTATTCGGATCTTCTCCTAAAACAGGAAGCGTTGGCGTTGTCACAATAGATTTGCCAAGAATTGGATATTTGTCAAAAACTAAAAAAGATTTTTTTGACAGGCTGGAAAAACTTATGAATTTGGCAAAAGAAAGCTTGGAAATTAAAAGAAAAACGCTTGAAAATTTTATGGATAAAGGCTTATATCCCTATTCAAAGCACTATTTAGAAGAGGTTAAACTTATGAGAAATTGCTATTTTGGAAACCACTTTTCAACTATTGGCATAATAGGAATGAACGAATCTTTGCTGAACTTTTTAGATGAAGATATCACAACCGAAAAAGGCAGAAAATTTGCATTGGAAATTTTAGATTTTATGAGAGAAAAAATGATTAAGTTTCAGGAAAAAACCGGAAATTTATATAATCTTGAGGCGACCCCGGGAGAAGGAACAAGCTACAGGCATGCCAAAACAGATAAAGAAAAATATCCGGATATTATTACTGCCGGCACAGCTGAGGTTCCATATTATACAAACTCAACCCATTTGCCGGTTGGCTTTACGGAAGATGCTTTTGAGGCGTTAAAACTGCAGGATGATTTGCAGGTAAAATATACCGGAGGCACAGTTTTGCATTTATTTTTAGGAGAAAAAATTGCAGATCCAAATATGGCAAAAAGCATGGTAAAGAAAGTTTTTGAAAAATTCAGATTGCCGTATATAACTTTAACTCCAACATTTTCTATCTGTCCAACTCACGGATATTTATCAGGCGAACATTTTGAATGCCCTCAATGCACGGTAAAACAGGAATGCGAGGTTTATTCAAGGGTTGTAGGATACATCAGGCCGGTACAGCAGTGGCACAAAGGCAAAAAAGCCGAATATCACGAGAGAAAAGAATATGTGATACCGGCAACGGTATGATAATTGGGGGATTGCAAAAAACAACTCTTATTGATTTTCCGGGCAAGTTAGCTTGCACGGTTTTTTTGGCCGGGTGCAATTTTAGATGCCCGTGGTGTTATTCTGCAGAGCTTGTTTTGCCTGAAAAAATTATAAAACAGCCGAGATTACCCGAAAAAGAATTTTTTGATTTTTTGCGTGAAAGGCAAGGGTTGCTTGAAGGAGTTGTAATTTGCGGCGGCGAGCCGACAGTTAATAAAGATTTGCCGCAGTTTATAGAAAAGATTAAAAATTTGGGCTATTTTGTTAAATTAGACACAAATGGATCAAATCCTGAAATGCTGAATGATTTGGTCAGTATGGGATTAATAGACTATGTTGCTATGGATATAAAGGGACCTACTTTTCTATATGAAAAAATTATGGGAGAAGGCGGAAAAATAGAAGATATTAAAGAGAGTGTGAAATTTTTGAAAAATGGCAAGCTAGACTTTGAATTTCGTACAACAGTGGTGCCGGGCGAGCTTCAAAAACAAGATTTTTTAGAAATTGCCAAATGGATTGGCGGGCCCGAAGTAAAATATTATCTGCAAAATTTCAGGCCCGAAAAAACAATTGACCCTAAATTTGAAAAAATAAAACCATATAAAGACGAATGGCTAAAAGCAGTTGCCAAAGAAATTTCTCCATATTTTAAATTTTGCCAGCTACGTTAGATGACGCCGTCTAAAACTTTTTTTTATCTTTGCATTTCGTTTATTTTTGGGATATTTTTTGAATCTGTTTTTAAAATTCCGCAATTTGTTTTGTGGATTTTTTTATTTTTTGCTTTTTTATTAATAATTATTTCTATGACTTTGTGGATACGATCGCATTCACAAGGTCAGAGTTTTAATTTACTTATTATTTTAGGATTTTGCTTGTTGTTTTTGGTTTTGGGGGTTGTGAGAACGCAGATTTCAGAATTTAATATTGCAAATAATGAATTGAGCAAATTAAATGATAAAGGCCAGGTTGAATTAACAGGCATTATTTCTGCTGAACCCGATATAAGAGATACTTTTCAAAAACTCAGAGTAAAAATTAACGAAAGTACTGTTCTGGTTACAATAAAACGCTATCCCGAATATAATTATTTGGATAAAATAAAATTAACTGGAAAACTAGAAACGCCAGGCGTTACAGACGAATTTAATTATAAAAATTATTTAATGAAAGACAGAATTTATTCTATGATGAATTTTCCAAAAACCGAATTGGTTTCAGTAAAGCATGATTATACTGTTTCTACTTATTTATATGAGAAAATTTTGTTTTTCAAGCAAAAAATTAGGGAAAGCATAAGAAGTAATTTTTCTCCGCCTCAAAGTTCAATTTTAGAAGGAACAATTTTAGGAGACAACGGAGCTATGTCTAATGACTTAAAAAATAAGCTGAATATTACCGGGCTCCGCCATATTATTGCCGTATCGGGAACTCACGTTGTGATTTTAAGCGCCATAATTATGTCTCTTTTGTTGTTTTTGGGGCTAAGGCGGGGACAGGCGTTTTATGTTGCCATAATTTTTATTTGTTTCTATATTATTTTGACCGGCCTGCCTCCGTCTGGAATAAGGGCCGGAATTATGGGGAGCCTTTATTTGCTGGCCCAAAAACTTGGAAGGCAAAGCATGGGTTCAAGAGTAATAGCAATGGCCTGCGCGGTTATGCTTTTTATTAATCCGTTGCTTTTATTTTATGATGTCGGTTTCCAGCTTTCTTTTTTGGCAGTTTTAGGGCTTATTTATTTAGAACCTTTTATAAAACGATTTGTTAAGTTCAGCATAGTTTCTATAACATTAGCTGCGCAAGTATTTACTCTGCCGATAATGGTATATAATTTTGGTAATATATCTTATGTCAGCCCTTTAACAAATTTATTAATTTCGCCAATTGTTTCTCCATTAATGATTCTTGGATTTTTGTCATCTGTTGCGGGAGCCGCCTCAAATATTTTAGGCCGAATATTTTCTTTTCTCTGCTGGATTTTTTTAACTTATTTTGTAAAAATTATAGATTTTTTCTCCCAGCCGTGGGCAGTGGGGGTTATTCAAAATGTTCATTGGATTTGGCTTCTTACTTCTTATTTGGCCATAGGCCTTTTTGTCCGGTTTTTAAAAATAAGGTATAATAAAATAATATGAATTTAGAAAAGCCGAAAAATAAAAGAGCTTGGGTTGTGGCGGCTGACATGGGTTATGGCCATCAAAGAACAGCATATCCTTTAAAGGATATTGCTTTTGGCAACAAAGTTATTAATGCCAACAATTACGAGGGCATTCCCAAAAAAGACAGAAAATTTTGGCAGCAAACGCGCTATTTATATGAGCTGGTATCCAGATTAAAAAGGATTCCGATTATTGGAGATTTGTCTTTTTTTATTATGGACAAATTTCAGAAAATTTTGACCTACTATCCAAAAAGGGATTTATCAAGGCCGAATTTCACCTTAAAGAATATTTTTTATTTTTTAAAAAGAGGATGGGGAAGAGACCTGATTGAAAGGTTCAAAAAAAACCCTTTGCCGATTGTTGCTACCTTTTTTACGCCAGCTTTTATGGCAGAGGAAATTGGATATCCAAACGAAATTTATTGCATTATCTGCGATGCAGACATCAACAGGTCTTGGGTAAGCCTGAATCCCGAGAAAAGCAAGATAAAATATTTTGCTTCTAATACTTGGACTCGCGACAGGTTAAAATTGTATGGAGTAAAGTCGGCAAATATTTTTTTAACAGGATATCCATTGCCGAAAGAAAATATTGGGGGAGAGGATATGGAAATTTTAAAAGAGGATATGAAATACAGGCTCTTGAATTTGGATCCAAAAGGAAGATATAGAAAAATGTATGCTCCGCTGGTTAATGGAACATTGGGAAAATTACCGGAAAAGTCAGACCATCCGTTGACTGTTATGTTTTCTATTGGGGGAGCGGGAGCCCAAAAAGAAATATGTTTGAAAGCAATAAACAGCTTGAAAGAAAAAATAAAAGAAAAAAAATTGAGATTTATAATTGCCACCGGCACGAGAAAAGAGCTGAAAAACTATTTTGTAAAAAATATTAAAGAATTAAAACTAGACAGCTGGATGCATATTTTATCAGCTGGCCGGATAAATGATTATTTTGACGATTTTAACAAAGCGCTCCGCGAAACTGATGTTTTATGGACAAAGCCCTCAGAACTTTCTTTTTATGCGGGACTTGGCATTCCTATAATTATAGCTCCAACAATTGGTTCTCAGGAAGATTTTAATAAAAGATGGCTTTTACATATTGGAGCCGGTGTTTTGCAGGAAAATCCCAGCTATACTGACCAGTGGTTTTTTGATCTGCTGAACGGAGGAGATTTTGCTGAAATTGCCATGCAGGGATTTATTGAAATCCAAAAATTAGGAACATATAATATTGAGAGAATTATTAAAGGTTAAATACTAATTTTATTATGAACAAAATGATTCCAATACTTTTTTTATTTTTAGCATTGATTTTTATTTTATTTGCCGGCATTTATTGTTATTTTTTTGTCGGCTCGGCCGCAAAAATAGAAAACATAACCTGGGGAGTTAACTTTTCCCAATCGCAGGCAGAATATTTAAAGCTTGATTGGAAAGAGGCTTATTCGGCTATAATTAACGATTTGGGGGCAAAAAATATTAAACTTCATACAAACTGGGACTGGGTTGAAGGAAAAAAAGATGATTATTTTTTTGATGACATTGACTGGCAAATAAAGCAGGCAGAGAAAAAAAATGTAAAAATTATTTATGTAATTGGAATGAAAACCGGACGCTGGCCTGAATGCCATATTCCCAGTTGGGCGCAGAATTTATCAAAAGAACAACAGCAGACAGAATTATTAAAATATATGACAGAAGTTATCCAAAGATATAAAGATTCAAAAGCAATTGCTTTTTGGCAGGTGGAGAATGAACCTTTATTCAAGTTTGGCAAATGTCCATCTTGGTATTACAAAAATGGCGATTTTTTAAAAACAGAGGTGGCCTTGGTAAAATCTTTAGATCCAGCGCGGCAAATAATTATTTCTGATTCAGGAGAACAATCCACATGGTTTGGCGTAGCAAAAATTGGCGACATTGTTGGAATTACCCTGTATAGAAACGTCTGGGCGGATGTAACAAAAACATTTGGCTTTCATGCGTATTCTTTTTTGAACCCCATAACCTATATGAAAAAAGCTGAAATTATAAAAAAAATGTTCGGGAAAAAAGTTATTGGCATAGAATTGCAGGCAGAGCCATGGGCGTCAAAACCCCTTATGGAGGCTTCTTTAGAAGAGCAATTAAAATCAATGAATTTAGGTATGTTCAAAGAAAATATTGAATTTGCCAAGCAGACCGGCCTTGACACTTTTTACTTTTGGGGGGCAGAATGGTGGTATTGGATGAAAACTGTACAAAATCAACCGGAGATATGGAATGAAGCCCAAAAACTATTCAATAATTAATTTTTAAAATTATGAATATTAAAATTGTAAAAAACAAATATTTAAATTCGCTGTTTTTACTGATGCTTTTTTCGGCGTCTGTTCACATGCTGATTCTGTTCTATCTTGCTTTTAGCCGGGGGGATTTATATATTTTGAATTATTTTAATATTTTAGATTTGGATATTTTATTCCCATTGATATTCAGAAATAATTTTTTTGGAAATTTTACTTCGCTAATTTTTGCAGTTCTGCTTTATATTTTAATTTTAAGAACCTGCAATAAAAATGGAGAATAAAAGAATTTTAATTTTGTATGCGCCCTTGGGGGCAGGGCACGGAAGCTGCGCAAAAGCGATTGCAGAGGCGTTCGCTTTAAATTATCCGGATTTTGAGGTAAAAACCGCAAATGTTTTGGATTTTGCTTTTGAAATATTCAAGCAAGGTTTGCCGCGCGTATTTGTTTATGTAAATTCAAAAATACCGTTCTTATACAAGTGGATATATGACAGTTTCAACCATCAATCTCGTTATAATTTTTTGAATCAAATGTCAGATATATTTATAAAAAAATCCCATTTTGTAGAATTTATAAACGAGTTTAATCCGGATTTTATTTTATCAACCAATCCTTTGCCCATGCAATTGGTTTCGCTTACAAAGCACAAAAAAATAATAAATATTATATCTGCTAATGTCTGCACTGACTTTGGCTTCCACTCGCTTTGGTATAACCCGGATGTCAATTATTATTTTGTGGCAAACGAAGATATCAAAAAAGCCCTGGTTGAACACGGCGCCAGCCAGGAAAAAATAGTTGTAGCCGGCATTCCAGTCAGCTTAAAGTTCAGCAAAGAAACAGACCGCCGGAAAATTTCAGCCGGGCTTAATTTTAATACAAATACCCCGACATTATTAATTGTTGGAGGAAAAATAAAATACAAAACTATTTTAAAAATTATAGAAAAAACGGGAGAAAAAAATAAAGCTCAGTTTATTATTATCTCCGGCCGGGACAAAAATTTGCAAGAAGAATTAGAAAAATCAAATCTCAAAAAAAATCCTAATGTAAAAATTTTCGGATTTGTCAATAACCTTCAAGACTATATGGCTGCATCTGATTTGATTTTGACTAAAGCAGGAGGATTAACCGTTGCTGAATGCATGCAAAAAAATCTGCCCATGGTAATTAATGATTTTATACCTGGGCAAGAAGAAGACAATGTTAAGTATATTGTTGAGCGCGGCGCGGGCATAGAGGCAAAAAACACCAGAGATGCGATTAAAATTATAAATGATTTGTTTAACTCGCAAGAAAAAATTGCAATAATGAAAAAGAATTGTGAAAAAATTGCAAAACCCGATGCCGCGAAAGATTTGGCGGATTTCGTCGCATTAAAAATCAAAAATGGATATGTATAACTTGCCGGAAATTAATCCAAAAACAAAAGAGAAATTTTTAATTATAGTAAAAAATAGAAGCCTGTGGCTGGGTTTTTTGCTTGTTGTTGCTTTTATTGCTCTTGGATTTTACAGCGGAGCTTTTTCTGTAAATTACCTGCAGGACCAGTTGAAAGATGAAGTAAAAACCGAACAGCCGCAGCCAGTTTATATTTCTGACATAACTTATGAGCAGGCAATAATAGATGCGGTGAAAACAGCTTCGCCGTCTGTTGTAAGCATTATTATTTCAAAAAATTTGCCGGTTTATGAACAACAATGGGTAAATCCGTTTCCAAACGACCCATTTTTTAATTTTCAAATTCCCCAGCAAGTGCAAAAAGGAACACAATACCAGAAAGTCGGAGCCGGGTCAGGTTTTATAGTTTCTTCAGACGGTCTTGTTTTGACAAACAAGCACGTGGTTTCAGATTCTTTAGCTGATTATACTGTTTTAACAAATGATGGGCAAAAATATTCAGCTAAAGTTTTGGCCTTAGATCCGGTTCAAGATTTGGCTGTTATAAAAATACAAGATGCAAATAAAGTTTTTCCTGCAATAAAATTGGGCGATTCTTCTGGCATACAAATTGGCCAGGGAGCAATTGCAATTGGAAACGCGCTTGGGCAATTCAGCAATACGGTTTCTGTGGGAATTATTTCGGGGCTTCAAAGAACTATTTCAGCTTCAGGCAAAGGCGGAGGATTTTCTGAAACATTGGAAGGAATTATTCAAACAGATGCGGCAATTAATTCTGGAAATTCCGGCGGGCCTTTATTAAACTTAAAAGGAGAGGTTATTGGAATAAATACAGCAATGGCGCAGGGCGCTGAAAGCATTGGTTTTGCAATTCCAATTAACACAGCTAAAAGAGACATTGAGCAAGTTATAAAAACTAATAAAATAATATATCCCTTTTTGGGGGTAAGATATGTTTTGGTTGATAGCGCGGTAAAAGAAAAATATAAATTATCAATAGATTATGGCGCATTAGTGCTGAAAGGAAGCAACGGGGAAGCGGCCGTAGCCGCAGGATCAGCCGCCGAAAAGGCAGGAATTAAAGCTAACGATGTTATTTTGGAAGTTAATGGAGAAAAAATTACCGTGGCAAACAAAATGTCAGACATTATCAGAAAATATAATCCGGGAGATAAAATAACTCTGAAAATTTTACGCCAAGATCAGGAAATTACTGTTGACACAACGCTTGGAGAGAGGTAAGATAAAATATACATGAAAATAATAACCAGCCAGAAATTTTTCTTTTGCTTTAACTTCTTTGGGAAAGAGGTTGGTTTGAGAATTCTAAAGTAAAAAATAAACATAGAAAATTCAAACGAGCCCCTTTCCAAAAGAAGGGGGTTTTTGTTAGACCTTTCACAATTCAGCCAACGGAGGTGTGCGATGATTATTGAAATGGAGCCGAACGCAACAGAGGAACAAATACAGGCAGTGGTAGCCGAGCTCGGAGGGCGCAAAAGTTACATAACGAGATTGTGCGATGAAGGCTCGGCAATTGTCAGCTTTGAAGATGAATCTGATTTAAACCCGAAAGATTTTGAGGCGCTGCCGGGCGTGGTAAAGGCTCATTTGCTTCCGGTAGAAATTCCGAAGTACGCGCTTTCGGCTTCTTAAGGCAGAAATGATAATGCGGTCGGACTTGTTCCGCCGCTTTTTTGTACAAAAAAAAGCGGCTTCAAATGAAGTCCGCAAAATAGGGAACATTATATCGCCGAGATAGTTGGCGGGTTATTTTGCCCACCGCGTCATCCAAAAGTAAAAAAGCAGAACAAACAAGAAACCCCCAACACCAAGCCAAAACATATTCATGCGGTTCTCCTTTGCATTTCGGTTTCGTTTCCCTAATATTTAATTATAGCATTTATAAGGTTCTATGTCAATATTTGACTAACAAATTATAATATGATATGCTAAAAACAGCACATTGGGTAAGTTTAAGCCTTTTTAGAGGTGTGAAGCGATGGAAAACCGCGTAATTGGCAGACCGATTCCGAGAAAAGATGATATTCACGCTCAAATATTAATTCTTGAGTGCCAAAAAACAGAGCTTAAAGCTTTAATTCGGAGGGAGGGAAAACCGGGAGGAGTTTTTTATGGATTTAAGAGATTATCCCCGGCTTTGTTGGAAGTTTTACAAGACATGGAACCATTAGATAACCTGAGAACAGCTAGCGAGGACAGAAGACGGAGCGAGATTTTTGACAGGATTGTCAGGATAATGGAACGCCACATGAGGTTGCAAAACCGTGTCGTGAAATCCAAAAAAAGGCAGTAGGAAGGGCGGGAGCATTCTCGCCTTTTTGTTTAAATAAAAACAAAAAACCAGTATACATAAATAACTACGATCGTGGATATTTATGTAAGCTAATTTAGTTTAAAAATAGTTTTAAGGTGTGCTTCGTTGTCAATCGTATCTAAAATTCCAAACCGCACAAATTTTCTTATATTAAAAAATTCTATGATAAAATCAATTTCATCTTTGCAATTATAAGGAAAAACAAAAACGCTCTTTTGAAATTCGTAAAAACCTAATTCTTTTATTTTATCGCGTAAGGAATCTCTTCCTAATCTGAATTTTTCTGGAATGTCAAAAACGACTAATCTCCATTTGCCGTCCCAGTTTTTCCTATCAATCTTCATATTTTGGAAATGAAAAGTTAGCGCCCTAAATTTACCCTTATCGGTTAAAACCATTGTAACGGAGCCGTCTGGATTTTCTTTCTTTTTTACTAATTTAGACTGGTAAAGTTTTCTTATTTCATATCGGAGCTTTTCTTTATTTATCTTTTTCCATTCTTTTCCTGCGAGTTTCACGGTGCGCCAATATTGGCGTGGAGTATAAGAAATACTTAACGCCGCGCCAGTTAAAAGCAATAATAAAACCTTTTTGCTTAATGAGTCCATCGATTAATTTTATAATAGAGCATCAATTAAATCAAGCATACACGATTTTCTACGATCGTGGATATTTATGTATGCTAGATTTGATAATTTTTAATATTTTTTAAATAAAAAAAGCGGGCCTCAGATGAAGCTCGCATGGGAACCTTTGGCCCGTTCCCCGATATGCCCTGATGGCTATTGCTTTGCCGTTTCCGGACTGTAAAGCGGGTTCGGGATTGTAGTTCCCGCACTGTACGGCAGGAAGACAATCTTTTTCC
>Ga0210057_1004309_pt1 | contig 19060 bp, 15 predicted proteins | sample CryGeyCG2114_010_2_FD_183968 | JGI IMG/M metagenome (GOLD analysis project Ga0210057, IMG submission 183968) | Groundwater microbial communities from aquifer - Crystal Geyser CG10_big_fil_rev_8/21/14_0.10 (SPAdes) (version 2) | ecosystem: Environmental > Aquatic > Deep subsurface > Groundwater ...
GAAATATTTGTTTCATAAATCACTAGATGACCCACATCATCAATCACATGAACACTATGGTCAGCACCAAAAACCACCCGCTTCGCGCCATGAATGATCCCCACTTCATTTAGGTTGTCCTTATCTAATATGATTAGGCCCTTTCTAGAAAAGAGCATCAAAAAATTTCCTGTGGGGTCAAACTGCAGATCACTAACTTTGTCATATTTACCTGGGAGTTTAATCAGAGAGGACCGCCATGTTTTTGTGTCTCCACCAGACAGATCAAGACGAAAAATACCTTGGGGTTGATCACTTTGGCAATAAAAAAGTAGGTTTGGGTTTTGTGGATCAATGGTAGTATTGTTTTCGACTAAACCTATAGCTTCAGAGAAAACCAAAGAGTCATTTGTTTCACCCACTCGGACAATATTAATTCCAATATCTGTGACCACCAGTCTATACTTGCCTCCAACCAATTTTTCCTTTTTGATACCTATGTTAGCCGCTTTTGCCTGTTCCTCAAGATCAGGGGGAATTGTGCCTCGAAAGTAAGGATCAATTCTAACCCAATCTTTTGGAGGCAGTAAGATTCCCTGTTCGTCTTGAGTTGCCAGGGTAGTGAAACCGCCCCTCATTGTTTCCAAAAAGATATATTTACCATTAGGAGAAACGTGAATGTTTTTTGATTTTTCACTATCTGCGGATATGTTTTTTAATATTATCATTTCTTCGGTTGATAGTTTTAGTTCGGCAAAACACCTGATGTTGATGGACAATTCCTCAAGTGAGATTGTGTCAGGCATTGATGTTTTGTGTTTTGTAATTGCCCTGACATTTAATCTTTCAGCCAAAGCTGACCAGCCCACGGTAAAATTGCCACTACTGTAAAGGTGTAAGTCTGGCACCATCTTGGCATTACTGTCATAAATTCTTATGGCGCTGTTAGGACTTTTTAAAACTATTGTATATTCCCGGCATGTTGCCATGGCTTCAACAGTGCCCGAATAGAAGTCGGGAGAACTGATCTGACTCTCAGACCTATGTGTCAGGAAAAAGTTAAGTTTGGGGCTAGCTTTCTCAACGTCGCCAGTGAATTTATCTCCAGACTTTTCCATAAGAATCAATCCTTACTACGATACAAAAGAACTGCAGTTAGCGGTTACCGACTAAATGCTTCTCTACACAATATTACCAGAAAAATTATGATATTTCTCTAAGGCAAATCATTCGTCTTTTTCATCAAAAAAAACACATCCCAAATTCCTCTAAGAATGAAAAGTAAGCTCACAAACAAAAAAACCCGCCTTCAGCGAGTTTCTTTGAACTCAGAACGTAATTCCCGGTGAGGAAGGACCTTCTGAGGTAAAGCTAATATAGCAATTTATTATAAGATTGTCAATAGCAATCAAACTAGGTCTAAATAAACCTCAAATTACTGCTCGACAAACTCAAGTAGATTGGCATCTTCCTCCCCTATTCTACCCAAGACGGGATCATCATAACGGATTTCCTTCATCCAGCGGTTCACCGAAAAAGCCCAACTGCCATTACTTGAAGGTGTATACTTGGTCATGATCTGCTCTGGAGTGACCAATCCATGATCTATATAGTTGTCTTTTAGAATTTTGGCCGCCATGGCGAAGTTCTCTTCATAAGAATTAAAACCCCAAGTACCCTGAGCATGGATGCCCAGACCCAAACAATTATAAGTTCCAGGTGGGATCACCTTGCAGAGATTACTTTCCTGCATGGCAATGGCAGGTAAGAGACGGAAGTCCATTTTTTGCTGATCGGCAATTTCCACTAATTTTTTACCAAAATAATCATAAGGTGTCAGGGGTGAGTTATATCTTTTTAAGAAATTTGCCACCAGCACAGCTCTGGCATCTCCAGTATCCGCAAGTGTTTCCATTTGCTCATCAGAAAATTTGCTGGCATTTGTTTCTCCTCCTGTCGCTACAATCCCGCCCCAGTTGCTAGGCTTGATTAAAGACTGAGGGCTGAGTAGTTGGCCTGTTGTCAAAAAGTACAGGCTGCCAATTGAGGTTAAAATAATACCCACGATCAGCATTATCCACGAGGAGGTGAAAAAAATAGCAGCTCCCGGTTTAAGTGGCACTTTCGGTTTTTTGCGTGGGGTCTTTTTTATTGCCATAGATCTATCATACAGTACAGCAACTTGAGGACATATGTTTTTGTGTGACTGCTCATTATTGATTAAACAATATCTTTGAAGAAAAAATAATGGTGTTGCCCCGTGTATATATTTACAACCGTAACTTCTGATTGTTTTTACTGACTCAATGTTTGCAGTTGCCAGAAGCGGGCGTAGAGTTCGCCCATATCTACCAGCTCTTGATGAGTACCTACTTCTTTGATTTTGCCATCTTTCAAAACCACAATTTTGTCCGCTCTGGTGACAGTCGAAAGGCGGTGGGCAATGATGATCGTGGTTCTTTGTTTGGCGACTTTCCAAAGAGCATCTTGAATCTTTTTTTCAGATTCACTGTCAAGTTGCGAGGTCGCCTCGTCAAAAATAATAATTTTTGGATTGGAAAGAACCATTCTGGCAATGGCCAATCTTTGTTTTTGGCCACCGGAAAGTTTAATGCCACGTTCTCCGACATTAGTTTCAAATCCTTGAGGCAGCCCTAGAATAAAGTCATAAAGATTAGCTAATTGGCAGGCCTCGATGAGCTGTTCTTGAGTGACATTGACTGAGCCATAACCAATGTTGTAACCAATAGTATTATTAAAAAGAATTGGATCTTGAGGCACAACTCCCATAAATGACCTTAAGTGACTCTTATTCATCTGGCGAATATCAACGCCATCCAGTTTAATACTGCCCTGAATCGGATCAAAAAATCTTAGTAGCAGTTTAATTAATGTGGATTTGCCCACTCCGGATTCTCCGACAAGCGCTAACGATTGGTTTGCGGCAATAGTCAGATTAATATCTTGGACCGCGTCTTTGGTGCCCTCTTGATAAGAGAAAGACACATGGTCAAATACAATTTTACCTTGGGGTTTTGTGAGTCGTATTGGGCGTTTCGGATCTGTGACCTGAGTATCAAAGTCAAGTGATTCGAAGTATTTTTCCATATCAACTTGATGTTTGGCCAGGTCACGAAGTTTGAAAGTTAATTCAAAAAAGCGGTAATAGAATGAGGCTACAAAGGTGATCATCATGATAAAGTCACCGGCGGTAATTTGACCGGCAACAAATTTTTGTAAACCAAAATACAATACAAAAAATATACCCAAGTTACCAATCAGACCCACGGCCCCATCAATTAGGCGGAAAGTTTGAGCGTAACCCCAGAGCTTATTAGACCAGGTGATAAACCTTTTTTCCAGTCTCTCAAGTTCATAGGATTCTTTGGCAAACAGTTTAACAGTCTCAAAGTTAATCATGTTATCAACAATAATTTCGGAGACAATATCCTCTTCCCTATTGAAAGCCCTGCGGGCTTTAATGTTGTGGTTGATTAACACTTTGGCAACGAGCAGGTTGACAATAAAGATCGCCAGCATCAAGAACATGGCCCGAATGTCAATTTGAGAGAAGAAATACAACATGACGGCCAAGTTGACAAATATTTCGACAATGGCAAAATTGATAATCTGAAAAAGAGTAAAAACCGAAATATCACCTCTCTTAAAAGCACTAATGAGTGAACCGGTACTTTTTGAAACATGAAAGGCGAAATCTAAATCTTGAATTTGTTTAAAAACCGTTAAACGAATATCCCGGGCCACGGGGATGAGGATTCTGTCACCTAACCAGTTGGACATGATGGAGAGTGCAACCCCTGCTACACGCACACCAATGTACGCCAACAAAACTTGAAACAAAACTTGAAAATTACCAGAAGGAATGCCGTCCACAAATTGCTTGTAAAAATAGGGATGAATACTTTGGGCAATGGAGGCCAAGACTAGACAAGGAAAGAAAACAAAAAAATATCTTTTATAGACAAAAATAAATTGGTAATATCGCTTAATGATTTTGAGCACAAAATTATTATAAACTAGGAGTTAGTCAGGAAATGTGGTATTTTGGATTGTTGTATAAAAATCAACATGTTTTTGAAAGGTTGACTTATGGAACAAGCTCAACGGAATGCAGAGGAAATTAGGAATTCTCTTTCTCCAGGTCATCAAGAATTGTCACTGAAAGTTGGGATTGAAAGCGAAATAGGTACCTATCAAGCAGTAATTGATACGAGTAATTGGCTGTTGGAGCGCAAGCCTGGCGATGAAGAGGCGCAACAAGCCATTGAAGAGGCAAATAAGGCTATTAGTAAATTAAGACAATATTTAGCGTTGCTTGAGTCCTCAGAGTGAAATGATTCCAACTTAGTTAAATGTTGGCTATTTTGTTTTTAAGTTTGCTCGAGCAAAAAATTGGCCTGATCTGCTATGGGTTTTTTTTAATTTTCTAGCTGTGTATAAAACTGTTAGCAGCAGGATACCTGTAGCTATCAAATAAGGAGAGCGAACTCCAAGTTGGCTGTATAGAAAAGTACCGATGAGTGGGCCGGTTAATCTGGCCATACTGCCCACTGATTGATTCATGCCGGCAATATTGCCCTGTTCGTCATCGGGAGTAGGTTTAGAAATGGTTCCGGCAATGACTGGACCGGACACACCATTGCCCAAAGCCAGGAAGGTTACAGCCACAATCAGAGCCGACATACTGGAGGCAAAGGCGATGATGAACAATGAAAGCGCCATACTGGTCAGAGAGAATATAATCACCAGATTTTCCGGTATTTTTTTAAGTATTTTTGGCAAAAGCAGGATTTGAACTAGAACTCCCACTATTCCCAAATAAGCAAAAATCAAACCATTGGTTTCTGCAGTGAAGTGTAGGGTGTGCTCGGTAAAGAGTGCAAAAGTACCCTGCATTAATGAAAAAGCCAGCATCATCATAAAAGAAATGGTCAAAAATAAACCGATGTTGGGATGAGTCAAGGCGTCATAGAAATCTTTTAGCCGGAAGATCCTTTTGCGCCTGGCCGCGGCTGTTTGAGCGGCAGTTCTAACAACTGGACGAAATGATTCTGGCAGAAAAAAGTAAGTTAAGATCATAGCGATGAGTGCAACAGCTGCTGCGACAAAAGCAGGCACACTATAGCCATATACCGACAGTAATCCACCTATGGCCGGGCCAAGAATAAAACCCAAGCTAATGGCCGCCATCATCATACCCATGCCTTGAGTACGACTTTTTTTGTTGGTAATATCGGCGATGTAAGCTTGGGCAGTGGAAATGTTGCCACCCGAAGCACCATCAATGATTCTAGCCAGAAAAAGCAGGAATAAAGTATTGGCAAAACCCATGAGAGCAAAAGAAATAACCGTGCCGCCAAGTGAAAATAATAGGACTGGTCTTCGACCAAACCTGTCTGATAGTTCTCCTAAAATAGGTGCCGATAAGAGTTGGAATAGTGAGTAAGTGGATAAGAGCAAACCAATGGCTAAAGCCCCAGCGCCCAAACTTTCTACATAGTAAGGTAACAGCGGCAGAATAATGCCAAACCCCAGAAAGTTGACAAAGATGATGAAAAAGATAATCCAGAGCCGTCTGTCTTTCATAGCGTGATTTTCAGACAGCTAGCATAACATAATTATTCTTTTTCTGTTTGCTCCAACAAAAGACGTATCGCTTGGGCCATTGGCAATTTCTGTTAATTCAGATTCTGGGGACAATTGCATATTAATGACCTTGCTTTAGTAAATACTGGTATATACATCGTTAACAAATTCTTGTAGAAGATCCAGGGTTTTTGTTTTAATCCCCAGTGTGGTACCCAAAGTTCTTCCAATTCTTGCCAACCAGTTGTGCATTTGTTTACTGCTGGCGGTTTCCTTGATGTTTATTGGTTTGCCAAGCGATAAATTTGCTTCGCCAAAGTAAGGAGGAATTGCTTGATGTTCGCCTTTCCAGATTTGTTGACTTAAACCCTCTTGAGTTCTTAAGAAACTTAAGTCCTGTAGCTCATTTTTTCTTTCTAATTTGGTTAACTGATCAAAAAATTTTTCATCTCTAACACCGTTCCTTTTACTTTGCCAACCAATTTTTAATCCACAATCTAATTGTTGGTGGGCTATTAAGACGTCTTGAGTTTGTCTGGAAGCATAGCCACCTTGACTTGAAAATTGAAAGTGCGGATGTGTTGAGGCTCTAAAGATTGAAGCTGTGCTGCCCAAATTACGTAAAACCACGCTAGCCCAAAAGACGATTTCATCTGCAACAGTGGTTATTTCTAAATCTAATTTTGACTCTGTTTCTTCAATTGCATGGATGTCGGCCACTAACACGCTAATGCTTGCGCTTGGCAGCTCTTTTTGAAATTGGGCTGCCAAACAAAGCATTGGCAAAACACCTACTCCTAAACCTTTGCTCACTGTATCTTTGGATAACAAGCCTAACCCCATAAACACATTTTCTCCCTGGTGACTGGGTGACAAATCAATACCAGTAATTATTTCACTGTTATTTTTTGCAATTAGCTCTAAGGTTTCTTTACTTGACTTTAACATTGGTAGCTCCTATTTCTTTCAAGACTTGGACCAGCTTCATGTTTTCAGGACGAGTTTTAATCGCCACTCTCACCATGCCCAGCCCCGTTATTCCATCAGAATCGTTCATGTTTGTGACCAAAACTCCCCTCTTTTTTAGTTGTTCAAATAGGTTAAGATTTGTTCGAGGTCTGAGTAGCAAGAGATTGGTGATAGAGTTACTTGCTATCTCAATACTAGTGATCTTTAAAATTTCTTTCTTCAACCAGAATTGTTCTTTAAAGAACTCCCTACTTTTTGGAATCAAAAGTTTTCCACTGGTCAACTTTTCCAACAATTTGTCCATCAGAAACAGCGATATTGCGGTTGATGAAAAAGGCAATCGCCATTTTCTGATTAGGTCAGCTATTTGAGGTGTGGCTAGGGCGAAGCCCAGTCTTAATCCCGGCAAGCCAAAGGTTTTGGAAAATCCCGATAAAATTATGATGTTTGTATTGTCTTTTATGAGACCAATTGATTTTTGTAACTGTTTTTTAAAACCATTTAAGACTTGATCAAGGACAATAATTTTTCCAGACGAGACTATTTTTTTTAATATTTCATCTGGAATGGGAACACCGGTTGGGTTATTAGGATTTGCCAGCCACACTAATTTTATTTTTTTTCCACTAATCATTTTCAAAAACTGAGATGTAATTTTTGGCGTCCAAGCAAATCCATCTTCTCGTCTAAGTTGAAAAGTACGGATGATAGCTCCGGCTTTGAGAGTGGCTTCCGAAAATCTGAAAAATGAGGGAACGATAGTTATTGCTTCGTCACCTTTCTCTAAAAATAACTGAGCAATAATTTCAATTAGTTCATCACTTCCGTTGCCTAAAGCGATACACTCCGGTTTGATTTGCAACCACTTTGACAACTGTCTTTGTTGATATAGCGTTGAAGAGTTTGGGTAATGGATGAGTCGATCCAGAGGAATTTCTTTGATCCAGTTACTTACTTCGTTTTTAAACCAGCAGATACCCTCGGTCAAATCAAGCCGCAAGAAATCATCTGGATTGTCAACTTGGTGAGTGTAATTATCACGGGTTGAATCAGTCAATTTTATAACTTGACTGTTGGTTAGTTGTTTAATATTTTTGGTCATTTTTACCTTTCCTTTTTATTGTTTTGTGCAGGGAAACCAAAAAACGCCCCGGCACATACATCAAACCGATGTATATGCAAGGGCGTTAGAATCGCGGTACCACCTTGCTTTATCACCTTTTTAATACAAAAAGCCCCTAACAATGGGGCTTGAAACAATTAAAAAGATAATCTCATTCTTTCAAGCACTCTGTCTCTTGTGTGACATGCTCTAGCGCTATATACGGGCGCACCCGTCCATTGCTACTAACTTAGTTTCTTAAAAAAAACCAAGCATTGGTTCAGGAAGCTCGGGAAAGGTAATTTGTCAGACAAGACTTGATAAGCTTTCAGCAACCGCTTATTCTCTGTTTACTATCTAGTAAGACTACTGGTCTTTCCGTCTCTGCTTTTGTTAACTTGTTAAGTAAGCTTGGATTCTAATTGAAAAGATGATAATTGTCAATTTTTGTATATTTTGATGCATATTGAAACAATAAAATATTTCTATGGTACTATGGGTGTATGACTGGCGATAGATTTTTAGAGTACACAGAAGATACCGAAAAGTATGCTAAAGTTTTGCCTAATATTTTATCAAGACGAGGTTTTATCAAAAATGCGTGTGCGTGTTTAGTATTGGGTGGTGTAAGGATAGCTGGTGGCGCACCCGAATTAGCTGTCGCTAGAGGTTCAACCCCGGTTATTGGTAGACGTCCGGCAACTCTGACTCCACCCTCACCCACTGACACATTAACTCCATCTGTAACGCCTGACGTGGGGAAATTGTCAATTCCTCAGTGGGTTGAAATCATGAGAAAGCCTGGGTTATTTACAGAATTACAGGGTGAGAATACTAGAAAAATTATTACTGGTCAATTTGATGAAAATGAGTACAAAAGACTGAAGAGAAAGGCTTCTCGTATCAATAGCTGTGGACAGTCAACTTTAGCTACTATTGTGAAGCTGTGTGGGTTTTTAAATACGCGTAAAGTCCTGGATATAACCATTGCTGATGTTGATAACGCACTTGACGGAAAGACCTTCAGAGATGCAGTAGATGCAGATGATTACCCCATTATTACACAGAATGATTCGATGTATTTTGCTGGGCTTGCCGATGCTTTGAAGATCTTGGCCCCGCAACTCATTTCAAAAACTGAGATTTTGACGACCAACTATGGTGCCAAGCATACAAGAGTTGTTCCCCTGTCTCAATGGCCAGATATCCTTTCAAAAGCGCAAGCTGTTTGTGAAGGTGGGGGATTTGCCATAATTGGCTGTTTAAAACATGGCGGTGGACATATTGTACTTGGTGTGGATATTAAAAAGGACGGTACGGCCACAGTTGTAGATTCATATTCCGGGACAGCTCAAAGAGTGCTTCTTGCAAACTATTTTGAATGGCGAGTTGACCCTGAGGCGGAATTATTGGGGAAGCAACCCTGGCTTCTAAGTATGATTGGGGTTACCCCCAAATCGGTTGTTTCCAGTTAAGCTGGAGGTACTAGTGGGTGTAAATAAGTGCAGTTGTTGTCAACATCTGGTGTTATTCTTGATACACAAAATAATTGTCCAGACGCTGAGTATTAATGTTGTAACTGTCCCCCCGAGTGTTTGTGTTATAACTCTGAGCAGCACCTGTTTTTGTTTTAACAACACACCCTCCACCGAGATGCTCTAGTTCGGCGGCAATATACTCCTTCCAGGAATTTCTCGCGGCATGAATATCCAACAGATTTTTAACTTCTCTACGATTTAAAAGAACAGCAAATGTTACGTGAGCAAACCGCTCGTTGCCATTTTTATCTTGGAATTTGATAATATAAGTTACTACACTTCTATCTGGTTCGGTTAGTAGCTCAATATCCTGTGATGAATCTGAACTTTGTAAGTAAAAAGAAGTGCCGGAAACAATTTGAAAGTCACTAAACCCTGAATTCCTGGCCTGTGTTCGGGCTGGTTCGTCAAGGATAACAAAATTGCCTCGATTATCGGTTGCAATAGCGCCTCTTCTTTGGCCTGGAGGATTAGTATCCATAAAAGGTCTGAGTACGCCGCCTAAAGCTCTATCGTAAAAGCCATTATTTGGTAATTCGTTATACCTTGTTGGTCCAGCAAAAGCCGCATAGGCATTTTCTCTGTCAAGGAAGTCACTACCCATAGTGTCTGTTAAATCTTCTAGATCTCTGATGACAATTTTTATTTTGGATCCCTCTGTAAACTCTATAACACGTGCGCCTATACCCTTATCGTGGTAAATATCATCCTTGTCATATTGGTACAAGTACAAAGACGTTCCCTGGTTACCGGCAAAATTGTGTTCAACTTTTCCTTCTCCAAAAATTAAGACTTGACTTCTTGACTCTAAAAATAAGCAATAATATTCCCAGCCCCTTAGGAGAGTGGAAAGTTTGAAATCTCCAGTAAAAATATGGCGAACTACCTTTCCCGTAAATGATTCAAGATTACTAGCGCTGCCTGTTTCTCTTCCAAATAAGCGAGAAATAATTTCCATATTTTTTTGGCTGCTTTAAAGGACATTATATTCGGTTTTAATAACAATTTTGTGTTTGTGAGTCGGGAGGGACTCGAACCCTCGACATTCTGCTTAAGAGGCAGACGCTCTAACCAACTGAGCTACCGACCCATTTTAGTACTCGACAATTTTAATGTATTTAGCTTCCTATCGGAAGCTCTGCTTAACCCCGCCCTTGGCGGGGTAACCAACTGAGCTACCGACCCATTTTAGTACTCGACAATTTTAATGTATTTAGCTTCCTATCGGAAGCTCTGCTTAACCCCGCCCTTGGCGGGGTAACCAACTGAGCTACCGACCCTCACCAATTAATAGTGTATTTTAACATTTATGGTTATTTGTGCGCCTGGCGGGACTCGAACCCACACTAATCTTGTTTCGAAGACAAGTGCCCTATCCATTAGGCTACAGGCGCATATTTTAATTTCCAGCTATTATTCTTAATTTCAGTTTTTATTCTATGACAGTTCGCACACCTCGCATCGCTCTATCCACTGAGCTACTGAGGCATCAGACAAAAGCCATTATATCATTCTCAGGCAGTCTTATATCTGGTGTTAGGCTGACCAATCTTTGGACTTTAAAGTGTTATAATCCGATTAATTATGACATCAGACCTCTATCCTTTTCTAGATAAGTTGTTTAATTTTCGGAATTTGAAAAAACAGTTGCGCAAATCTCAACTTGATGATCCCGAGTTGTATCACGATCCGTTCATCACGTTGGCTCGTGAACCAGGTAGTGGCGGGAAACCTATTGCCAAAGCTGTAGCCAAAAAATTAGGCTATGAATTTGTTGACGAACAGATTGTCGATGAGATTGCCAAATCGGTGGAAAGACGACGGGCCATTATCGAGGAAGTTGATGAAAAAGGCCGCACTATGATGGAAGATATGGTCCATTCGGTTCTCAATCCCGAATACGTTGACTATAGCGCATACCTAACAGCATTATTTAAAATTGTCTTGGCTTACGCCTTTAAAGGTAAGGTAGTAATTTTTGGCAGAGGCGCCAACTTTATTACGCCTTTTGCCAGAGGTTTGCATGTTAATATTACTGCGCCTTATGCCCTGCGAGTTCAAAGAGCAGTTAATTATGAGGGTTTAAGTGAACGGAAAGCCAAACGAACGATAGCCAAGGTAGAAAAAGAACATCAAGATTTTATTATGCAGTACATTCAGCGGGATCCCAAAAAAGTCAACTCGTATGACTTAACTATCAATACTACCTCATTTGAAATTGACGAAGCGCGGGATGTAATTATCAAAGCCTTTTATAAAAAGTTTTCCCATACACTTAAAGAACCAAAGTTTCATTTTTAGGTGTGTTGTTTTTTAATTTCAATTAATTAGAGATGGCATAATCTTATTTTGAACTTGAGTAATATTTGTTTGCCTCAAGATTAAGGTATAATAATGGGGTTTGTGAGGCCAGAGTGCTGGAATGGTAGACAGGCTAGTTTCAGGAACTAGTGCTCATTGTGAGTGTGAGGGTTCGACTCCCTCCTCTGGCACAAGTTGATGAGCTCGTTTATAATTCCTGATAACGCCCAGGTGGTGGAATTGGTAGACACGCAGCCTTGAGGAGGCTGTGCCTTAAACAGCGTGGAGGTTCAACTCCTCTCCTGGGCACCATCGGACTCATAGCTCAGTTGGTTAGAGCGTCCGGTTTACATCCGGAAGGTCAGAGGTTCAAGTCCTCTTGAGTCCACATTAGCAAAACTTAAGGTTGATAAACAATCCAAGTTTGGCAAAACTCTTCCCGGCTCAGCGACTCAACTTGCAGATCCCGCCACGATGTAGCACGAATAAATCGGCTTAAGGTTAAGTCATTGCAGAGAGCATCATTAATTATGATTGACTGTTCTCCACTATCCAAGGTCGCCACCACTTTAAGTTCTTTCACAGGCTGAGCTGGTTTCTTAAGTTCAACACGCGGACGTCCAGAGTTTGAGACATCTTCTTCTGAAGGGAACATACATCTGTAATAATCTGTCTCCGCGATGATCACGTCTGCCTCTGGATCAATTTGGCAAGTATTAGTGAAAGTAACATTGCCAATTGTTAATGAAGTAAGATCTTTACTGATGCCGTTTTTCATTTGTTCGGCCACCTCATCGACAGTATCTGGATTTAAAAGATCCGCAAAAAGCAAATGAGTCCAGAAATAGTAATCAGACTGAACGGCATAGACGGTGATTTTATAATCCGGTTTAAAGCTAGATAATTGTTGAACGTAATTTGAGACTACCCTCTCTTCAAAATTGCCCCAATCTAAACTGATAATCGGATATAAATTAAAGTAAATGTGAGTAAAGTTGGCAATCAAAAAAACATACATAAATAAAATAGGCCAACGCCACCAACGTTGGTCAAAAGTCCAAGCCGCACCCCACCCGGCCAAAATTAAAAGTAAAGTATAACTGAGCATAGTTCTCAGCAAGTGCCAATCACTGCCGGTATTAATCATGGTTGGCAGACTGCAAATAACCACACCCACGAGCAGCATTATGGCTGACCAACGCCATTTCTGGTGTTTAACCAGGGCAATTAATCCCAGTAGCATAAATATGCCCTCCACCCAATAAAAGATACCGTGAGTCCAAACACTAAAACCACTGACGTTAGGTTCAACCAGTAAAAAAAGCAGTGTCGGATCTAGAGCCTCACTTAATCGGGAAATCATGAATCTAAAAATTTGTAAGGGCTTGTTACTGAAGATTGGTGTGAGCACGGAAGACAGAGTTAAGCGGCGTTCCCAATTGACTCCTTCGCTAACTAACTTGGATTGTGAGAATATGGTGTCGCCAAGCCGACCGGCAACTCCAGGTTGACTGGGTAGTAGAACAAAACCATAAAAGGCCACTAAGATTGTGAGAAGAGAAATGATCAACCAGGAAAAGATGTGTTTTGCAAACCAACTTTTTGTTTCAGCCATCCAAGATTTTGAAAAAGACCAGCCGACTTTGATGGAAAACTGCAGTCCCAGCAGGATAACCACCCAGGGTAAAAGCAGTAATTTGAAACCCTGGTAATTAAAAAAGCCAATTGAAAAAAACAAACAACCCAAAAGTTGCAGCCAACGCCGTTTGGATAAAAACAGCGCTCCTCCCACTACATAAAACCAAAGTGAATAAAAAGCGTCATATCCCAACCGGCTAAATTGCCAGAGCAAGGGATTAAATACCGCCAAAATAAATACGGCTATGGCTGGTTTTTTTTGACTCCAAATACCATAGGTTAGCCAGGCAAGCGCAAAAGGCAAAACGATGCCCATCAATGCAGATAGAAAATGGGTAGCGAAGATGGGATTGCGACTGACCATAAACCCAATTGACATTAGAGAGGCTGGTAGTTCGGCATACATGTGATCAAATGGCGTAAACTGCCAGGATGAGAAATCTTGCTTAAGGGTAGTTCCCTGGACAGTGAATGATTTAGCCTGAATGGCATAGACCATTTCGTCATGAGGAATGATGGCAGGAATGGTGCCCAGCAAGAAAAACCTGGACCAAATTAAAAATACTATTACCAACCCAAAACCAATCAACCACGGTTTTTGACTCATGCATTTATTGTAACGCAAACTTTCTGATGATGGTCTGTCCAAATTGGAAGTCATTAGTTATAATGCTAGATCTAATGTGAATATTTAGGGTCGGTCGGGTTATCAGCCGCCGGTTAAACGAGTCGGAAAGATGCCGGACACCCTAACTAGAGCCAAGCTAGCCAAGATGGTCACGGCGCGAGTCTGAAAAACTTGAGATTGAGGTTCGAGTCCTCAGCTTGGCACAGACAAAAGATGAGTTAGAATAAATAATATCGCGGGAATAGCTCAGTTGGCTAGAGCGCCCCGCCCAGGCGGGGAGGTCGCAGTTCCCGCTTAACAAGTTAATAAGATTATCAAGATCGCGGGAATAGCTCAGTTGGCTAGAGCGCCCCGCCCAGGCGGGGAGGTCGCAGTTCCCGCTTAACAAGTTAATAAGATTATCAAGATCGCGGGAATAGCTCAGTTGGCTAGAGCGTCTCCTTGCCAAGGAGAAGGTCGCGGGTTCGAGTCCCGTTTCCCGCTCAAATGTTTTTTGTTTATGTCCTTCAATCATGTAATACAAAAAGATATTACATTGGTTCTACTAATGATATTGATCGTCGTTTCACAGAGCATAATAATGGTCAAACTAAGTCCACCAAACATCAACGTCCATGGAAAATTGTGTATTTAGAAGGTTATTGTGATAACAAAACGGCTAAGAAAAGAGAAAGAGTTATTAAATCATATAAGGGAGGATTGGCTTTTAAAGAGTTAGTTGGTTAGAGCGCCCCGCCCAGGAGGGGGGGTTGCGGGTTCGTCACCGCCTATAGTGGAGTAAAAGTCTTCCCGCCTTTGGCTAAACAGGTAAGTTTACCGCCCCAGATGTGACAGCTATAAATATAAACGTGCATAAAATTTACCAGAAACACATATGAAAAAATGCCGATTTGACTCATTAGTATGTCAGGATCGCTAAGTTTTAAAATTCCAGTTAGACAATGTCTTACTTGCTCATATGTAGATCGACACTCACTAGTTTGGTGCTGTAATTGTGGTTCTTAATACGAACTTGTGATGATGGTTGAAAGTGAATACAGGAGATTGGTTACTGAACAAGTCAATAAAATATTTTGGGAAGGTCATAAGGGAAAAAAGATAGAAAGAGAATAAATTTCGGTCTACACGGCTAAGATGGATCACCTTCGTGCCATCAGTTCTCTAAAAGTAAGATAACTTCGCCACAAAAATCATTCGGTAGATTGAATATAACAAATATCTCACATAAATTCTAATTGTGTTTTTGATTCATACTCCTCTTTTTCTTCAAATATGATCTGATAAAGAAGTTAAATATAATTTCAGCACCACAAGTAATAGAAATAATAAGAGATTACATTAAGTGATACAATCCATATCAAATTATGCAATACATTGAGAGATTTAAGAGATTCAGAAGTGGTCCTGAGAGACTCAAAATAGAACCCAGAGGGGGTGCCCTTAGATTGGTTAGTGCCATCCTAGAAGAAGTACCTGAACATAGTGGCGCTATCGATCAACTAGCCAGACTTATTGAGGAGAGACAAGGCCAATTAGTCTATCAAGAACTTCCAACAGTTGCTGCCTTGTTTGATTTTATTAAAGATAAGCGAGCACTGCTTGATTTAAATGGAAGATTAACTATTTCGGAAGAAGAAACACCTGGTTATTTACATGGATACCTCAACACAATCAACTCTAGACGATTGTGGCCAGTCGATGTTAAAGCCACAGTAGATAAGGCTTTTTTTGTTCTGATTCATCCTTCAAAAAAGGGAAAGAGATGGGCAAGTGTTGCTCATCACAATTTTACCGCCTACCGTGGGGATATGTTTGGTCCCGGATGGGCCGAACCAAAATATAGACCATTTAATGATAACCCCAAAGGTTATGACATTGGATTTGCAATAGCTGTAGGCTATGACCCAAGAGAAGTATTGGATCAGCACTGTCCCGAAGGCGGAAATAGCTCAATGATATCGCAAATGACATTCGGATCAAACCAACTAAGTTTTTCAATTGGTAGTCAAGGGGATTTTCGCAAAGCATATGTACCTATCAAGGTCACAGAGTGGTGCGGGGATGATATTTGCGATGGAGTATGGCAAAAAGGATGGCAAGTTTTTGGAGTATCCGGTGGAGTGCTTTTAAGCGAATTGGAAGCATCAAAAAAAATATAATCGATTTTGACGGAATTTTGGTGACGAAAGAAATTCGTATATTATTGATTCTTTGACTTCTAGATTGAAAGAAAGATTGCTATAGCAAGACAAAAAAATGCAAAGCATACAAGGGCAATGATAAAACCTCTAATCTGTTTTTTTGAGACCACTTTGTATAGTTTTTCGTCCAAATAGTATTTCCCTCGTTCTGTTTTTATAATGTAGGTTCTTGATTTTATATTTAAGGGAACCATCATGAATGATTGAAAAGTTTTACGAATGGCTTCCTCGTCTATATCTATAGCAGTATTCTCTGATAAAGCCTCTTTTTGTTTGAAGTATGATATTAAGCCGTTTTCGGTTTGAATAAATGAGATGGGGATAATACTCATGTGTGAATTTTATCACGAATGACTTGTCTATCCGGGAATATACTTCAGGCGCGATTTGACATTAAAAATGACTAGCTATTGATTTATATATTTTTATTTTACTCATAGATTGATCTTGATTGTTGATTATTAATATAATTTGATATATAAAAGATGATGAGTTTCGTAGCAATTATCCAGAAAGACATATGTCAAGAATTCCTGAAACGCCATTAAATCAAGTTGCAATCGATGAGGCAAAAGTGTATCGAGGCCAGGTTATATATCATGATGGAGAGAGTCTGCATGAACTAGATCGTGTTTTGATGGTAGAGGTTGGAGAGTGGAGAGTTGATGGCGATGATTCATTCAGTCCCGCCACTCTGTTGACTTCGGGACAAATTGCTACACTTCTTGGATTCAGAACAGAAATTCAATGGTTGTGTACCGAAGAGACAGGAGAAAGAAAACTACTAATGACTCCTGGAGAAGATGAGAATGGCGATTATCAGTCGTTTTCAGAGGAAGAAGCTTTGGCACTGGTTACGGCTATTAACCACCTCTTGATGGAAGCTATTAAGGTTCATCGTAATTTGGCTCAGGAGTTAAGTTCTTTAGAACAGTAAGACAGATAGTTATGCTGGATAGATGATTAGTCTCTATCCCGCACCTCCTCCGCCCCCACCGCCCCCTCCGCCTCCTCCACCGGAAGCACCGCCCGAAGATCCGGCTCCCACTGCCCCGTATGAACCACTGCTGGCCGTAGATAAACTGCTAAAGGCGGATTGCAAACCTCCCAGGTCCACATTAAATCCTGCCCCATCAGACGTTACTCCTGCCCAATAAGTTGTTGCCATTTGAGCTTGGTCCTGAGGGATTTGAATAGGCAGCTGAGACAAAGTTTTGGCCGATACTCCCAGTACGGTTCCATAGATGAGATATTTTTCCCAAAGAATAATTGAATCAATAGGATATTTAGCTGTCTGTTTGTAGTCTTTCATATGTCTTTCAAAAGCCTTCCAGCTGGCTGCTTCATGCGCACCTTTGACAGTACGTTTAAGTTTACTGGCCGAGGTGACAGCTAAAGCAAAAAGTGAAAATGTTGAAACCATAAAACTGGTGAAAGCAAAAAACACGCCCCATATATTGCCTGTGGCTGCGACAAAAAAGACCAATCCCAGCGATGATGCGAACCCTAAAATAGTTTTAACCCAACCTTTTGCCTCATGTTTTTTATATGCGCTTAAGGCTCCTTTGTCGAAGTAGTCTTCATTCAGATTTTCTTCAAGGGTTAACTTAGGTAGTGTTTGGGTTAAAAACTCTCGGCTGGAAGTCGGATGACTTTTGGTATAGGAAACAATCTCACTTAGAGCAATTAACTGTTGCTGTTTGCCTTGAATTCTAATATTTTGTTTAGGTATTCTATTTAAGAAATTCAAAACCGCTTGTTGAATTGTAGATAGTTCTGCTGTTCGTTCGGTTGGCTCAAGATAGTATTTATAATTTTTGATAAACCAGCCCTCTTTCTGGTCACTCCTCACAAACTTAAACTGTTTGGCTTGAACTAGGGATAACAAGGTAGCGGTAAATGACTTTGGAGTTAGATTCTTGTTGCCGCTTAAAAGTTGCTCGACCTGAGCTGGATCAATTTCGCTAGGTGGTTCCCAAAGTCGATCGGAAAGTGCCACTCTGGGTAATTTTATGTCTTTACCATATCTAACAAATATTTTGATGTTTTCTATAATTTGCCAAATGTTAAATAGCAAGACTCCCCCACTTAACCAGGCTAGCACTTCACCCAGCCGCCGGATTGAGGCAAGTTTATCAATCGTTTCCGCAATCCACTCGTTCTCTTGAGCAATGATTTGATCTTTAGAGTTGGTGCCGGTCGCACCACTAGTGAAGAGTTCTCTGGGCATAATAATGCGGGCCTCAAAGAATTGACCAATAGGCAGATAACTCAGGCTGTATTCTGTACGGCCAGTATTATCAATACTGACCACGCCTTCATTTGGTCCGTGAGCCCAAGCCTGCAGAGTATCGGGGTCAGTGCCTTGAGGAGGTCTGATAATTGCTTGAATTTGTCCTTGACTGATTTCCCATTTATCGCCAACTAACTGCCAGTAAAACTCGGCAGTATCCTTATGCAGAGTAACGGCATTGGCTATGGTGTAGTTCAAAATGAATGATTCTTGAGAAGAACTGCGATAAAACCATTTAATATAAGTGTTATCCGTATTGTATCTGGTAAAAAAAGTTTGGGGTGGTCTGAGTTCTTCGGCTTGGCTAATTTCTTCTGGTGACAGTTGCCGATAACACTGGGTTTGGTCACAAAAACTCAAATTAATTATTTTGTAGGCTTCGCCTCTACCTGGTTCGGTTGATAGATCTGGCAAAGTATTAATTTGTTGATAGGCGAAAGTAAAATCACCTGTGAAATTAAAATTTCTGATTTCTTGAACCGTGGCCGAGCCGTCATTGTTGAGTTGAATGTCTATGGCAACTGGAGTAATGGTGTAGGATTTGGCATTAACCGGAAAGACACGGCCAAACCCCAACAGGAGAGTGAAAAAAAATACGCCACTAACCACTCTAAAAACAGATTTCATCCCAATTAGTATACCCGAAAAATTTTGGTTTTAAATCTATGCGTGATTTGTGTTAGCGTTTTCCGAAAATGTCCCCTCTGCGTTAAGTAGAAATGTCCCCTTTTGAAAAATGATGTCCATAATTACGTTAGATAAAAACGTATGAAATGGGGGTCAAGAATGAAAGGGAATATTGCT
>Ga0210057_1004311_pt1 | contig 19058 bp, 19 predicted proteins | sample CryGeyCG2114_010_2_FD_183968 | JGI IMG/M metagenome (GOLD analysis project Ga0210057, IMG submission 183968) | Groundwater microbial communities from aquifer - Crystal Geyser CG10_big_fil_rev_8/21/14_0.10 (SPAdes) (version 2) | ecosystem: Environmental > Aquatic > Deep subsurface > Groundwater ...
AAGAAAAAATTAATTACTACAATTACCAAAGGAGGCATACCAGTATTGGGTTAGTATCCCCATGGAAGTACACCAAATCGTTCCTAAAAAATCGCCGTAAATGGTATACCTAATTCAGTACTAGACATACCTCCCCTAAACAACCACTTCAGATCACTCACTTCAGCGTATTGGTTATGGTTTTCGTAATTCCCCATATCCTGCCATATTTTAGTAACAACTGCCTTTGTCATATCTTGATATGTGGAGTACCCAAAATGGCTATCGTGTATATTCCAAACGACACATTCCAATAGAAATGAGGGCATTGCGTCATGAGTAATAGTCCCCATATCTACCAGAGCATTACGAGCATTTTTTATTATCCGAACAACGTCCTTATATGATCCATCTGTATCTTTGCTCTTCTGTACGCCGTTATCATAATGCTGTTCTGGAAAACTGTGTATACGTAATCCGCTATCTGGCATAAGCCCAACCCCTATGGCTTCTATCCTAGTAGGTGAAGCATACCTTCGGTATTCATAGCACGGAACTACGTCTGCGTTTACTCTATAGGAACTACCTTTCACCCTAATGCATTTATTTTTACGCTCAATCTCATTTTGCCCAAATTCCTCGGCGAGAATTGTTTGCATATCATTCTTGAATTGGGAAAAAGTGTATGAAGCGGGTGTGCTACTAGCTTCGTATGCTGCTTTTTCTTCTGGAGTCAGCCTGCCTAAATCGTAAAAATAATAGCTATCATGTCTAACTACTACATCAACATCGCTATCCTTTCTTACATTGGTGCGATTCTTATACGAACCCTGAAGAAAAATAGATACGTCACTCCCAAATTTCTTCTTCGCTGCTTCAGTTATTCGACTGACTGCGTTGCGACATTTATCTTCTTCCGTTTCGCTCGGGGGTTTTGCCCATGTTGTTAGTTGATCCTCATTAATGCTCATTTGATATATTTAATCCTGCTTGACAGAACCATAAATTTATCATAAAGTTATCATAATATACTATGATAGTCAAGGCGTTAACTGATAAACAAAAGGGGGTTTTGGATTTTATTAATTCCTTCATGCATGAAAAAGGCTATGCTCCATCTTTGCGTGAATTAGCCACATTTTTAGACACCAAAAACCTAAGTACCGCACAGTACTACATCGAAGAATTAGAAAAAAAGGGCTATGTTAAACGAGATCCACATAAAAATAGAGGTATGGCACCAATTACGCAAAAACAAACGATACCTTTACTGGGTTTTATAGCTGCTGGGGAACCTATAGAGCCGATCGAAAACGCCGAACCTATACAAATACCCAATAATATAAAACTATCACCAAATCAATCCTATTACGCCTTAAAAGTAAAAGGCGATAGCATGATCGATATGGGAATTCTTGATAACGATGTTGTTCTTATCAAGCATCAAATGACGGCGGATATTGGAGATACAGTTGTGGGCATTACAGAAAAAGGGGCAACATTAAAAGTTTTAGGGCAAAAAAATGGACGAACTATCTTACAACCAAGAAATCCAAAATATGAAATAATTATTCCAGAGCAGCTAGAAATAAGAGGTAAGTTTGTTGGTTTAATTCGAAATGCTTAACTAATATGAAATATCAACCTGCCAAGAACAATTCAAAACAAATATATTCAACATACAACTCACTAGCTTCCAGTGGAATGTCAGACAATGTGATAATCGATAGCCTAATCAATCTACTCAAGACGAATACACCTAGCAACAACTTAACATTGACAGCATTTCTCTCGGGATTTTATACAGAAGATATGCTAGATCATATTAGTATTATTGAGCTAATCGGACTTACGCATCAAAAAAAGAAAGAAAAAATAGCAATTTCAGACACAGATGAAAGAAAGCATAACGGAATTTATTACACAAACTACTCAATTGCTAAACGAATAGCAGAAGATACCCTCTCCCTATATGGTGACGCTTTTGATCCAACGAAACTAACCTTCCTTGAACCATGCTCTGGAACGGGAATATTTGCAGTTGCCTATTTGGACACTATTTTTCAGATAAACAGAAAATATTTACTAAATGCCCAAAAAATTATCAACAATATGTTTTTTGCTGATTTAGATGGGGATGCAATAAATTTATTAAAAATAATTATCCCGATTTACTTAAAAACAAAATATGCCGTTGAAACAACAATACCTGAGAAAAATACGTATATTGGCGATGCGCTTTTTAACATCGATAAAGGAAATATAAATAAAAATGATCTTAAAACTATTTTCAATATGAACAATGGATTTGATGTAGTTTTAACAAACCCACCCTATAAACTACTTAAGGCGAACTCCAATAAATATAACGAGGGCACTAACTATAAAGAACAAATAACAGAAATATTAAGATTTATCAGAAAGCATAATACCTATAAATTCAACACGGGCACATTGAATCTCTACAAATTATTTGTTGAAGAGATAATTGAAAACTATACTAATAGCAGCGGAAAGATAGGATTACTTATCCCCTCTACCTTGCTTAGCGATAAACAAAGTTTCGAACTTCGAAGTCGCATCCTTGATAAATATTCACTTTCTGAAATTTATACCATTCCTGAAAAAAATAATTTCTTTTTAGATATTAGCCAGGCATTTTGCTTTTTTTCACTGGATAAAAGCAAACCTACTGATGAACTTAGACTAAAAACCAATGTTTCTGATTCGGTAGACTTGAATAAAGAATATGTTTCCGTTAGTAAAACACGGATAGATTCTATTTCTACTCTAAAAGAAATTGTCACTACCGACAATGTGGGATGGAGAATTTTATCAAAGATACATAAAAACAAAAAAATAAAAGATATTCCATCAATCACAAATTTAAGAGGTGAACTAGATTTAACATTGGACAAAAAATATATTACAGATGACGGAACAGAATATTACTTACTTCGAGGTAATGGAATAAAGGAATTTAGTTTTAATAAAGATAATCTATTCGTTCAGAACAATTTTATTAACAAACTGAACGGGAAAGCCAAATTTTTACTATCAGATAGACTGGTTTGTCAGCAAATTTCTAATATTAATCTTACGAAAAGGTTAAAATTCTCCAAGATTCCTAGAAATATTGTTTTAGGAAACTCCTGTAATTTTATTGTAACTAATACAGACACTCTATTTTCTGAATCTAATATTAGCCTAGACTACTTATTGGGTGTTCTTAACTCCTTTTTACTTAATTGGAGATTCCAACTAACTAGTTCAAACAATCATATAGGAAATTATGAATTGGATGAGCTTCCCCTAGCTATACCTAGTCCCAAACAAAAATCTATTATTGAGGATTTAGTTGGTAAACTTGTTAAGGATCCTAGTAATAACGAGCTTAAAGCTAAACTCAATTCGAGTGTTTTTGATATGTACGGCTTAGACAAAGAAGAAGCATTGTATATATTGGATAAACACAGAAAAAATGAAACTGCCGAGTTAACAGGTAGATATCTTTATCAAATATGATACACAACCACATTACTTATCCGCTCAGTGTTCTAGACATGCAAATGGTGATTGCTGTTCCTCAAGGTGGTAATTGGCGAAATATTCCTCTGCATATTCCTTCGAAACGTCTTGAACAAATAAGAAAATCAGGTGGTAGGACAACGCTTTACGGAAGACTCTCGTGGGATAAACCAAGTTTTACAATAACTACTTATTTTAATCGGCCTGGTAATGGTACATACGTGCATCCTGAACAAAACAGAGTTGTAAGTGCTAGAGAGGCAGCAAGATTACAATCATTTCCAGACGACTTCATATTTTCTGGAACTAAAGGTAGTTTGTGTATACAAATAGGCAACGCAGTCCCTCCGTTATTAGCTTATTCTTTAGGTAAGCAAATTAAAAAGCAAACGAAAACAAAAAATGTTATTGATCTATTTTGCGGTGCAGGAGGGCTAAGTAAAGGATTTGAATGGGCGGGTTACAATATTATTGCTGCAAATGATAACTACAAGCAGGCATGCGAAACATATAGGGTTAATCATCCCAGTACTACCCTTATTGAGGGAGATATTACAAAGCCAGAAATAAAGAAGGCTCTATTTGATGCCATTAAGGGTAAGGACATCGACATCATAATAGGAGGGCCTCCATGCCAGGGATTCTCACATGCAGGTAAAAGGTTAGTCGACGATCCCAGAAACTTTCTTTTCAAAGAGTTTGTAGAAATAGTAAAACAAGTAAAACCAAAGGTGGTTGTATTAGAAAATGTTGAAGGGATACTCACAATGAATAAAGGAGAGAGTTTTGAGAGTATAAAAGAGAGTTTTCGCGAGCTAGGATACAAACTCGATGGTAGAAAATTGCACGCTGTCAAATATGGCGTTCCGCAAAAGAGAAAAAGAGTTGTAATGATTGGCGTATTAGAGGGAGATCCTAGTAAATGTTATCCGCAAGAAATATTTAAGGATGAGGATCAATATTTGACTGTTCGTGAGGCGATTGATGACTTGCCTGAAATTGTTGTAAACGGCGGAAGTCATATAATTGAAAAGGAAACAAAACCAAAATCCAGTTATCAAAAATTGTTAGCAGGAGCAATTTCAATTGAAGAATTTATGAAGAGTTTGAATCAAAGATAGACTCTGCCTCTTTAGAAAGTTGGTTTAATACTTCTGACAATATTATTTTAGCTTTTGTTTCATCTTTCTTCGATAATGCTGTAAGTAATTCCACCACAAGCCGATCAACTTCAGTCGAATCCCATATTTTTGTATTCCTATTTTCTATATTCTTGTATTCTTCTAACGATTCAAACGCTACCCTCACGTATCTTCTTGCATTCTTTTCCTTGTTTTTACTATCTAGTGGCTTCTCTAGTATTGTTTTAGGGCCTTTTAATGGATGGAAACCCTCAAATTTATAGTCTACGAATGAATATTCAGGATGCAAATATTTTGAAAGGAATTTGTCATATCCATTCTCGCTAAGCTTTGAAAAGAGTATCAGAACATGGTGCAAATTTACTCTCATTAATTTACTTAGCTTAAGTGCATCGTCTTGATTTTTAACTTTCAATTTCAACCTATCCCATATATGCTTTGAGTGCCAAGAAATGACTTGTTCCCCACTTTTTTCATCTCTTATTAGAGTCTGAACATCTTCGAATGTCATCCTATTGTTTTTTCTGCTATTACACTCTCGACATAAAGGGTTGAACCTAGGCCGATGCGTAAAGCCTAATGAAATTGGCCCAATATGATCCGCAGTCATTTTTCTTTTTTTACCGCAACTTGGACATTTAATTTCTAAGTCGTACCTATTGAATTCGCCCATTAGGCGATTTGATAGATTCCAATTTCCATCAGCCCAATTTTCATATACTCTCCTATCCTGAGAATATCTGACTAAATTCGACGTAAGCCGTCCTGTATCTTCTAACGATCTACAACATGCGTTGTACGTATGGAACCCGTCAAGACGATCTGGTGGATTGCTCATTGCCCCTGGGCTTAATCTCGTTTTTCTATTTTCTTTAATGTAATTAGTAACTGAGTCTTTATTGTCTTTAACATTACCTGGAACATCAAAAACGTTTCTGACTTTAGATAATCCTTTGCTACCCAATGAGTCCGCTATAATATTAACTATTTCATCAATGTTTTCTTTGAATGATGAAAATTGAAACTCAGGTGCAATAGAATTCAATTTTCTTAAGGTATTTTTGTTTGGGTAGATATAAAAAATACTTAATTCTTTACCACAAATTTGACATGGTTTTAATCCACCTAGTTCCTTTGGGTGTATCTTTCTTGCAACATCTGCACGATTTACACAATTTAATTCTTTAATCTTTTTATCCCACCATGCAGCTCTAATCTTATCTGAAGGCGATACCCACCACATCTCTCCATTACCCTTAAACTTATTCGGCATATCAGAATAGTTCGGGTGGTTAACAATAAACTTCATGTATTTAATGAAGTTAGGATGCCATGTTCTTTTATTTCTCATACTCATTGCCAAAATGGCTGTTACAAAGTGTATTTTAGCTTATTTCATCTTGAATTGCTGGGATTTTTTAATTGAAGAGCAACGGAGATGCTATCTATGAAACAATTCTTCCACTTTGACACCAAACTTCCTCGAGATTTTCATCAACAACTTTAATGAAGGACGGCCTTTGCCTTGTTCAATATAACCTACATAAACAGTCGAAATTCTCAATTGTTCAGCTAATTTTTCCTGTGTTAATCCTTGTACCTTTCTTAATTTCCTAATTTTCCTTCCCAAAGTTTTTTGTGTTTGACTGGTTGTTCTTGGCATATATCATATTGTGAATTGTCCTAACCAAAATTTTGATAAACTAGTATTATAGATTTAGCCTTAAAAACCTGTTGTTTTTTACTTTTGAAACAACTAAAATAAATCAGAAGCCTATCTGATGATTTATGAAGTATCTTAAGTGGATCCTAATTGGCATTATTGGAATTTCTATTTTGGCATTTCTTTTCGGCTAAAAACGCTATATGAAAAATAAATTTCGGGATAGTCTAATTGTTGGGGGCATATTCTTTTTTCTCGGCCTCGTTGGTATATTTAAGGCCTTCGGTGTAACTGTAGAATGTGGATTCATTTGTTTTGATTTGGATCATACATTGATGCTGATGTCCTTCTGGGGAATGCTTTGCTCATTTATTGCATATAAGAAAAACCGCAGCACGGGTTCCGCATTGTTTGTAGGGATGATCTTTGGCCCATTGGCAGTTCTATATTATCTGTTAGCAAAATCGGGAATGAGTGATAAAGAAAAAGAATTACATGAATGGGAACTAGATAAAAAATATCAGAAGATGCAGGAAGAAAAAACCCAACAACCATAAATATAGGTTTTCCGTAGTTTCCCCTCTTTTAGTACAATATACCCATATGAGTATGAAAAATGAGGATTTGTTACGGCTAAAAATTGATATTCAAACGAAAAGCGATAGAAACTTCTTGGAATTGGCCATCCTGTTCGACAAACCAGAATTTCTAGAATATTTACCTAAGATAAGGGGAAAGTACAAAATTGATCCGTTGGTTAAGTTAGAAAAATACGAACAGTTAATGGATCAGTATTTCAAAAGCCAAGAATCCAAGTTCGATCTTTCTACATATGAGAACGCTAGCGAATTGAAGGAATATGCCAACAAGAATGTCGTTTGGTATGAAGAAATTGAAGATGCAGACATGACAATGTATCAAAAACTAGATACAGAAGCTGCAATTTTATGCTACCTATTCCAACGGCCACCATATTTTGCTTATCCTATCAAACAAGCTATCCTGTGCGGTGTAGTCAATGGTGATTTATTCGCTACAACATCAAATACCATTGTCGAACAAGATACCCTCTACTCAACAACAGGGCATTTTCAATTGCCACAGATTGCTATTCTAATATCCCCAACATCAACGGATATGGAAATAAAAGAACAAATCCGTCGTGCTAGGGGTTTATTCAAGACTGATCCAAAGTTAAGTTATTACATTCCAAGAATTGATCAGGTAAACCGAATACGCCTATATAGGGAATGGTATTGGAAATCCCTAGCCGATATTAAAAACACGAAGATATTAGCAGAATGGGTAAAAAATCCAAATCGTGATCCAGATTCAGATATGGACGAAAGCAGAATTTCTAAAGGTATATCGTACTACCGAACACTTCTTTCAATCTAACTTGCATCTTGTAAGTTTGTAAGTTTCATTCAGATTGCCCTGCATTTCAACGAAAATGGGCATATATGGAAATGCAGAATAGCAAATACTTCAAAACGACTGACATCGGACTAGCAGCGTTTCTTCTAACCGAAGGCATTGAGCTAAACGGAATCAATAAAGATTCAACCAATCGTGGAACCTTCCTTTTTCCAAACATTGAAAAGTGTGTACGACTTGCAACTATTTTTTCCCAAACGGAAGCAAAAGTTGAACCAACTAAATTCCAAGCATCAATAAAACAGTTGAAGCACCTTTTGTACTTAGGCAGCTAATAGCTGTCTTTTTTATGAAATGAATATGAGTATGAGCATTCTAGACACTATAAAAATAAAGATAAAACTTAAAGGCATTGACGAAAATCCACTGGCCATCGTCACTCTTACGATCAATGACGAGGTGGAAGTGAGATTCTGCCCGATATTTTGGAAACAAAGTAGAACAGGAATTTTCTTCACCATGCCATCGCTAAGTGTCTATCGACGCCAAAATTGCTTCGTTGTTTTAGACCTGGACAGATACAAAGAACTTCAAAACAAAGTAATGCAGGAGTTTATCGAGCAAGCAAGGGAATATTATCACCCAAATGAATTCAAATTGATTGAGTCGGCGTTGAATTCGGAAAAAGAAGAAGAGATAGATATTGATGATATTCCACTATGAATAACATACATATTAACTTTGACTTATATGGACTTTATGTTTACTTAACTTATGTATACATATGTATACATGATGGAATAAAGGTAGATTATCTCCCGTTCCGTTGTATTTCGAACTGCTTCTTCAAAAGAGATACAAAGACTCGTTCAAGGCCAACCCAAAAGACTATTAAGAGCCTTCTTCTATCGGTTCCCATATCCCAACACACATTCGTAAACCACCCACCCTGTGTATCTAGGGATATTAGCCGTGCCAACAACTAACTATGAAAAACTCAACTCGAAAACCCACCAAAACATCAAACTACAATAACTCCTCCCTTCCTAAGCATAGCATTGATGAGTTGGCCGAAAAGTGGGTGGAAATGATAATCGAAATACTACTGGCAAAAGACAAAGAAGGCTTACAGAAATCCGATATTTTTCCTAAGCTGGAAACAACCTGATTTGCATCATCAAATGATGTAGCTAATAGAGAATTATGAGAATTATGCAAACTACTAATATCCAACATGACAACAACAAAATACCACAATGCCTCGGATATGGTAGGGTTTCCACTGCTAACCAACGGGACAACGGGTTAAGCCTAGATGTTCAGAAAACAAAAATCCTAGCAAAAGTTGAAGAAATGGGTGGAGAGCTAGCAGAAGAAATTTATGTGGATGGTGGCATATCGGGTACTTCTTTGGAAAAACGAACAGCATTTCAAGCAATCCTAGCAAGATGCGTAAAAGGAGATATAGACTATGTAATTGTGCAGGATAGTTCACGGGTTGCCCGCAATACCTACGAGTATTTATTTATCAAGCAAACATTAAAAAAATACGGCACTACCATTGTTCCATTAACGGGTTCAGTCAGCATGGATGACAATCCACTATCCGAAGTGATGGACGAAATGATAGCGGTTGTTCATAGCATCCAGCCACGACTAACCAGCTACAAGGTAAAACAAACCGCAGCCGAAAAATTCAAAGCAGGATATTACCCATCAGTGGCCATTGTTGGCTATATGAATGTCGTCAACAAAAACCCTACAGGATCGTATGATAGAAGGATAATTGTTCCCGATCCGCAAACCGCAACATTCATTACCCAGGGGTTTAAGATGTATGCAACGGGTAACCATTCGATATTTTCAATTCGTGAGTACTTGCATAACAGTGGAGTTAGGGGAAAAACAGGAAGGCCGTTAGCATATTCGCTAATGCACAATATTCTCAAGAACCCGTTTTATTGGGGATGGATGAGATACGGGGGCATGGAAGCTATGGGAAAACATGAACCGCTAATAGATAAAAAGACATTCGATATTGTCCAATACACATTAAGAAGAAAGGGTGATTTTGGCATTAGGCAACGAAAGCATAATTTCCTATTGCGTGGTGTTATATATTGCAATCTATGTGGACGCAGATACACAGCGGAATGGCATGTGGATCAGAAGAAGTTTGCGAAAAGGGGCGGTAAGATTGGCCTATACCATTGTGCGGGTGTGGGGCGGGTTGGAAAATGTAAATCAAAATACGTTGAATTGCAGGAACTAGAGGTACAAATCGAAAAAGAAGTTGCGAAGTTGGAATTTACTCAAGAATTCATTGAAGCGGTACAGCGTAATGTCCGCAAGGTATATGAAAATACCAATGAACGAGTAAAAGTAGCTAAAAAGGGCTCGCACAACCGCCGAGATGCCCTAGAGATAAAGCGGGAGAAATTGGAGGAGGCAATGCTAGATGGAACTATAACAAGGGATCGTTTCATTGTGCTAAATGCAAAGATTGAATCTGATTTATTGGATGTCCAGCGTGAATTGGCCGATATAAGCAAAATCCGCACGATTGATGTCAAAATTGTGGATGATGTACTAGCATTGACACGAAATATAGCAAGAACCTATAAGGAAGCAGATATTAATGCACAACGTGCCTATTTGAATTTCTTCTTCGAGAAAATCCTCATCGAAAACAAACAAGTCGTTAATGTCCAATATCAGCCAGTTATAGATGTCCTAAACAAGGCCAATTTAGGTATATTAACGACTAATGGGCTCCCCGGGTAGGACTCGAACCTACAACCTCGAAGTTACGTGTAACCCATATGTTTCCATACGGAACGGACTATCTCTTCATCCTGACAATGTCAGGATGCAGGGCGCTTGAAAGGTGTACTCACCTAGTCTCTGCACCCACCTACGCTAAAACTCTGGCGGGGTAAACCTGCCTGAAATTAGCCTCGGCTTGGCTCAGGATTACCATGCCCCGACTTGCGAGGTTTAGGCTTCCCTGAATTCACCCTGTTGTCACTCCAACATTACTGTTGGAGGCTGCAATTGTTTACAGCTTCTTGCTCCACCATTGAGCTACCGGGGATTGTAAAGTACAGGGGAAATTATAACAGTCACCCTTCCAAAAGACCAGCCATCCAACCGAGTATTTTTCTCTGGAGAGTACTATCACCTACTGTAATAGTGAAGACTCCGTATTGATGTATATTTTTACGAACTTTTTTGGAGTTGGTTTTGTTTTTGACAATATAACTTTTATGAAATCTTTCTACGGGTATGTCTGTGATTTTTGACCAAAATTCAACAGCTAGTTCTTTGTCGGAGGTATCATGTACCCATACCCTACCCCGAAATTTCTTTTCGTCCACGTGACAACTATCTCTTAACCACGACATAATATGCTTAATAATTTGAGGGTTAGCGTTTGAAAAACCGACACTTTTGTCGTTTTTGTAACCATCACCCAGATAGAGAGCCACTCCTGCTAAAAACCTCTCTCGTGAAGATAATTTACCAACCTCTTTATAACCCTGTCTATGTAATTGTTTAGTTAGATTAATTCTTCGTTGTTGTTGTTTCTTGGCACCTATGAGACTTCCTTTTCTGGCTCCGACTCTTTTCTTTTGCTGTAACCTTTCATAATATTTGGGGCTAAGTAAAACATCTCTACACCATAAACTGAGAGTGCTTTTTGAAACCGTTACTTGTTTTAAGATTTCCTGATAAGAAAGACCTTGTTTCCGCAGTTTTTGGGCAAGTCTTTTCTCTTCGATCTTACCAAAATAACCCATGCTTATACTGTAGCAATGAAAACTCAGGAGTTAAAGGTGAGTACACACTACTCTAGAAAATCTTGAAGTTTTTTGCGCTTGCTGGGGTGTTTTAATTTACGGAGGGCTTTGGCCTCGATCTGACGGATACGTTCACGGGTAACACCGAACTTGCGGCCGACTTCTTCGAGGGTCATGGGTTTGTAGCCCAGGCCAAAACGCATTTTGAGAACTTTGGCTTCGCGGTCAGAAAGAGCGGCCAAGACTTCGTCGATGTTTTCTTTGAGGAGTCGTTTACTAGTGGCGTCATATGGAGAAGGTTGGGATTCGTCGGGAATAAAGTCACCAAGATATGAGTCGTCATCGTCCCCTACTGGAGTTTCAAGACTGGTGGTTTTTTGGGAGATCTTCATAATCTCACGGACCTTGTCGGCAGTAATTTCCATGAGCTCGGCAATTTCTTCGGGGGTAGGTTCGCGACCGAGTTCCTGCATGAGGCGACGTTGAGTACGGATCATTTTGTTGATGGTCTCGACCATGTGAACAGGGATGCGGATGGTGCGAGCCTGGTCGGCGATAGCGCGAGTGATGGCTTGGCGGATCCACCAGGTGGCGTAGGTGGAGAATTTAAAACCTTTGGACCAGTCATATTTTTCGACAGCGCGAATGAGACCTTTGTTACCTTCTTGGATGAGATCGAGAAAAGTCATACCCCGGCCGATGTATTTTTTGGCAATGGAGACAACGAGGCGGAGGTTGGAGCTGGTGAGTTTGGCCTTGCATTTGAGGTCGCCGCGAACCACACCTTGGGCCAAAGTAATTTCTTCTTCGCGGGTAAGTAAAGGAATGCGGCCAATTTCTTTGAGGTACATGCGGACTGGATCACTGATAGAGTGTTCTTCGAGAGCACTTAAGGCTTCGAGTTCTTTTTCGAGTTCGGTAGTGGCCATTTCGCCGCCGGCCAAATCTTCTTCGGCGACACTTTCAAAAACGTCGATTTTGTCTTGGATGAGGCGATCGTAGAGGTCATCAAGCTTGGCAACAACCTTTTCGGCGTCGGGAAAGATTTCTAAGATGTCGTCTTGGGTAACAAAGCCTTGATCACGGCCGAGTTTAAGGAGGTTGTCAATAAGTTTGTCACGGGTGGCTTCATCAACCACCAGCCGAGGGGAGGATTTGTCTGAAGTTTTGGAGGCGACAGACTTGGATTTGGGTGATTTTGAGGTGGAGCGAGCTTTGGGCTTTTTGACGGGAGATTTTTTGGGCTTGGTTTTGGAAATTGTTTTTGGCATAGCGCCTGTATTTTACCAGCAAAGCCAATTAACCTCCAGAGGTAAACGTTGACTGGTTGAGCTCGCTTAAAAGATTGGAAAACTGGCGTCTGAGGATTTCTAACTGTGATTGATCCTGAGTGTCCTGATCGCCACTCTCGAGAGCGGTGATCTGATCTTTGAGAACGGATAGATGGGCTTTGAGAGAAAGCTGCTTGAGATTAGTGGTGACTTTGATCAGTTCTGACCAGATGTCCTCTTCCCTGGTATATTGGACAGTTTGTTCGTTTAGGTAGAGCTTGCCCACAAGTCCTGACAACTCTGGGGGAAGTTGTTGGGTTAAGCCCGCAAGGTTGAAGTTGGCGTGGTGTTGATCTAGATGTTGAGTGACGGCGGTGGCGAGACGGCCAAGTCCAGGATTGGACCAAGACAGCTCTTGGAGCTCTTTCCAGGCTTTGAGGAATGTAGAGCCTTCTAAAGAGAGAAGCAGGCCCCAAAGATAATTTTCCAATAGGTCGGTGCGGGTTAGGTCTTTGATAGGTTGGGTTTGAGGTTGGGGCGCAGAACCGGCGAGCTTGTGTTGGCGCTGGTGCTTTTCCATCTCCTGACTCAGAGCATCTTCACCCACACTGAGGCGACGGGCAATGTCTTTGAGGTAGTAGGCCTGTTCGACTTTGTTGTTAATTTTGGTAAGCATCAAGGTTAAGTCCTCAGCAATCCGTTTTTTGCCTTTGATGGTGGTGGAGTCATATTTATTGAAGGCGGCGTTAATCTGGAATTGATAGACGGAGATAGGGTGGGCCACGAGTTTTTTCCAGTCTTGGGGGTGAGCTCTCGCCAGTTCGTCGGGGTCTTTGCCACCAGTGACGGAAATAACTTCGATATCCATGCCCAGCTGATCGGCGACCTCGACCCCACGTTTGGTAGCTTCGATGCCAGCTTCGTCGGCGTCGAGACAGAGGACTAGGTTGCGGGTAAGGCGGAGAAGGAGACGAACTTGGTCTTCGGTAAGGGCCGAGCCTTTGACACCAACAACGTTAGTGACACCGACGGCGTGAGAGGAGATAACGTCAAACTCTCCCTCGACGACGATAGCTTGGTTTTTCTTGCGGATGGTGGCTTTTGCCTCGCCGATGCCAAAAAGGAGCTGACGCTTGTGGTAGAGAGCAGTCTCGGGAGTATTGACGTACTTGGCCTCTTTGGCGGAGGCGTCGAGAAGGCGGCCGGAGAAACCGACAATCTTGCCGGAGAAGTCTGTGAGAGGAAACATGACCCGAGCACGGAAGCGGTCATAGTAGCTAGTGCCCCTACCCCGGGACTGACCAGTGACTAGAAGGCCGACGGCTTCGACTGCTTGAGGTTGGTATTTTTTCTTGGTAACCAAGAATTTATACAGAGAGTCCCAGCTGTCTGGAGACCAACCTAGGTTAAACTCGGAAAGCATGGCGGGGTCCACCCCCCTACCTTTGAGATAATCACGAGCAGAGGCACCCGACTGGTGCTTGGTGAGAAGGTAGTGATAAAACTCGGAGGCGAGACTGAGGATTTCGAGGCTTTGCTTTTTGGTTTGCTCTTCCCCACTGGGACGGTAGGATTCGAGCTTAACACCAACGCGGTCAGCTAAATGTTCGAGGGCTTCGCGAAAGTCCATGCCTTCGTATTCTTGGATAAAGGTAAGGACGTCACCACCTTTACCACAACCGAAGCACTTGAAGGTTTGCATTTCGGGGCTGACGAAAAAGGAGGGGGTTTTTTCGCTATGAAATGGGCAGAGGCCGCGGAAATTTTTGCCGGCGCGTTTGAGCTCTACCCGGGAGCCAATGACACTGACAATATCAGCTTTGCTTTTGACCTCTTGGACCTGATCCATTTGGAGTTAGTATAGCATTAAGGCGAAGTCCCCCAACAAAACCCGATTGAGAGAGGGTGAGTAACTGATTCAGGGGAAAAATTTGAGCCCCATTTGAATTGGCTGAATTCAATTTTGAATAACTTCGACCAGGGAAAAATCTATAATGATAAAGGTATTTTTGAGCATTTTGTGAAGCGATCGTCTTCCCCAACCACTCTTTAGATATACTTCCCTGGCTTTGGCATCTTGTTTATCTGTAAATGATTCATAGAATATTAGCTCGTAGGGCATAAACGGCCGAGTGGCTTTGGATTTGCCGGAGTTGTGTTGTTCTAGTCTTTTAAACACGTCCGAAGAATAACCGATATACAGTCGTTTATATTTCTGACTAAACAAAACATACACATAGAAGAACATGTGAATATCGTAACAAAGAAGGCGTCTCGTAATAAATCATAGATTTAAACGCGACAGCAACGTCTAATTATGACTCTAGGGCGGGACGTAATAATTTGCTAAAGCAAATTAAATGTCCCAGCCGCGTAAAAATCTTTGATTTTGTACGCGGCGGAGAGGGCGAGATTCGAACTCGCGGTAACTTGCGCTACGGCGGTTTAGTAAACCGCTGCACTAGACCACTATGCGACCTCTCCAAGTGTAGACTAAGGGTGAATTCTACAATATGGGGGCATAAAAAAACTAGTTATGATCTATGGAGATAAACGGGCTTAATTTGTTAACGACATTCTTTTCTGTTAGAGCAATGTATCTTATTTCTACTCAAGTTTCCATCTCATCACCAAACTATGCTTTGTTAAATTCTAGCTACCACTATTAAAATTACTGCTCCCACAAAAAAATAGACGAGCCCCCAAACGACCGCTCTTCTACCAATCACTAGCTGTGAAAGTCCGTGATACCAAATGGGAATTTTTTTGCTTAAAACCCCCATTGTTCCATAACCGGTAAAAATCAGTCCTGCTATAAAGAGTAATCCTTTTTGTGGTGGAGCCAATAGATAGTTTAGTTTTTCGATTAATAAATTCATGTTTTTTTCGCATACCTATTTGTAGAATCGTGAGACAATGTTGGAAAATCTTGCTTACTTTTTCTTTCTGTAAATCACCAACTGATACACAATTGCTCCAGTTGTTATAACTCCGACTCCTTGACCCACAATTACCACCCAATCCTTTTGAAAGATTCCGTGAATTGTCCAAAGGATATAGGAGATGAATGCTAAGTAGTAAAAAACTGAAGAGAGACCTTCTGTTGATTTTCTTTTATGGTTTCTTATGAACTGATCTGGGAAACCTAGTAGTTTAACCAATAACCCTACAGTGACTGTTAATATACCGATTACTGAAGCTACTGTTAATGTAAACATACGACGATTTTACTACACCTGCGGGGGTCATGGGACAAAGTTGGAACCTTCATCTTAACGGGAAAGTCGCTTTTTCAAAAAGCTGTTCAAAAAAATCTAAATGTCCACACCCAGTAATTACCAATACTTTTTTGCCTTTTAAGATTATTTTTCTGATGTTTTTGCCCAATTCAATTTCTCTGTTTCTCCATTTATTCCAATCAGTAATATTGTCCACCTTGTTTAGTTCTTTCTCATCTTCCGAACGATTAAAATCTTTCCAAGACCTATCACCGACAATTTTCTTTTGGAGCAATATCAAACGCTGACTGTCTTCTTCAGTTACACCAGCTTTCAATACATTTATCTTCAAATCAAAACCATTTACTAATATGTTGTTGTTTTTTGCAAAATCATAGGCAAAAATCATTTCTGGAGGGTATCCGTCAAGATTATTTTTTTCAAGATCTTCTTGAGCAATCTCAACCAAAATTTGATCAGGGCTTATCTCTTCAATTAACAAACCCAACTCATTATTGGAAGTTATTCCAGCATGTAATGTTCCAATAAAGTATAGGCTTGCTGACATATCTATTAAAATCACTTGAAAATTTCCAAAGCCAGTTACTTTTCTCGATTGGCGGAGGAGGTGAGACGATGTTGGAACTTTTCTACAACTTTGCTGTTATGAGAATAAAGACAGTATAGCTAATGATGTGAATTGGAGTTGTGAACAGTCTAGGGACACCCTTTTTCTCCCATTAAACTAAATGACGTGCTCTATCCTGTTGGCAAACATTAATAAAATGAATACATTAAGTGGTAAAGATTGCCAGGAGAATGTCGGAGATAAATGATGATCGCCCAAAATAGATATCGTTAACAATTCTTATTCCACTTGTTTAAGATTGCTGCCATCCCATTCGATTACCGGTTCATCTCCATAGTTCGCTTCTATTTCTATAGAGCGGTCTTGCCACGTTCCAAAATCAATTGTCTTGTTCTTGGGACCTTCAAAAGGTACCATCGCAAAATAAAGAGTTGTTTTGTAACTATTAGCTGATGTCTCAACTAAATGACCATTATCTTTAAATTGTGCTACTTGAAACTGTTTGCTAAAACCTTCTCCATTGCCAAAAACTTTTCCTAAAGTATAAATACCGCCCAAATCTCTATCCTCTTTAGGATCGGCATCTAGGTCGTCCCAGCAAGTTGAAGTGAAACAAGTATCGATCATCCAAGATGATCCACTTACGTTTCTCACTTTGATAACTTGATTAGGAAGATTCCCTGTCTTGTTTACAGTTACTTCCTTTTCATTTTTGACTTCATTAGTCTTTGTTTCTTCAACTATTTCTTCCTTGTTTGATTGCTGAGTTTGCTCAATAATTTCTTCCACCGATTGTGTGCTATCAGGAGCATTGTTTTCTTTTTTCCATTCTGGTAATTCTTCTTCTGTTAAGCCAGCAATTTCTGTTTTGGCCTCTCCCTTTTCATCAATTTTGATACTAATGCCTAATATCTTTTCGTCTTGAATTACTGATCTAATTTGATCTGCTCCAAGATTAACAACTCCAAATTTATCAATCGCTTTTGACAAATTTCCTGGCAAATTGGCAATGGCTAAAATTCCAGCAGCTGGCTCTGTTACTGTGCGCATTTTACTTACCATGCTAGAAACTTTATTTTTATCACCTAGGGCAATTCTGGCTTCATCTTCAGTTACTTCCAAAGCTAAATCAGCTCCAGAAACAATGACAGCTGTTTGAGCTAAAGTTCCAGAAGCAGCCAAGGCTGAAGTTCCTCCAGTAGCTACTATTGTTCCCACAAAAACAGTCACTTTAGCACCGTTTTTAATCCGCATGGCACCATTTTCACAAGTTTGAAAAACATCCCCTTCTCCACCATAGGCTTCTCTAGAAACCATGTCTTGAGTTTGATTGAGAACAAGTTGGGCCATTTTGGCATCAACCCCTAAGTGTTTTGCCAGCGTGGTAATCTTTTTCCCAAATGGAGCCTTATCAATAATGGAATTTACCTCTTCTTTGGTATACGCCACCACTTGACCTACCAGACTAAAACTGATTTTTTCTTCGGTTAATTCGTTTGAAAGTTTTTCTAAAGTAGTGGCACTACTGTCCAAATCTCCCCAGTCCTTAATAATATCGGACATGGCTTTATTCCAAGCATCGTAATCACCATATTCTTTGGCATTAATCAAAACACTATCTGTTCGATAGCGCAGGGAGGCGTATTGATTAGAAATTTTTAGGGTTTGCTCTAGTACAACCTGCTCTTGTGTTTGATTGGGTTGCTGATTGTTAAAATAGAAAAACGCTCCTGCAGACAAAAGTATTAACAGCGTGATAAAAAAGATTATTGATTTTTTCATAAATTTATCTCGATATCATATCATTTATTGTATTAGACTTAACACTCGATTGGCGGAGGTCATGGGACGATGTTGGAACATTTTTACTTAATAACTCAAACTTACTTTTCGGCTATTAAAGAAATAAGTTCATCAAGAGTGCCTTTTGCAACCTTAGCTTCTTCATTTGTTATATATTCCTGACTGACGGCTAAATCAAGCTCATCTTCATCAAGTGTATGCGCCACTCCGTCAGCTGTTACAAAAATATCTAGATACCAATCGTAGGCTTCAAACGATTCTTGGTTTTTCTTGACTGGCGAAGTAATGTCCCAGTATGTGCCAACGGAACCGCCTTTCTCATCCATAATTTTAGTGGAGAGATAATGCTTATTTAATTCCCAAGTAGTAATCCATCGAAAACCTTTCTTTGCTGTCGTAACTCCAGCGTCAATATAAACACGTTCAGGATCCTCAATCCACAACTCTGTAGTTATAAGAATTGCGTCTGATATCTTTTTAGAAGTCAGCTTGTTGTTTTTTCCATACCTTACGTTGCTTGATAGGAATCGTGGTGGATGTATTCTATTCATGTCTTAATTAGGCTTAAGTAACCAAAACAGTTGCTGAAATCGACTGTTTTGATTGATGAATAAATCAATAACTCCTGTAATATTTGTAGAATGAAATAATTTCCACCCGCATTAGATATGCTATCGGCTGTCCGTTC
>Ga0210057_1004312_pt1 | contig 19049 bp, 16 predicted proteins | sample CryGeyCG2114_010_2_FD_183968 | JGI IMG/M metagenome (GOLD analysis project Ga0210057, IMG submission 183968) | Groundwater microbial communities from aquifer - Crystal Geyser CG10_big_fil_rev_8/21/14_0.10 (SPAdes) (version 2) | ecosystem: Environmental > Aquatic > Deep subsurface > Groundwater ...
CCTGTTTCTCAAGCCAGAGACAATTTATGGCATGAAATATTCAAATGAATCGTTGTCTCTGGTTTTTTATTTAACTAATTTTCAGCTTGAGAAAGCTGATTTTTATATTCGTTGTTAAGATGTTTGGTTGACAAAATGTTCTAATTTGCTAATTGTGGGAAGAGGAGGGATGTTCCGTTTTTTTTGAACCTTCCAAATAAAATATAGAAAGAGGTGAAAGAAAATGTTTGAATTCGAAAAGTACATATTACCGGAAATGGCAGCGGTTTGGGAAAGACAAAACAGGTATGAGAAATGGTTGGCCGTAGAGATTGCAGTGCTGGAAGCCAAGGAAGAGTTAGGTTTAATACCTGCAGGAATCGCCCAAAAAACAAAAGACAATGCCAGGTTTTCTATTGCCGAAATCGATGAGCGTGACAAAAAAATAGATCAAGAGATGGTTTCTTTTTTACGGACAGTCGAATCGTATCTCCCTGACGAAGTATTGCCTTATTGGCATGGAGGATTAACTTCTTTCGACATTTGGGATACGGGCAGACCACTTCAAATGAAAGAAGCAACAAGGTTGATAGAAAACGAGATAATGGAGCTTCTTGAAGTACTGAAAAGTATAGCTAGAATCCATAAGGTCACCCTAGAAATTGGTCGGACTCACGGCGTCCACGCCGAACCAATTACTTTCGGATTGAAGATTCTTAATTGGATTGGTGAATTGGAACGCCACCTGAAACGCCTTAGAGAGAATGAATCAGGGTTTTTTGTAGGAAAAATCTCTGGAGCAGTCGGTACTTACAGCAATATCGATCCTCGGATTGAAGAGATCGTTTGCCGTAAATTAGGCATTTCTCCGGCAAAGATATCCAACCAGATCGTTGGTCGCGATACTCATTATGACTGGTTGACTCACCTGGCCTCAATCGATAATTCACTGGAGAGATTTGCTACGAACATAAGACTGCTTCAACAGACAGAGATTGCTGAGGTTCAAGAGCCTTTTAAGGAAGGCGGCGGTTCCTCGGCCATGCCTCACAAAAGGAACCCCAATGTTTCGGAGAGGGTTTGTTCGTTGGCAAGGATCACGCGGGCATTTACGATTGTGGTCGGAGAAAACCAAGCCCTCCAATGGGGAGAAAAAAGCCTGGATGAATCAGCTGCCGAGAGAGTGATATTTTCCCTTACCTGTCTGTTTTTACACTATAACCTTCGTATATTCACCGGCGTCATGGAAGGACTGAAAATATATACAGATAGGATGCTGAAGAATCTTGTCTTAACAAAGGGCGTGATTTTTTCAGAAGACGTGATGCTGGCCCTGGCCAATAAAGGAATGTCCAGAGATAAAGCCAGAAGCTTAGTTCAACGAATCGCTCAACAAGCCTGGGACGAACGTAAAGACTTTAAAAACGCTCTGAAAAATGATCCGGAAGTCAAACAATTATTGTCTGTTGTTGAAATTAAATCTTGTTTGCGTCCAGAGAACCACCTAAAAAATATCGACCAGATTTTTGCCAGGTTTGGAATATAAAAAACGAAGAGGAGACAGAAGTTTCCTCTTTTTAATTTACAAAATTGAAAAAAAGGGCTAAAATTAAAGATAGTTTTATGGACTACAATCCTCAAGAGATTGAGAAAAAGTGGCGAACTTATTGGGAGAAAAATAAGGTTTTTCAAGTTGATTTAAGTAAGGCGAAAAAACCCTATTATAACTTAATGATGTTTCCTTATCCTTCGGCTGAAGGACTACATGTGGGAAATGTTTATGCCTTCACTGGCTCTGATATTCATGGCCGTTTCAGAAGAATGCAAGGGTACGATGTTTTTGAGCCAATCGGTTTTGACGCTTTCGGCATCCATTCGGAAAACTTCGCCATTAAAAAAGGAATTCACCCTAAAGTTTTAATTAAAAAAAATACTGATAATTTCCGCGAGCAATTGAAAAGCTTGGGCTGTCTTTTTGATTGGCGGTATGAAGTGGATACGACCAAGCCCGATTACTATCGATGGACCCAGTGGCTGTTCCTGCAGCTTTACAAGGCCGACTTGGCTTATCGGAAAAAAGCGCCGGTTGATTGGTGTCCTTCTTGTAAAACAGTTTTAGCTGATGAACAGGTGATTTCAGGCAGATGCGAAAGATGCGATTCAGAAGTTATTCAAAAACAAACCGAACAATGGTTTTTCAAAATTACCAAGTATGCTGAAAAGCTTTTGAAGAATTTAGATTGGATTGACTGGTCGGAAAGAACTAAGTTATCTCAAAAGAATTGGATCGGGAAGTCAGAAGGTGCCGATATTGATTTCGGGATAGATGGTTTTAATGAAGAAATAAAAGTATTTACTACCAGGCCGGATACTTTATTTGGGGCAACTTTTATGGTTTTGTCTCCCGAACATCCTCTGGCTGAAAAGATTACAAAGGAAGAAAACAAAGTAAATGTCGAAAAATACAGAGAAGAAGCGAGAAAAAAAAGTGATTTAGAAAGAACAGAGTTGGCAAAAGAGAAAACTGGCGTTTTTACTGGGAGTTATGCGATAAATCCTGTCAATAATTCAAAGATCCCAATTTGGATCGCCGATTATGTTTTGGTGTCTTATGGTTACGGTGCGATCATGGCGGTTCCCGCCCATGACCAGCGAGATTTCGACTTCGCGAAAAAATATGATTTGCCTATTATTGAGGTAATTAGCGTTGATGGCCAGACTCGCGCTCTTTCTGAGGCGTATATCGGCGAAGGAATTTTGATAAATTCTGGAAAATTCAATGAGATAGAATCTAAAAAAGCTAAATGGGAAATCACTAAGTTTGTTAAGGGCAAAAAAACTATAAATTATCACTTAAGAGATTGGCTTATTTCTCGCCAACGTTATTGGGGGCCGCCAATTCCCATTATTTATTGTCAAAAATGTGGGATAGTACCCGTGCCAGAGAAAGATTTGCCGGTTTTACTTCCTTATGTCAAAAATTTCAGACCGACTGGTACTGGCGAATCACCCTTAGCTTCTGTGGAAAATTTTGTTAAGACTAAGTGTCCCAAATGTAATGGCCCGGCCAAAAGAGAAACTGATGTTTCCGACACATTTTTAGATTCTTCCTGGTATTACCTCCGCTATCCAAGCGTTGGAGAAAAAAATTCCGTATTGGAAATTGAAAATTGTAAATTGGAAATTCCGTGGAATCAGCAGATTACACGGCGATGGTTACCGGTCGATATGTATATTGGTGGACAAGAACACGCCGTTTTGCATTTAATGTACACTAGATTCATAACCATGGTTTTAAAAGATTTAGGATTGATTAATTTTGAAGAACCATTTAGAAAATTCCGAGCCCACGGTCTTTTGACAAAAGGCGGGGCTAAAATGTCCAAATCCAAAGGCAACGTGGTAAACCCCGACGATTATTATAAAAAATACGGAGCCGATACTTTAAGAATGTATTTAATGTTTATAGGGCCGTTTGAACAAGGCGGGGATTGGCAAGACAGAGGAGTTATTGGCATTGCCAGATTTTTAGAAAAAGTTTGGCGGTTGCAGAAAAAAGTTGAAAATGGCATTCAGAGCAAAAAACTTGATATTTCGGTCAATAAGACCATAAAAAAAGTTACTGAAGATTTAGAGAATCTTCAATACAATACCGCAATTTCTGCTTTGATGATTTTGACTAATGAAATGGCAGGGGAAGAAAAATTGCCAGCCAGCCGTTACCAGACGCTAATTACTATGCTGGCACCTTTTGCACCTTATATTAGTGAAGAATTATGGCATCAATTAGCCGAGCGAAGCGAAGGATCAAGAAGAGATTTATCTCTTCGCCTGGGCAATAAAAATAGTGCTCATAACCAGCAATGGCCGAAATACGACCCGAAACTGATTAAAGAAGAAAAAATTACCTTAATTGTTCAGATTAACGGCAAGGTTAGGGACAAAATAGAGGTTGCTTGCGGTATCTCGGAGAAGGAAGCTCGCGAATTGACATTGAACCGGGAAAAAGTTAAAAAACATATATTAGGCAAAGAAGTAAAAAAGGTTATATTCGTCAAAGGCAAATTAATCAATATCGTCGTTTAAGCTATGTGTGGAATTGTTGGTTACATTGGTAAAAAAAACGCCATGCCTATTTTGCTCGACGGCTTGAGAAGGGAAAGCTACCGAGGATACGACTCCTCTGGCCTTGTTGTTTTGGAAAACGGTAAGCCGGTTTGTATCAAAGCGGTTGGTAAGTTGGAGAACCTGGAGAACAAATTAGAGAATGTTCAGCTTACAAGCGCTATTGGCTTGGGGCATGTTCGTTGGGCGACGACTGGCGGAGTGTCCGAAGCCAACGCTCATCCTCACTGCGACTGCAAAGGAAACATTTTTCTGGTTCACAACGGTATTATCGAAAACTATTCGGAATTGAAAGAAATCCTTTTAAAAGAAGGCCACCGATTTTATTCCGAGACCGATACCGAAGTCATCGCCCACTTAATTGAAAAACATTTCGACGGCAATTTGGAAACAGCCGTCAGGAAAGCCTTAAAACAAATCAAAGGAACCTACGGGATTGCCGTTATCGCCCGGGACGATCCCCAGAAAATGGTGGTCGCCCGCCTGTCCAGTCCTCTTTTGATCGGGACCAACGGCGACGAGTACATCGTGGCGTCCGACGCCAACGCCATCAGTCCCTACGCCAAAAAAGTTATCAATCTTGATGACAATGAAATTGCCATCATCAGCCCGCAGGACATTTTTGTTCTGAAGGAGAAACAGCCGGAAACTTTGGAGGTTGAAACGGAAGAGGTCCAGAAAAAAGGCTACCCTCATTTTATGCTCAAGGAAATCATGGAACAGCCCGAAAGCATCAGCAATGCTTTGAAGGGAAGGTTGCTGATGGAAGAGGGCTTGGCTAAGTTGGGGGGGCTGGAGCCAATCAAAGAGAAATTGAGAGAAATTGAGAGGCTGAACATTGTTGCTTGCGGCACCGCCTATCATGCTGGGATGGTTGGGGAATATATGATGGAAGAGTACGCCGGTTTTCCGACGGAAGTCGATTTGGCTTCTGAATTTCGCTACCGCAAGCCGGTTTTGGATAAAAAAACAGCCACTCTGTTTATTTCTCAATCGGGCGAAACCGCTGACACTCTGTCTGCTTTGAGAGAGGTCAAAGAAAAAGGCATGCTGACGCTCGGAATAATAAACACGGTTGCCTCTTCTTTGGCCAGGGAAACGGAAGTTGGTATTTATAACCACGCCGGCCCCGAGATCGGGGTGGCTTCAACCAAAGCTTTTACTTCGCAACTCGCCATTTTAGCCCTTTTGACTTTGTTTTTGGGCAGACAGCGCCAGCTTTCCATGGTGATGGGTCAAAGAATCGCCCGAGAACTTCAAAGACTGCCCGAACTGATCAAAGAAGTTTTGAAACTGGATGATGCGATTAAAAGTTTGGCTGAAAAATATCAGACTTATTCAAACTTTTTTTATCTTGGCCGGAAATACAACTACCCCATTGCCTTGGAAGGGGCTTTGAAGTTGAAAGAAATTTCTTATATTCATGCTGAGGGTTACGGCGCCGGTGAAATGAAGCACGGCCCGATTGCTTTGATTGACGAGAACTTCCCGACTTTCGTTATTTGTCCTTCCGATTCGGTTTATGAAAAGGTGATAGCCAATCTCGAAGAGATTAAAGCCAGAAAAGGTCCGATTATCGCTTTAGCCACTCAGGGGAACGAGGAGATTAGGAAATTGGTTGACGATGTTATTTATATTCCTAAAACCCTGGAGATGCTGACTCCCATTCTAAGCGTCATACCCCTGCAGTTATTCGCTTATCATATGGGAGTTTTGCGAGGGTGCGATGTTGATAAGCCCCGCAACTTAGCAAAAAGTGTTACAGTAGAATAATATGAAAAAGATTTTACTTGGCAATGAAGCTATTGTCAGAGGAGCTTTGGAAAGTGGAGTACAGTTTGTTTCCACCTACCCCGGTACTCCGGCTTCGGAAATCGGCAATACTTTTTTTCAACTTTTCCGGAATAAAAAATTCAAGGGCTATTTTGAATTTTCAACCAACGAAAAAGTGGCTATGGAAGCTGGCGTGGGAGCTTCTTTTTCAGGATTGAAAACGCTGGTGGCCATGAAGAACTTCGGCCTGAATGTTGCCGCTGACGCCTTTTTGCCTTTTGTCTATACCGGCACAAAAGGGCCGACCGTCATTATGGTGGCCGACGACCCTTCCTGCCACAGTTCAGCCCAGTCGGAAGAGAATTCAAGAGCTTTTGCCTATTTGGCTCATATTCCTGTTTTGGAGCCGTCTGACCCCCAGGAATGCAAAGATTTTACCAAATTAGCCTTTAAGATTTCAGAAAGGTTTAAAATACCGGTAATGGTCAGAACCACAACCAGGGTTTCCCACCAGAAAATGCCGGTTGAACTTGGTAAATTAGCGAGAAACGTTCTCGCTAATGGAAAGTTTGTAAAAGATCCTAAGAGGTTCGTTACTATGCCTCCTCGGGTGCTGGAGATGAAAAAAGAGCTTCTTGAAAAAATAGAACGGATAAAAAACTTCGCCGAAGAGTTGCCCGAAGGCCACAAAGGAATCGTTCAAAGTTCGGCTTTGAACATTGGGATTATCACTTCGGGCGTTTCTTATCTGTACGTGATGGAGGCTTTGCAGGAATTGAAACTGGATTTGCCGGTTTTAAAGCTGGATTTCTTTTACCCCTTGCCGGAGAAAAGAATAAAAACTTTTATCAAGAAACTCAAAAAAGTTCTGGTGGTTGAGGAATTGGAGCCGTATTTAGAGAAAGAGGTTTCAATTATTGCTAAAAAAACGAATTGTGGATTACAAGTTATTGGTAAGGCATTACTCCCTGAAACTGGCGAACTTAAACCCGAAATCGTTACTGCCGCTATTGCCGAATTCACCAATTGTAAATTGAAAATTGAAAATTCATTGAAAATTGTAAATTTAAAATTGAAAATTCCCAAGAGAAGACCCCAGCTTTGCCCCGGTTGTCCTTATTGGCTGATTTTTGGCGGAGTCAAAAAAGCGGTCAACGAGAAAGAGGTGATTTTCGGCGGAGACATCGGCTGTTATATGTTGGCCGGAGGAGCGCCTCATTTCCTGCAGGATTACTTGAGTTGCATGGGTTCTTCCATCGGCATTGCCCACGGCATCAAGAAAGCAACGGGGCAAAAACTGATTACCTTCATTGGCGACAGCACTTTCTTCCACGCCGGCATACCAGCTTTAATCAATACCATTTTCAATAAATCCAACCCTTTGATTATTGTCATGGACAATCAAACGACTGCCATGACCGGCCATCAGCCCCATCCCGGCGTTTGCGGCGTGAAAATGGAAGACATTATCAAAGCCTGCGGAGTTAAATATTTAAAAGTGATTGACCCGGTCAACCAAGCGGAATTCATTGAAACCGTCAAAGAATTCGTCCAAAAGCCGGAAGTTGCAGTAATTATCGCTCGTCATCCATGCATATTCGTCAAATAGACCAATTCAATATCGTCATCGTCGGCACCGGCGGCCAGGGGCTGATTACGCTTCTGCAAATTATAGCTGAGGCCGCTTTAGCTTCGGGTTTCGACGTTAAGACCTCCGAACTTCACGGGCTCTCTCAACGGGGCGGTTCGGTCGAAGTCCATATTAGATTTGGCAAAAATATTTATTCTCCTTTAGTGGCTCAAGGCAAAGCAGATTTGATTGTTGCTTTGGAAATGCAGGAAAGCCTGAAAACTGCTTATTTTGCCAATTCTAAAACTAAGTTTTTGATTAATAAACATATTATTCCTATCCTGTTGCAAAAAACACTTATCGAAGAACAGGTTTCGGCAGCTTTGAAGAAAGTTAGCAAAAACTTAACCGTGGTCGGAGCTTCGGAAATCTGCCAAAAGGAACTGGGCACGGGAGTTACTGCCGGGGTTTATCTGGTCAGCTTGGCTGCTGCAAAAAAATTACTTCCTTTGTCGCCCGATTCAATTCTGAAGGCGGTCAAAGAAGTTATTCCCAAACAGCATCTGGACATCAACCTAAAAACATTTGCTTTAGCCAAAAAATATGCCAAGACTTAAGAAAATCGTTTGTTTGGGCGGAGGCAATGCCATGCCCAAAGCAGTGTTAGCCGGCCTTAAAGAATATCCGGTCAAAATAACAGCGATCTCGGCTGTTTTTGATACGGGCGGTTCAACCGGCCGTCTGCGGCAGGGCTTCCAGACTCCGATATCTTTCGGCGACATCAGAAGGGCAGTGCTTGCTTTGTCGGAAGCTCCAAAAGAAACAAAAGATTATTTTTCTTATCGTGATTGGGACGGACATGTTATGGCTAACGCTTTCTGCACGGCCATGGCTGTAGCCACCGGCAGTCCGGAAAAAGCTATTAACAAGTTTGTTGAACGCTTAAAGGTTCCTTCTCGCCACCAAATTTTGCCCGCTACGCTTGACGATGCCCAACTTTACGCCGTTTTGAATAACAGCCAAACCGTGGAGGGCGAAACCAACATTGATATTTCAAAGCACAAGGGAAAGATTAAAGAAGTATTTTTAAAACCTCAGGCCAAGGCCTATTCCAAAACTCTCGAAGCGATCAAGCAAGCCGACTTGATTGTCATCGGTCCGGGCGATTTGTACTCTTCTTTAGCCCAGATTTTGTTGATTCAGGAAATTCCCGAAACCTTAAGAAAAAGCAAGGCCAAAAAAGTTTACGTCGCCAATTTAATGACCAAACACGGCGAGACGGATGATTTCTCGGTTTTAGATTCGGTCAATGAAATAGAAAAATATTTAGGAGGGGAGTTGGATTATGTAATTTACAATAACGCCGTCCCTTTAAGAGAAAAAATCAAAGAGACTAAAAAAGAGAATCCTCTTTTGGTAGATTACGTGAAATTTGACGAAAATTTGCCAAAAGACAAATTCTTGGGCGAAGACCTTTTGCCTGCCTCAGGACTGGTCATTCACGACCCGCAAAAACTGGCTAAAATAATTATCAACTTATGCAAGCAGTGATTTTAGCGGCCGGCGAATCCTCTCGTTGCTGGCCCATCAACCAAGGCCACAAATCCCAGGTTAAGATTATGGGCAAACCCTTGGTTTATTGGACGATAAAAGGATTAGCCAAAAAAGGAATTAAAGACATTATTATTATTGCCAAACCTGATTCCAAACTTAATGGAGAGCTTGGTCCGTTGTCCGCTGAACTTGGAGTCAGGCTTTCATTTGTCGTTCAGGAGAAACCGCTGGGAACCGGGGACGCGATTTCTCGGGCCAGCGACTTGATTCAGGAGCCGTTTTTCGTTTTCTGGCCGTATAAGATTCAGTCCGAAGACATGGTAGAAAAAATTTTGGCCAAACGGCAAGAAGGATATGAAGCCGTTTTGATTGGGACAAAAACCGCTACTCCCTGGGATTACGGCATCCTTAAACTTGAGGGCGAAAGAGTGGTTGAGATAGTTGAAAAACCAAAATCAGGCCAGGAACCCTCAAGTATGAAAGTTGTTGGCACCTATTTTTTAAGTTCTGATTTTTTCGAATATTACCAAAAAGTAAAACATCACCCGACCGATTTCGTCGACGCTTTAAACCTTTACATTAAAGAAAAGAAAACCGGCTTTGTTGCATTGGAGAAAGAGCCGCCTCCCCTGAAATATTGTTGGGAGTTTTTAGCGATTTTCAAAACTTTGTTGGAATCGAAAGAATTCAGCCAATCTATCGCTCCGACCGCTTCCCTCGGCAAAAACGTTGTTATCGACGGCAATGTTCATATTGGCGAGAACGTTAATATCGGCGCTGGCACCGTAATTTCCGGGCCTTGTTTTATCGGCGACAACTGTAAAATTGGTGCCAATAACGTTTTAAGAGGTCCGGTCAATCTGGAGAAAGATATTGTCACCGGCGCTTTCACTGAAATCAAGAATTGCCTTATTCAAAAGGGAACTCATTTTCATTCCGGTTATTTCGGCGACTCCGTTATCGGAGAAAATTGCCGGTTTGGGGCAGGTTTTATTACCGCCAACCGCCGTATTGACCGAGGCAGTATTAAATCGCTCGTCAAAGGCAAAAAAATAGATACAAGTCTTACTTATTTTGGCATGGTCGTTGGCCATAATTCTTGTTTTGGCATCAAATCAGGCACTATGCCCGGCGTTTTGGTTGGCTCCAATTGTTTAATTGGTCCAGGCACTTTAGTCTTTGAAAATATCGAGGACGAAACGACACTTTACACCCAATTTAAAAATATCGTGAAAAAGCGAGAATAAAACGTCATGGGGCACCTTGAAAATTTGAAAGGAGGTATAACTGCGAAATGGCGATTGAAAGCGTGGCAGTAGATTTAGACGGGACAGTCACCCCTTTTGCGCTGTATAACCCAAAGATAAAATTCCCGTGGTATTTCTTCCTCTTTTATCTTCCGATTATTTCAATAGCTCAGCCCAATAAGGCAGTGATTAGATATTTGCGGAATATCATAGAACAGGAAGGAAAAGTTCTAATTGTCACTGGTAGGCCAATTCAGACGGCTAAATTGACAAAGATTTTACTGATATTCTACCGCGTACCGTTCACTGAATTATTCTGCGTCGGCAACGGCCGAGAAACAAACGAGAGGAAATTAGATGTTATTAGAAAAAACGGGGCGAAATTAATTATTGATAACGACACGGAAGCGGTGAAGTTTTTCCGAAAAAATGCCATTAATGCGGTTAGCATCGCCGAATTATTAACCCCATCCAAATGAAACCATGTAATAGGATGGGGTTTTTACATTTAAAATCAATCATTGTAGAATTAAAAAATATGAAATTACTCAAAAGCTTCAAGTTCGCTTTCGCGGGGATTGTGACGATACTTAAAGAAGAACATGCTTTCAGGGTCATGTTCTTAATTGCGATTTCGGTTATTATTGCCATGTTTTATTTCCATTTGCCCTTGATGCAGAAAGTTCTATTATTCACCATGATTGTTTTAATTTTGGTTTTGGAGTTGGTCAATTCGGTCGTTGAAAAAGTTTTGGATTTCGTCTGCCCCGATTTCAACGGCAAAGTAAAAATCATTAAAAATATGATGGCCGGTATAGTACTTTTAGCTTGCATTGGAGCGGCGGCAATAGGAATTTTGATATTTTACCCTTATCTTTAGTCAATGGAAGTATTAAAATTATCTTCAGAGAATTTGAACGAGATGGTCCAAAAGACGGCGCGTTCTATCAGGCGCGGCCAAATTGTGATTTGTCCGACCGACACGGTTTACGGATTAATTTGCGATGCCACCAATCAGAAAGCCGTCAAAAGGATTATTTTGCTGAAAAGACGCTCGCCTCAAAAACCAATTCCGGTATTTGTCAAAGACATCAAAATGGCAAAAAGATTGGCCGAAATAAATAGAACTCAAGCCGCTTTTTTGAAGGAAGTTTGGCCGGGGGCGGTTACAGCTGTCTTGAAGAGAAAAAATAGTCAGGGTACCATTGGCCTAAGAATACCAAACCACAAATGGTTGCTCGGCCTGGCCGAGCAACTTAATCGTCCTTTAACCGGTACTTCAGCCAATATCTCTGGTAAACCAGCCTCGACAGAAATCAAAGAAGTTCTAAAACAATTTAAAAACCAGAAAAACCAGCCAGACTTGGTGATTGATGCCGGCGGTCTTCCCAGGTCAAAACCTTCCACTGTTATAGATTTAACCTTATGGCCACCAAAAATTTTAAGATATTAGGCATTGATACTTCATGCGACGACACTTGTGCCGCTCTGTTGGAAGTTAATAATCGGCAAGTGAAAATTTTAAGCAATGTCGTTTCTTCTCAAGTAAAACTCCATCAAAAATATGGCGGGGTTTATCCTTTTTTGGCCAAAAGAGAACACCAGAAAAACCTGTCCCTTGTTTTTAGGAAGGCAGCCAAAGATGTTTTTGATATAGATTTAATTGGCGTGACTAGTGGTCCGGGTTTGGAACCTTGCTTGTGGCAGGGAATAAACTTTGCCCAAAATTTGTCGGAGAAGTTTGAAATACCAATTGTTCCAGTAAATCATGTTGAAGCTCACATCCTCGCCAATTTTATTGATGGATTTCCGAAATCAATCAAGTCAATCAAATTCCCGGTGGTTTGCTTAGTAGTTTCGGGTGGCCACACTGGATTGATTTTGATGAAAGATATTGGGAAATATAAACTGATTGGTGAAACCAGAGATGATGCCGCCGGCGAATGTTTCGATAAGGTGGCCAGAATCTTAGATTTGAGCTATCCCGGAGGACCAGCCATCGCGGCCGCAGCCGCAAAATTACAAATTACAAATTACAAATTACAAATTACTTTACCACGGCCGATGATAAATCAGAAGAATTACGATTTCAGTTTCTCTGGCCTTAAAACTGCGGTATTATATAACTATAGAACCCAGCCGGAAAAGATCAGAAAATCTAAAAAATATGTCCGGGCGATGTGTTCTGAGACTCAGCAAGCCGTTATTGATGTTTTAATTCGTAAAACTTTGAAGGCAGCCAGAGATTATAAGGTAAAATCCATTATTCTGGGAGGAGGAGTGGCGGCTAATGAGGAATTAAGGAAACAGTTCAAAAAGAAGGCCGAGGTTTTTGTCCCGTCCAAGGTTTTCTGCACTGACAACGCCGCCATGGTTGCCCTGACCGCTTTTTTCCATCGTTCAGACAATTTCAAAAGCATTAAAGCCGAATCTAACCTTAGAATTTAAATGTCAAAGAGGAAAATAAAATTAGCAGTTTTAATCGGCCGGGGAGGAAGGCTGCCCGCTATTTACCGCTGCTGCAAGAAAAACTCCCTCGTCAGTTTGGCTTTAGTAGTGTCTCATAAAAAAGAATCTCCGGGAGTGGATTTAGCCAAAAAATGGGGGATTGAAAGCTTCTATTTTAGGTTGCATGAATTCAATAACCGAAAAGAATACGAAAAGGAATTGGCCGGAATGCTTAAAAAAAGGAAGATAAACCTGATAGTGATGGCCGGCTGGGACTTAATCATGTCGGGTGAATTTTTAAAGCACTTCCCTCGCCAAGTATTGAATATTCATCCCGCTTTGTGTCCGGCTTTTCCTGGCATGGACGCAGAAAAACAAGCGCTTGATTGCGGAGTTAAATATACCGGCTGCACCCTGCATTTTGTCGATGAGGGAGTGGACACCGGACCCATTATCTTGCAAAGGGTGGTCGAAATCAAAAAAAACGACACCGTTGAGTCTTTACAAGAGAAAATTCATCCGAAAGAGGAAGAAATTTTATGTGAAGGAATTAGACTTTTCGCCCAAGGCAAATTAGAAATTAAAGGAGCGCAATGAATGTAGATTTATATATTTTTCAAGGGATAAATAATTTAGCCGGAAGATTTGTTTACCTCGACAGTTTGGCTGTATTCTTCGCCGAATATTTCGGATACATATTGATAGGCTTAGCGCTGGTTTTTCTCTGGAAAAAGTGGGGAGCGATTTTTTGGGCGTTCGCAGCGGCCATTTTGGCGAGGTATGGCTTGGTTGAACTGATTCGATTTTTTTGGTTAAGGCCACGACCATTTATTGAGAATGAGGTTAATTTGCTTTTAGAGCATGCCGATACTGGTTCTTTTCCGTCCGGCCACGCCGCTTTTTTCTTTGCCTTAAGCACCGTTATTTTTCTCTACTATAAAAAAGTTTACCCCCGACCAAAATTTTGGTGGGGGGTCGGCGCTTTGTTTTTCATCGCCAGTTTTTTAATCGCCATCTCCCGAGTTTTTGTCGGGATCCATTGGCCTTCGGACATATTAGCCGGAGCTATTGTCGGTATTTTTTCGGGCTGGTTGATTTTAAAGATTTTTAGAAAGTAAAAAGTGCCGCGGGTGGGACTCGAACCCACACAGGATTTCTCCTACACGATTTTGAATCGTGCGCGTAAACCAGTTCCGCCACCGCGGCTCGTTTAATATGCTAACAAAAATTTACTCGATTGTAAATATAAAAAATTTATGATAAAATAAATTTGATGACCCGGATTATCTCGATTTGCAATCAAAAAGGCGGCGTGGGCAAGTCAAATGTGGCGACGAACCTCCCTGTTTTTTTAGCGGCTTTGGGCAAAAGAACTTTATTGATTGATATGGACCCTCAAGCTAATGCCACTTTATCCATCGGATTTCATCCCAGAACCCTGCCTCTCTCAGTTTACCATGCTTTAATGGGTCAGGTTACTCCTTCAGCCATCATTAGAAAAAGTCCCTTTTTCGGCTACGAGATTATGCCCGCTTCTCCTGATTTGGCCGGGGCTACGGTGGAACTGGTCGGTTTAGATGCGCGGGAGTTTAAACTTCGTCAGCTTTTAGAAAAAATTCAAGAACCCTACGATTTCATTTTAATTGATTCTCCGCCCAGCCTGGGGCTTCTTACCGTCAACGTTCTTTGCGCCTCGAAAGAAGTTTTGATTCCAGTACAGTGCGAATATCTGGCTTTAGAGGGCTTAGAACAGTTATTGGGCACTATTAATTTGGTTAAAGAGCATCTGCAGCATGATTTAAAGATTGCTGGCGCTCTTTTGACAATGTATAATCGGAATAGCAGGTTGTCGCGGGAAGTAGTTAAGGAGGTAAGAAGAAATTTCCCGGGTTACGTTTTCGACACTATCATCCCTCGGCAAGTGGCTTTAGCTGAAGCGCCAAAATACGGCAAAACCATTTTGCAATACGCCCCGACTTCTCTGGCCGCCCAAGCCTACAGAGAATTGGCAGAAGAATTAATTAAACATAATCCGAATGATGCGAATTCGCATTCGAATGATACAAATAAATAATTCGTAGAATTCGGATAATTATTTGTAGAATTCGAATTATATTTTTTTATGAAACAAACTTTTGGCAAGGGCCTGGAATCCTTAATCCCTAAAAAATCAGCTCAAAACGTACCTGCCTCTGAAATTAAAAAAGAACCCATTTTTTATCTTGAAATCGAGAAAATAAAATCTAATCCCTATCAGCCGAGAAAGAATTTTGACCAGGACGGTTTAAAGGCATTGGCTGATTCGATTAAAGAGCACGGCATTCTACAGCCTCTTTTAGTGAGCAGAATCGAAAAGGAAGGCATGACGGAATACCAATTAGTGGCTGGAGAACGGAGATTGTTGGCGTCAAAAATGGTGGGATTGATGCAGGTGCCAGCTATTGTTCGTGATCCCACCGAGCAGGAAAAGCTGGAAATTTCCATAATCGAAAATGTTCAAAGGCTGGACTTGAATCCCATGGAAAAAGCCGAAGCTTATAAAAAGTTGCAACAAGACTTCGGTTTTTTGCAAAAAGACATCGCCAAAATGGTCGGTCGCAGCCGGGAATCGGTTGCCAACACTCTTAGATTGGTTGATCTGCCAACCGAAATAAAACAGGCGTTGCAAGACGAAAGAATCACCGAGGGCCACGCCAGGGCCATGCTGGCGGTCAGCGACCCTCAAAAACAAAAAGCCCTTTTCGTTAAAACTTTGAGGGACGGGCTAAACGTAAGGGAGGTGGAGAGTTTGACGCAAAAAATCAACATTTGGCAGCCGGTAAAAAGACAAACTCCGCCGGCCCTGAAAGAAGCGAAAGAATTAGAAGAGCAAGTTAGGCAGGCTTTGGGAATCAGGAATGTCAGACTGAGGATTGAGGCTGGCAAGCCCACCTTGACTGTTTTCTTTAACTCTAAAAAAGAAATAGAGAAATTTCTTAAAGATTTAAATAAATCTTAAAGGTTGGATTTTTCTTTCCAACTGGCTTCAATAATTTTTTTGGGCCATTTTTTTTGCGCTCGGAGCAGATTATGGCAGCCAACCTTATGGACTGAAGCGCCCCTGTCTTTGGTTACGTAAGCCTTAATTTCTTCTTCAGGTTTCGGTGAGCAACATTTAGCCAAGTAAATCTGTAAGCCGGTTTCGCCGGCCAAAGAAACAACCATTTCGCTTTTGGCCTTTTTGCTTTTTTGCGATTGAGAGCGCAATTTTGGGAAAGCACTGATGGCTTTGACTTTTTCTTTAAAGAAATTCTTGAAATTTTTCGTCCGTTCTTCCTTGTTCAGCCAGTTTTTTATCCGAGAGCGGGCTAAACTTGTCTTAACGGAATTCAACCAATCACGAGAAGGGTTTTTGTGTTTATCGACGACAATCTCCACCAGGTCGCCATTTTTTAAAGGCTGAGAAAGCTGGACAATTTTCCCGTTTGCTTTAGCGGCGATACAATGATTGCCGATGTCAGTGTGGACGGCATAAGCAAAGTCGATCGGGGTGGCTCCTTCGGGTAGGTCGATAACGTCGCCCTTAGGAGTGAAAATAAAAATTCTGTTTTTCAAGAAATCAACTTTCAATCCTTCTAAAAATTCGGCGGGGCCGGCAACTTTCATTTGCCAGTCTTTTAACTGTTCAACCCAGGCGAATCTTTTGCCTTGGGTTTTAAGATTAATTCCTTCTTTGACGGCCCAGTGAGCGGCAATGCCGTATTCGGCGTCCTCGTGCATCTTTTTTGTTTTAACTTGAATTTCCACGATTTTCCCTTCAGAACAAAAAACAGTAGTGTGGAGAGCTTGATAGCCGTTGGGCTTGGGAAAAGCGATGTAATCTTTAATCCGACCGGGTAAAGGTCGCCAAAATTTATGGATAGCGCCGATGGCCTCATAACAAGTTTTGACATCGTTCACAATCACCCGAAGGGCAATTAAGTCATGGATTCTGTCGAAGTCCATCTCATGTCTTAAAAGTTTTTGGTAAAGGCTCCAATAATGTTTCGGCCGGGAATGGACATCGATCGGTTTTATGCCTTCTTTTTTCAATATTTTTAAAAGAAGCGGTCTGACTTTTTTAAGATGTTTTTCCCTAGCTTCGTATTGTTCTTTGACGTTTTTAATCAACCATTCGTATTCTTTGGGATAAAGATAGGGAAAAGACAAGTCCTCTAATTGGCCTTTCATGTCTCCCATCCCCAAACGGTTGGCCAAGGGAGCGAAAATTTCCAAGGTTTCCAAGGCAATCCTTTCTCTTTTATCCGGAGGCAAAGAGCCCAAAGTTTCCATATTATGGAGCCGGTCGGCCAATTTAATCAAAACCACCCTCAAGTCTTTAGCCATGGCAAAGAACATTTTTCTGAGGTTTTCCGCCCGCAGGTCGATCGACTCTTTGACCCTCAGCTCCGGCGATTTAACTTCTAATCCTTCCTTAGGATAGCGCAGTTTGCCCAATTTACTGACTCCTTCGATTAAAAAGGCGACTTCTCTGCCGAATTCTTTTTCAATGTCTTTCAGGGTTATGGTGGTGTCGTCGGGCACGTCATGCAAAAAACCAGCCGCTATGGCCTTGGGTTCAAGCTTCATTTTGCTTAAAGTTTGAGCCACTTTTAAAGGATGCAGAATGTATTCTTCGCCCGAAAACCTCTTTTGTCCGGCATGGGCTTCTTTGGCAAACTGAAAAGCTTTCTCAATCAGCTTGGGGTCGGAGGTTTGACGCATTATTTTTTCAAGTTTGCCTTGCATGTTTTATTGGAACATTTTATCTTTTTATTTTTCTCGACTAAAAGAGAACCGCATTCAGAACAGGTTTGGCCGTTGGGCTTGTCCCATAAAGCGAAATCGCATTTGGGGAAGCGGTTGCATCCATAGAATATTTTATTTCTTTTGGTCCTTTTCTCAACCAGTTCTCCTTTTTGGCATTTGGGGCATTTCACTCCCAAAGTGTTTTGAGGCAATGATTCGGTGTAGCGGCATTTCGGGAATTTGCTGCAAGCGTAAAACCGGCCGAATTTACCCAGCCTTATTAAAAGGGGAGAACCGCACTTGGGACACTTTTTTCCGGTCGGCTTCTCGGTGAACTCTTTTTTGTAAACCGTTTGGTATTTTTTTTCCAAGTTTTTGGCGAAAGGGTTGTAGAATTCTTCAATAACCTTTCTCCATTTTTTTTGTCCCTCAGCGATTTTGTCTAAATCTTCCTCCAAGTTGGCGGTAAATTTGACATCGACAATTTCAGGAAAATGTTCCACCAAAAGGTCATTCACCGCCAGACCAATTTCGGTCGGATGGAAGTATTTCCTCTCGTCTTTTTCAATATAGTTTCTTTCCTGAATGGTTGAGAGAATTGGGGCGTATGTTGAGGGCCGGCCGATGCCTTCTGCTTCAAGCGCCTTGATCAGGGTAGCTTCGGTATAGCGGCCGAGTGGCTGAGTAAAGTGCTGTTGGGGAGCCAATTTGATGAGCCTTAAAACCTCTTCTTTCTTCAGAACCGGCAATTCCATTTCTTCATACTTCACCGGATAAACTTTCAAAAAGCCGTCAAATTTTAAAGTCTGGCCGTTGGCTCGGAATACGTAATTTTTAACCCCCACATCAATAGTATTTGAGTCGAAAATGGCGCTGGCCATCTGGCAGGCAATAAATCTTCGCCAGATTAAGCCGTAAAGTCGGAATTGGTTGTTGTCTAATTCAGCTTGTATTTTCAATTTTTCTGGGGTTTTTTCAGCGTAAGTGGGACGGATGGCTTCATGAGCTTCTTGAGCGCCCTTGGCTTTAGTTTTGAATTGTCGGAATTGGTGATAATTTTCACCATAGTTTTCAGTGACAAACTTTTTAGCTGTTCCTAAGGCTAAGCTTGATAGGTTTAAGGAATCGGTGCGATGATAAGTTATGAATCCTCTTTCATAAAGATTTTGGGCAACGCTCATTGTCATTTTGGCCGGGAAGCGGAATTTTCTGAAAGCTTCCTGCTGCAAAGTGGAAGTGGTAAAAGGCGGAAAGGGATTTCTCCTGGTTTCCTTTTTCTCAATATCAATTACTTTGTATTCCGCACCTTTCAGATCTTTAACAATTTCATCCGCCTCTTTTTTATTTTTTATCTCTAATTTATCTAAAACCTTTTCGTCTTTTTTAATTAACACCGCGGAGAATTCTATTTCAGGAAGTCCGACTTCTTTTCGTTGAAGTCGGACTTCAATGGTCCAATATTCTTGAGGCACGAACTTCTCGATTTCTCTTTCTCTTTCTGCTACGAGCCTGACGGCGACCGACTGCACTCTTCCTGCTGAGAGGCCCCGGGCTAATTTTTTCCAGAGAAAAGGGGATAATTTATA
>Ga0210057_1004313_pt1 | contig 19047 bp, 20 predicted proteins | sample CryGeyCG2114_010_2_FD_183968 | JGI IMG/M metagenome (GOLD analysis project Ga0210057, IMG submission 183968) | Groundwater microbial communities from aquifer - Crystal Geyser CG10_big_fil_rev_8/21/14_0.10 (SPAdes) (version 2) | ecosystem: Environmental > Aquatic > Deep subsurface > Groundwater ...
GGCGACAAGCAGAACAACGATAACGATCTTCTGAAGTATAGACCTTCCTAGAATGGCATCTAGGACAGAATAGGTTTTTTCCAAAGATAATCTTTCTTAATTGTTTCTTAATTTGAGCTTCAGAAGGTATCTGATTTAAGAGAGCAATCATAGATGAGACAAGGTTAATAGTTATACTTCTATTCTAACCCTGTTCCAACTGCCATAGTATACCCAAATAAAAATAGTTTATCAGTTCATTGATTATAGATATAAAGTGAACGGGCAAAAAGGAAGGAGCCCTGAGAAACCCCTGCCCGCCTCCCCTAGGCTCGAGCTCGGGGCGTGAGCTGGAAGGGCCTCTCCCCGAGCCACAGAAAGAAGACTAACATTAGTTAGTCTTCTTTCTTTTGATTTATTTTTTGATTAACCTCGGCTTCACTCAACCAAAGTTAAAAGAAACATGGCCAGGGCGCCCAGCGCAAAGCCAAGCACGTGAAGAGCAGATTTGCTTGGCTGGGTTTCTTTGTGCAGTTCGGGGATAAAATCCGCCGCGGCTATGTAAATAAAACTGGCGGCGGCAACCGGCAGAACAAAGACGGCAAAATTGCCGGCCGCACTGGCAAAGACAAGTCCGATAATTGTTCCTAAAATCGCACTCAATGCCGAGACAAGATTAAAAGATAATGCTTTGATTTTAGAATAACCAGCGTGCAGTAATACTCCAAAATCGCCGATCTCTTGCGGTATTTCGTGCAAAATGATGGCTGTGGTCGTGGCCAGCCCCAAAGGCAGGGAAATGGTATAGCTGGCGGCAATAATAACGCCATCTAAAAAGTTATGCAGGCCGTCGCCTAAAAATACCATCGGCGCTAAATTATGGCTATGACTTTCATTTTCCGGCTCGTGGCAATGTAGCCAGTGAATGTATTTCTCCAGGATGAAAAATAAAAGCATGCCGGCCAACATCAAAATGCCGGTTGTCTGGTTGAATCCGCTCGCCTCGGATATTTCCGGAAAAATATGAAAAAAAACATCGCCCAAAAGCCCGCCGGCCGAAAAGCTGACTAAAAAAATTAAAATTCTTTTCAGACGGTCAAGCGATATGGCGAAAATAAGTATGCCCACTAACGATACCAGGCTTACTGCCAGAACGCTGATCAATGAATATAACCAGACCGTAGTCATATGTCTATTATTAGGTTAAATCCGTTGTATTGTCAAGAAATTTTCGGCAGCGGGGCTGGGTCCTTGTCTTTCAGCAGTAGTTGACTTGTCAGAGGATTTCATTATGTTATGATTAAAATAGGAATATGGATAATTATACCGACCAACAATTAATTCAGCTGGCGGCTCAAGGGAGAGAGGAGGCCTTAGCTATCCTGATCAAGCGCTACCTTAAGCTGGTTTACAGCTTGTCTTATCGTTATCTGCTTAATCGTCAAGACGCCGAAGATGTTACCCAAGATATATTTGTTAAAGTTTGGTAGAATTTGAAAAAATTCAAGCAGAGTCAGCCGTTTAAGCCCTGGCTCTATGCCATTGTGAGAAATAGCTGCTTGGATTATTTAAAGAAAAAAAATCCTTTGCCATTTTCTTCTTTAGATTCAGAGTCAATTGAAAATTTAGGATTTTTGAATCAAGTGGGCGGTCCAGCTATGGCCTCGCCAGAAACGGATGCAGAAAAAGCATTGCTGGCGGATAAACTTTCAACGGCGGTTAAAACTCTTACGCCGGAGTACGCCGAAGTCATTTCGCTGCGGCATGAATTGGATTTGAGTTTTAAAGAGATTGCCGAGAGATCCAGCGAACCTTTAAATACCGTCAAAAGCCGCTACCGCCGCGCTCTACAACAATTAAGGAAACTTTTGACGCCGTTCGGTTTTTAAAAAGAGATTCTATTTTTGCCCGACTGATGCACCAAAGTGCATCCTTTTTTCGTATAGTAAGGTAAAGGGGTCTTAATATTATGAAACAAGATTTTTTTCAAACTGAAGATTTTGACGTTATTGAGCCGCCCGTAGACTTGTTTGACAAAGTGATGGGGCGTTTGGACCAGGCCAGGCGTTTAAAAACGATACGCCGACGTTTTGTTTTGGCATTGGCGTCGTTTTTGCCACTGTTTTGGTTGGCTATACCGGTTTGGCGAAGTTTTGCCACGGAAATTAACCAATCGGGGCTAAGCCAGTATTTAGGTTTGTTGGCTTACGATTTTCAGCTAGTCCTGGCTAATTGGCAGGATTTTATCTTCAGTTTATTGGAATCCTTTCCTGTGGTCAGCACCGTTTTTATTCTGGCAGTACTTTTAGGATGGTTGATCGCCTTGAGGTCGGTGGTTAAATACGGTAAATCGTTTTTTAATGTCTTATCAACGGGCACTAAAATAATATAATTTATGAATTCAACTAATTTTTTTCAATCAAAATTTTTCAAGGGTCTTATTGTCGGCATTATTTCCTTTATTATTTTGCTGGCCGTATTTCAACTGGGAGTTTTTGTCGGTTATCGTAAAGCTAATTTTTCTTTTAGCTGGGGCGATAATTATCATCGCACTTTTGGTGGACCGCCTGGCGGATTTTTGCGCGATTTTAAGGGAGAAGATTTTATTAGTTCTCATGGCGGCGCCGGCATAATCGCCATTATTGACGGTAACGACTTGATCGTTAGGGACCAAAATGGCGTAGAAAAGAATTTTGTTGTTACTCAAGACACTGCGATTAAAAGAGGCATAGCCGATTTGTCATTAACGGATCTGAAAACAGACGATCGGGTAGTAATTATCGGATCGCCTCAAGCAGACGGAACGATTGAGGCCAAGATTATTAGAGTGTTTACCGTTGAAGATGAATTGCCGCCGCCGCCATTTATCAGATTTAATCCTCGTTAACTATGTCTATAAAATTTTTACAAAAATTGCGGAAAAAGAAGGTTACGCTGATTATTTTTTGTATCATTTTGCTGAGCAGCGGTTACTATTTTTATCACCGAGCCAAGTCTCAAGAAGTCCAGCTACAATATATTACCGCTCTGGCGGAAAAGGGGACCCTGACCGTATCCGTCAGCGGCACTGGGCAGGTATCTAATTCTAACCAGATTGACGTCAAACCCCAAGTTTCCGGTAAGGCAATCAGGGTGGCGGTACAAAGCGGTCAAAAAGTTGCCAGCAACGCCATATTGGTTCAGCTGGATGCCGCAGACGCCTTCAAATCCGTTCGTGACGCTCAAGTTAATTTAGACAGCGCTCGATTGGCTTTAACAAAACTACAGCAGCCGCCTGATGCGCTTTCTCTACTTCAGGCAGAGAACGCCCTTACCAGCGCTAAGGATAACTTGGAAAAATTAAAGCTCTCCCAGCAGATTAACTATCAAGCAACGCAGGAAACTAAGCAAAAAGCCCATGATAATATTATTAAAGCCTATGAAGATTCATTTAATACTATTGCCGATAGTTTTCTGGATTTGCCCAATATTATCACCGGATTATCTGACATTCTTTACGGTACAGCCATCAGCCAAAGTGAATTATCCCTAACCGACGGTCAGCAAAATATTAACGCCCTATTTGATTCTACTTATATCAATGATCAGCCGCAGATGCAAATTTTTATCATTAGCGCTGAAAACGATTATAATACCGCTCGGACAAAGTATGACCAAAATTTTACTGATTATAAAAACACCAACCGCTACTCGGACGAGGCCGTCATTGAATCTTTGCTGGCAGAAACCTTGGAAACCACCAAGAGTCTGGCCCAGGCAGCCAAAAGCGTCAGCAATATGCTTGACGCCTGGGTTGATTACCGTTCGCAGCGCCGTTCTCCAATTTTTAACCAGGTGGTTGAATATCAGGCAGATTCGTCTACTTACATCGGACAGACCAGTGGCCATCTCTCAAGTATTTTATCACAGCAGCGGACTTTGCAGGATAACAAAGAGGCGGTGGTTAATGCGGAGCGGGATTTGCAGCAAATGGATCAAAACAATCCTTTAGATCTGGCCGCGGCCCAACAGTCTATAAAAGAAAAAGAGTCGGCGCTGTTAAAATTACAAGCCGGCACCGATGTTTTAGATATCCAAAGCCAGCAGCTGACCATCCGCCAGCGGGAAAATGCGCTGGCCGACGCCAGCCAAGCATTGGCCGATTACACCATCAGAGCGCCATTTGCCGGCGTGGTGGCTGAACTTAATGTCAAACCGAACGATCAGGTTTCGGCAGGCAGCGCCCTGGTCATATTGGTGACTGAACAACAGGTAGCGGAAATTTCGCTCAATGAAGTTGATGTGGCCAAAATTCAAGTCGGCCAAAAAGCCACTTTAAGTTTTGATGCGCTGGAAGATTTGAGCATTAGTGGCAGCGTGGCCGAAATTGACACCATTGGTACCGTTACTCAAGGTGTAGTTAACTACAATGTTAAAATTGTTTTGGACACTCAAGATGAACGGATTAAGCCGGGCATGAGCGTTTCAGTTAATATTATCACCGATATCAGGTTAGATGTCTTATTAGTGCCGGGTGCAGCCGTTAAATCCCAAGGAGAGAATCAATATTATGTGGAAGTAATGTTCAATGGTCAGCCGCAAAGGCAAGTGGTTGAAATCGGCGCTACCAGCGATAGCGCCACGGAAATTATTAGCGGTTTAAAAGAAGGTGATGAGGTGGTGACTCAAACCATTGATCAAAGCGCTTCTGCGAGTCAATCATCCAGCCAGCAGCGCAGTTTGTTGCCCGGAATTGGCGGCAGTAATATTAGGAGTTTTAACAGATAAGCCAGCGATTATTATGATTGAGTGTCAGAATATCACTAAAGTTTATAAAAATAAAGCAACCGAGCTGGAGGTTTTAAAGGGTGTTTCTTTTAAGATTGCGGACGGAGAGTTCGTGGCCATTATGGGCCCTTCCGGCAGCGGCAAATCCACTCTAATGCACTTGCTGGGCGCTTTAGATACGGCAACTTCCGGCAGTTATTTTTTAGACGGCGAAGAGATAGCCGCTTTATCCGATGATGAACTGGCCGAGGTGCGCAAGAAGAAAATTGGCTTTGTTTTTCAGTCCTTTAATTTATTACCTCGGGCAACGGTTTTGAGGAACGTTTCATTACCTTTGGTTTATACTGAAGTGTCTAAAAATCAGCGTGAGCAAACGGCCAGGCAAGCACTTAAATTAGTCGGCTTGGAAGAATCGCATTTTCACCATCTTTCTAACCAGCTTTCGGGCGGGCAGATGCAGCGGGTGGCCATTGCTCGAGCCTTGGTTAATAATCCCAGAATGATTTTAGCCGATGAACCGACAGGCAACCTTGATACCAAAACTGGCGAGGTAGTACTGCATACATTCGCCGAGCTTAGCCGTCAGGGTAGAACGATTATTTTAATCACTCATGAAGCTGAAGTCGCCCGTCACGCCCAAAGAATTATTCATATTCGTGACGGGCAAATTACTTTGGACGAAAGGATAAAATAATGAGAACCAGAGATTTGATTGAAGAAACTTATTTTGCGCTTTCCATAAACAAAGTGCGATCAGTCCTGACTATTTTAGGCATTGTCATCGGCATTGCTTCGGTCATTGCCCTGATTGCCATCGGCCAGGGCGCCCAAAATTCCATTGAGTCCAATATTGAGTCCATCGGTTCCAATCTTATTTTGATTATGCCGGGGTTTCCTCGTGGCGTGGGTACACAGGTCAGCACCGGGCGGGGCGGGGCACAGACGCTGACGCAGGCCGATGCCGAGGCGATTGAGCAACAAGCCAGTTTGATCAAAGCGGTGGCTCCGGAAAATTCCCAGCGCTATCAGATAACTTATCGCGGCAGCAACACCAATACTCAAGTGGTGGGTACCATTCCGGCTTACAGTACCGTGCGCAATGTACAGGTGCAAACCGGCAGTTTTATTACCGAGGCGCAAGTGCGGTCAGCCGCCAAAGTGGCTGTTTTGGGACCCACCACCAAAGAAGATCTTTTTGGAACCGATACCAGTCCCTTGGGCCAAACCATAAAGATCAATCGGATTGAATTTAAAGTTATCGGTGTCACTCAATCCAAAGGCGGCAGCGGTTTCAGCAATCAGGACGATATGATTTTTGTGCCTTTGACTACGGTTCAGCGTTTTTTGGCCGGCGATAATCATCTGACCAGCATCAGTCTAGAAGTTAAAGATCAGCAGTCAATGGCCGTTGCTCAAGAACAGGTTACCGGATTGCTTTTGCAAAGGCATAATATCAGTAATGTACTGGAAGCCGATTTTAACGTACTCAACCAGTCCGATATTGTGGCCACGGCCTCAAGCGTAACCAACACCTTTACCATTTTGCTGGCTTCCATCGCCGGCATTTCTCTTTTAGTCGGCGGTATTGGCATCATGAATATGATGCTGACGACCGTGACCGAACGCACCAGGGAAATCGGTTTGCGCAAGGCGATTGGCGGCAAAGGCCGAGAAATTTCTTTACAGTTTTTAGCCGAATCAATTATGCTGACTTTTTTGGGAGGTATATTCGGCATTATCATCGGCTGGATTTTGGCGCTGGGCGTCGGCAAATTCGCCAGCATTGCTACAAAAATTTCTCTATTGTCAATTGTTTTGGCTTTCTGTGTTTCGGCGGCCATCGGCGTAATATTCGGTTATTACCCGGCTCGCCGCGCCGCCAAGCTTAATCCTATTGAGGCCTTGCGTTACGAATGAAATTAATAATCCCCCAAAGCATTAATACTAAATAATAATTAATTTATTGCATTATGAAAAAAACATACATTTTGATTGCCGTGGTTGTAATCGTCGGGGCAGGAGTTTTTTACGGCGGCTTCAGATACGGACAAAGCAAGAATTCGGCAGCGAATTTTTCTATGTTTGGGCTACAGAATATGACGCCGGAGCAGCGACAACAACGGAGTGGCAGTAACAATTTCCCAGCTGGCCGCAGTAACGGTGTAAACGGCCAAAACGGAACATTTTTAAATGGCGAAATTATCAGCCGAGACAATAACAGCATAACCGTCAAATTGCCAGACGGCGGTTCAAAAATTATCTTTATTTCCGACGCTACCAGCATAAATAAAAGCACCGTGGGTGCGGTGGCTGATCTGGAAACGGGCAAACAAATAACAATTAATGGCAGTGCCAACAGCGACGGCAGCATCACCGCTCAATTCATTCAGATCAGGCCAGATCTACCCGATCAGGCAGGAGCGGCGGAATCTGGTTCATAACTCAAATTTCTCAAAATGAATCCGGGAGCGAGGCAGTCCTAATTTTTTTAGTATAGAATTTATGGAGTCCATCATTGTTACCGGGCCGTACAGGTAGACCCGCCGGTCGGCCAAGTCGGGTACCAGCTTTTTAATTTTCTCCTCATCAATAAGCCCCGTTTCTCCCGGGTAATTTGGCTGCTGACTTAAGATGTGCGTCAGTCGTAGCCGCGAGGTGCTGGCCAAGTTCTCCAGCTCATTTTTAAAAATAATATCAGCCTGGGTTTTATTGCCATAAAGCAGGACTAAATCCTTTTTGTTTTTCGCCATTTGTTACGCCAAGGATCTGATGGGTGTAATGCCAATACCGCCGGCAATCAGCAGGATTTTGCCAGCGGCATCTTTAAGTTCGGTAAACACGCCGTAAGGACCGTCAATAATTATCTGAGCGCCGGCGGCCACATTGGCCACCTGATTGGTAAAATCGCCCAGTCCTTTAATGGTTACTCTAAGTTCCTGGCCATGGGGAGCCAGCGAAAGAGAAAAAGGGTGGGCCTGCCACCATAATTTTTTAGTTAAGAATCGTAAAATCATAAATTGGCCGGCTTGAACGGGAAAGGCGTTAAGATTCCGGCCGCCGATATAAAGGGAAACGGTATTATAGTTTTCTCTGACTACGCGCTTGACGTAAAAGCGGTGTTGGTAAAAAAAATAGAGCGGTCTAAGGAAGCGGAACAGGGCCTGGCTGACAAAAACGACAATGTATAAAATCAGCCAATAGCCGTAAAAAATAATATTGCCGTTAAGGTCTGTGCCCAGCTCCATTTGATGGCTAAACGAAAGGAAAACAGCCAGATAGGCCGCCAGATGGATAAAATACCACCATTCGTAGGGGAGATTTTTGCGGGCAAGATAAATGGAACTGCTCACGACGACTAAAAAAATAACCAGGGCCAAAACAGCCGCGCCCACTTCTTCGTATCTAAAAAGAAAGTCGCTGATTTGCTGACCAAAGCTGATGCCTAAAATCCGGCTGTAACTAAAAGTCAGCAGCAGCGGGTGCGCCAGCAAAAATATTATGCCCCACTGGCCGCTTAAGTGATGTAAACGGGATAGTTTATCCAGTCCAAAAGCGCGTTCCAGAAGGGGCGTTCGGCCCATTAAGAAAAATTGCAGTAAAATAAAATAAGCGGCCAGCAATCCGCTCAAGCGTCCTAAAGCCGTCAGCAGCCCCAGCGAGCCACTTTGTAAAGTGTCTCCGGAGCTCTGCCACCAGAATGCCAAAATTATCAGCCCGTTAAAGGCAAAGGCAGTTAGCCAAAATATTTTTTTATACATTATAACCCTATTCAACTATCAGATTTCCTTTCATGCCCATTTGCCGGTGTTGATTGACCGAACAGTAGAATTCAAACGTGCCGGTTTTATCGGCAGTAAATTCCGTTTCGCCGGTTTGACCGGCGGAAATCTGTTGAGTGCGGGCGTTGAATTCGTCAATCACCCAGTCGTGGAAGCCATCTTGATTTTGCAGGACGATTTTCACCCGGTCACCCTTTTTTACCCTGATCTCCGGCAGAGAAAAAGAAAAGTTTTTAGCCACTATCGTGAAGGTCTTGGTAGTTTCTTCAGGCACGGGTGGGGTTGGGGTATTTTCCGGCAGATTATTTTTGTTGACATTGATATTACCGGTTTCGTTAGTCGGGGCGGTATTAGTTGGCAATTCATTCAATTGCGGTTGTTCCGTAATTGGTAAATTTTGGTTTTGATTTATTGGTTGATTTTGGCGGCTGCTTTGCCACAGCAGATAAGCGCCGGCCAGGACTATCAGAATAATGACCACAGCGACTACCGGGGCCTTGCTCTTTTTTGGAGAGATGATTGTGCCATCCATATATTTTTTCCCTTTCAAATTAATAATAATTAAATTTATACTTTTCCATCCCACTTCTGTGCTATCAAAGTGGCGCTGGATTGGCTAAGTAATTATAATAAAAAACATCAACGTTGTAAAATCAGGACTATCTGTTATAATTTAATTGCTTATTTGTCCTATTGTTAAGCTCGCATTCGTAGCCCTTATTTATCGTTAACAATGAAGAAACTATTATTAATAGTTGCGGTCATTTTGGCCGTCGCTGCGAGTATTTATTATTTGCCGTCATTGCTGAAAACGTGGAACGGTTTAAAACCAGTGGTATTAAAACCGGCCGAAGATATTAATCAAATTATTAATGCCGGCGGCAGTAACAGCGTCAGGCCCAATTCAGCCGGGCCCTTAAAGCTTCCGGCCGGGTTTTCCGTTGCTATTTTTGCCAAAGATCTTGGCAACCCGCGGGTTATGGTTTGGGGCCCGGACGGTTATCTGCTGACCAGTCTGACGGCCCAGGGCAAAGTTATGGCGCTGGCCGATAAAGACGCTGACGGCATAGCCGAAACTGTTTTGCCTCTGGCCGAGAATCTTAACCGGCCGCACGGTCTGGCTGTTAATTGCTCCAACGATGATTGCCGGATTTATATTGCTGAATCGGATCAGGTGGCTGTTTATGATTATGACCGGAAAAATGTCCGGGCGGTGAATAAGCGGAAGATTATTGATTTGCCCGACGGCGGCCGGCATTTTACCCGGACGATTATGTTTTTGCCCGAGCCCAATGCCGATAAGCTTTTGATTGCGGTGGGTTCGTCCTGCGATGTCTGTGATGAAAAAGATTGGCGGCGAGCTAAAATTATAATCGTCAATGCCGACGGTAGCAATTTAATGCAGTACGCCAGCGGCCTGCGCAACTCCGTTTTTATGACCATTCATCCGGTAACGGGAAAAGTCTGGGCGACCGAAATGGGACGAGACAACCTGGGCGACAATTTGCCGCCGGATGAAATCAACATTCTGGAAGGCGAAGGAAGAAATTATGGCTGGCCAATCTGCTACGGCAAAAACGAGCACGATATTGATTTTGACCGCAAAGTTTATGTGACCAACCCTTGTGCCGCGCCGCTGACTGTGCCGAGTTATATTGATATTCCGGCGCATTCGGCGCCGCTGGGCCTGGCTTTTTTTCCGGAAGAAGGTTGGCCCGAGTCCTATTGGCATAACCTTTTGGTGGCCTATCACGGTTCCTGGAACAGAAGCGAGCCCACCGGTTATAAAATCGTTCGTTATAAGCTAGACAGCAGCGGCAGGTATTTGGGCCAGGAAGATTTTATGACCGGCTGGCTTACTAGCGATGGCCAAGCAATCGGCCGGCCGGTGGATATTTTAATCCAGCCGGGCGGGGCTATCTTTGTTTCCGACGATAAAGCCGGAGTCATTTATAGAATAACCTATAATCAAGAGGCGGCGGTCAATCAATAAAATTCATTATAAATAATCTATAATTCTATGAACAAAAAAATTTACATCATTGCCGCAACAATTCTGGTGATCGCCATGGTGGTTTTGCTGATAAGATTAGTGATCGGGGGAGACGAGGACAGCTGGATTTGTCAGAATAATCAGTGGGTAAAACACGGCAATCCCAGCGCACCGATGCCCACTGCCGGTTGCGGGGCAGTCATTAACAGCTTTGAAGATTGCGTGGCCGCTTTTGGCTATCCGACCTTGACGATTTACCCCAGCCAATGCCGCACGCCCGACGGCCGAACCTTTACCGAAGATATTGGCAACGAACTGGAAAAACTCAATTTGATCAAAGTCAGCTCTCCGCGTCCTAATCAAGACATCAACAGCCCGTTGGTGATTGAAGGCGAAGCCCGCGGTGTTTGGTTTTTTGAAGCCAGCTTTCCGATCAAACTTTACGATGCCAACAATCAGCTACTGGCAACGGCGATTGCCCAAGCCCAAGGCGACTGGATGACGGAGAATTTTGTGCCGTTTAAAGCCGAACTGATCTTTGAGCGGCCCATGACCGAAACCGGCGCGCTGATTTTGGAAAAAGACAATCCTTCAGGATTGCCGGCCAACGCCGACCAGCTGAAAATTCCCATAAAGTTTGCTACAGTGCCAGGCGCGGCCGTCATGAAGGTCCAAGTTTATTTTAATAACAATGAAATGGACCCGGAGTTTTCCTGCAACAAAGTTTTTCCGGTAGAACGGTCGGTGGCTTCAACACCGGCGGTGGCGCGAGCCGCCCTCAACGAGCTTTTAGCCGGCGTAACGCCCATTGAACAACAGAATGGGTTTTTTACCAGCATCAATCCGGGAGTAAAAATCCAGAGCTTGGTTATAGAAAACGGCGTGGCTAAAGTTGATTTTGACGAGCAGCTGGAGTTTCAGATGGGCGGCTCTTGCCGGGTCTCGGCCATCAGGGCGCAAATCACTCAAACCTTAAAGCAGTTTTCTACCGTTGAGAACGTGATTATTTCCGTCAATGGCCGGACCGAGGATATTTTACAGCCGTAATTGATTTGCCCATCGTTCCGGTTTAACAATGATAGTTTTACATTTTTTATGAATATCATTCAAGTGGAAAATCTTACCAGAAAGTTCAAAGATTTTTTAGCCGTAGATAATATTTCTTTTAATGTCGGCTTAGGAGAAATTTTTGCCTTTTTAGGACCTAACGGCGCCGGCAAAACCACCACCATTAAGATGCTGACCACTTTACTTAAGCCCAGCAGCGGGCTGATGACGCTCCATGGTGTGGATCCGGTAGCTAGGCCCCACCAGGCGCGCCAGTTATTTGGCATTGTTTTTCAGGACCCTAGCGTCGACGAAGAATTGACGGCCTGGGAAAATATGGAAATTCATGGGGTGTTTTATCATTTAGCCAAAGATATCAGGCGGCAACGGACCGACGAGCTGCTAAAAATCGTGGAGCTGTGGGACAGGCGGAAAGAACTGGTGAAAAATTTTTCCGGCGGCATGAAACGCCGGCTGGAAATTGCTCGGGGACTTTTGCATCATCCTAAAATTCTGTTCCTTGATGAACCTACTTTAGGCCTTGATCCGCAAACCCGCAACCACATCTGGCAGCACATAAAGAATCTTAACCAAACGGAAGGTATTACCGTCTTTTTCACCACTCATTACATGGAAGAGGCGGAACGGGTCGCCAGCCAGGTGGCCATTATTGACCATGGCCGGATCATTATTCAGGGCAGTCCGGAAGATTTAAAGCAGAAAACCAAAACACGTTCGTTGGAAGAAGCTTTTATTCAGCTTACCGGTCATGCTCTTCGCCCTGAAGAAGTGACTAACATTGACCGGTTGCGGCAAACCCGCCGTTTATTTAGACGATGATAATCTTATGAAGATAATATATATTCTTTGGCTTAGGCAATTAAAAAGATATTTCCGCTCGCGGTCGCGCCTGATCGGTTCCATCGGGCAGCCGCTCTTATTTTTGGTCGCTTTAGGTTTTGGCTTTGGTTCGGTTTTTGAACGGGCCGGTCAGGGGAGTTATATTCAGTTCTTATCACCCGGTATAATTGCCATGAGCATCCTGTTTACGGCCATTTTTTCCGGCATAGAGATTATCTGGGACCGTCAGTTCGGCTTTTTAAAAGAGACTTTGGTCGCGCCTGTCTCCCGGCTGAATATTGTCTTTGGCCGAACTCTAGGCGGAGCCACCGTGGCTTTTTTTCAGGGTTTGATCGTATTAATCATCACTCTGTTGTTGGGCTTCCATCCTGCCTTAGCCCAGATTCCTTTAGCGATTGTGTTTATGATGCTGATTGCCTTGCTGTTCACCGCTTTTGGTACAGCCATGGGTTCGGTTCTTAAGGATATGCAGGGTTTTCAGCTGATCATGAATTCCTGCTTTCAGGTGGATTGTGCCGATCACTGTGGTTGTGGTCGCTCTTTTAAACCACTGTATCATTCTACTGCGGTGTGAAGACGAGAACCGGTTTATGACGGCCATGGAACTGTGGGAGCTTATTGGTTGGTTCAAGATTGATTTGCTTGCCAGCTTTATTCTGATATTATCAGTCGGTGCCGCCGCGTTGCTCTGCCTAAAAATTGGTTTTTCTGTTTCTTGGCTGTCATACTTTGTGACGACAGCGTCCATTCCTTTAGTATTATTTTCAAGTGGTTATCTTGCATCAAGAAGTATGATAATCAAGAATTTGGACGAAAAGGAATTGAGCAAACAGCTTGAACGTTTTTCTAACCGCTCCTTAATAGATCCTCCTTCTTCTAGCGATGGAGCATAAATACCTAAGCTTAATCAGTCTGCCGCAACCATTGGGCCTGGACAAGTTCCGGGCATTTTTTATCTTACTTTTTCCTTCGTCAAGGGCAGGGCAAGATTTTTTCTTGACACTGATTGGGTCTTTTTGTTATGATAAAAATAACTTACTATTAATTAACAAATATTATGTCTGTCACTAAACAAGAATTCATTAATGAGCTGAACAAGGATTTGGAGTTTGAGTATGCGGCGGCCATCCAGTATATCCAGCATGCGGCGCTGATTACCGGAGCCCAGTACAATGCCATCACCAAAGAGCTTGTTGTCCATGCCAACGAGGAGATGCAGCATGCCCAGCAACTTTCCGTTTTGATTGTTGATTTAAACGGCGTGCCCACCACTGAAGTGGAAGCGAGGAAAGTCGCTCCAGCCGCGGAGGCCATGCTTAGTCAAGATTTAGCCGGCGAGAATTTAGCCATTACCAGATACAAAGAAAGGATAAAACAAGCGGAAGAGTTAAGCGAGTTCGGTGTTAGGAAGATTTTGGAGGATATTCTGGTTGATGAGGAAGAACACCGCCGGGACCTTTTGACGGTTTTGGCGAAATAAATCCCGCACCTTCTTGCGTGGGTATTGAACCCCGAAGGAATGAATTATATGATTCTCCCTCCATCCCATTAAGTCCCGCTAAGTAAGGCGGAGTATTCCCAGCACCAAATTGGTGCTGGTATTCGGGGGAAGGTGCGGGATAAAGCGTTTGTTTACTGGTCTAATTAGATTTGACCCACCCAGGTTTTACTTGGGTGGGTTTGAATAAATTATAAATAATCAATCGTCATGTCTGATGAAGAAAAGATAATCTTGGTTGACGTTAATGACCAAGTGGTCGGCTCCGGAGAAAAAATTAAAGTTCACCAAGAGGGAAAATTACATCGCGCCTTTTCCATTTTTGTTTTTAATGAAAACGGCGAATTGCTGTTACAACAGAGAGCAAAAACAAAATATCATTGCGGCGGGCTCTGGACTAATAGTTGTTGCAGCCACCCCCGGTTTGGGGAAAATTTGGCGCAAGCGGCCCTGCGCCGGCTTAAAGAAGAAATGGGCTTTACTTGCGAATTTGAAGAGGTCTTTAGCTTTATTTACCAAGCTGAGTTTGCCAACGGTTTAACGGAGCACGAATTGGACCATGTGTTTGTTGGTAGGTACAGCGGTCAGCCGGCCGTTAACCCCGAGGAAGTTGAGGCATGGCAATGGATTTTTTTAGCCGATCTTCAGAACAATATTGATGAAAATCCCGAAGATTACACCCCCTGGCTTAAAATTATTATGGCAAAATACTTGGATTATTTAAAGTAAATTTCGCCGGATTTCGGCGAGCTCAATCGAGCCGCCGGCTAGGGGTTTACCGAGGGATTTGCAAAAATTATTTTTTTGGTTTAAGATATAATAACTATTAATAATTAATCAGCAACAACCATGAAGAAGATTATTATTCTCGGGCTATTTTTAACACTCGTTTTAACCGGTTGCAACCTGCCATTTTTGAACAAGACCGTGCTTAAACCCGAAGAAGCTACTGCCCATGCCACCGACTTTATTAATAAGTATTTGGTTGAACCAGGCAGCAGTGTCACCATTAAAGATGTGGCTGAGGAAAACGGTCTTTATAAGTTGAAAGTCGTCTTTACCAATGGTCAGGAGTACGATTCTTATTTAAGTAAAGACGGTAAGCTATTCTTTATTCAGGCCATTAAAGTTGATGAATTAAAAGAACCAACGCCGCCGGCCCCGGCCCCAGCCATACCAACTGAACCTACTCCTTCCGAACCTACTTCACCTACACCTACTTCTTCCGAGCCGGTCAGTGACAGTGAACAGCCCTAAGCCGAATTGTTTGTCATAAGCCATTGTCTTATGGCGCCCAGATAGAAAAAAGATTTTTTGCCAACCCGTCGCCGAGTGCAATCAACAACTGGCACCGGCGACGGGCTTTGGCTTTGACAGTAGCGGTCAGGCCAGCTCGGCTAATTGCCCGCAGTAATTTTTAAAAAATAAGCGCCAGCTCCCTTGAGCAAGGAGTTTTTTTAGACTTGAGATTATTATTTGGATTGACTTGTAAAAACGAGAAAAATGTCTATAATAACATCGCGGGCTGTAGCGCAGTTGCCTGCCCGCCATGGCCGAGAAGCCGGGGATTGGCCTAATGGCTAGGGCGCACGATTCGGGTTCGTGAGATTCCGGGTTCGAGTCCCGGATCCCCGACCAAGGCGATGGCAGGCAGGGCTAGCGCGTCCCGCTTTGCAGGAAGGTCGTGGGTTTGCCGCCAATGCAATTAAAATGAATATAGGGAGGCGGCATCCCGACAAAGGCGGGACAAGTTTACCCAGCTACCTTACCTCGCGAAGCGAGGGTATGGTGCGGGTCCCACCAGCCCGACCAAGCTTCGACAAGCGACTCAGCTGAGTTCGTCGAAGTCTCTATTTGGAGAAACTTGCCTCGGGCATAGGCGAGAGGCATCTTTCACAGCAATTCAATGATAAAATGATAAATAGGATTTTTAAAACCAACCAACTTTTCAAGATACTGGTATCCTCATACGCATTGTCAACGTTTTCAGAATGGATTATCTTAAGAAGATTTTGCTAAAAAGTCTGGTATTAAATATGCAACCCAAACAAAAATTGAGAGCAATGTTATTAAAAAACCGACCGTGCTTATTATGGCAAAATTAGCCAAAGCATTAAGCGTTTCAATTGAGGATTTAATAAAATAAATTATGAAATATTTTAAAGAAATTAGTTTGCCTTTCGTAGTATTTTTGACAGGCGCATGCGTTCTTATTATCGAAATTGTCGCAACTCGAATTTTATCGCCATATTATGGCAATACTATTTTCACCGTTTCTAGTGTCATTAGTATTGTACTTGCGGCATTAAGCGTAGGGTATTACTTCGGCGGAAAATTAGCCGATAAATATCCGATAGAAAAAGTTTTTTATTCTATCATTTTAATAAGCGGGTTAAGTGTTATCCTTCTTTATCTATTAACGCTATTTTTACTTCCATCTCTTGGGTATAGCCTTTCGATTGTAAGTGGCCCAATTATTTCTGCGATTATTTTATTTTTCATACCAAGTTTATTACTCGGCACACTTTCGCCGTTTGCAATTAAATTACAGGGGCAACGCTTTCCTGAAAAAGGAATAGGAAGCATAACCGGAGAAATTTTTTTTTGGTCAACTTTGGGCAGTATATTCGGCAGTTTATTCGCCGGATTTGTACTCATTCCTCAATTCGGAATTAGTCAAATTATTTTAGCTGTTGCGATAATTCTTATAATTTTGGGATTTTTTTCTCTCATAAAAATTGGAATTCTCAAAAAATCAATTTTAAAAGTAATCCTTTTTAGCGTTGTCGGAATTTTATTGATAAGTATATTTTCCACATCCAAAGGCAACAGTGTTGTTTATAGCCACGACGGGATATACGAAAAAATCACAATTTATGACGGTGAATATGCTGGAAGGCCAACAAGATTTTTTCAGCAGGATCGTAGTAATTCAGGGGCAATGTTTCTTGATTCTGATGAATTAGTTTTTGATTACACAAAATACTATGCCTTATATAGAGTCTTTAAGTTGGATGTAAAAAATGCTCTCGTTATAGGCGGAGGGGCTTATTCAATCCCAAAAGCATTGCTCAAAGACTTGCCGGACGCAACCGTTGATGTCTCGGAAATAGAGCCATCTTTATATGAGCTTGCTCAAAAATATTTTAAAGTAGCCAAAACAGAGAGTTTAAACAACTATACAGACGACGGTCGTAGATTGCTTCACGATACTGATAAAAAATACGATTTGATATTTAGCGATGTGTATTATTCTTTATTTTCCATTCCTGCTCATTTTACGACCCAAGAATTTTTTAAAATCGCGAAAGATAAACTTAGCGAGAAGGGTATATTTGTTGCAAATTTAACTGGTGATTTATCCCGACAAGAGCCGTCTCTTATTATGTCGGAAATAAAAACATTCCAAACTGTTTTCCCGAACAGTTATTTTTTTGCCGTTGACGCACCAGATAAAATTGGGTCACAAAATATAATTTTTGTAGGTTACAACAGCAATAGAAAAATTAATTTTAACGACCCCACAATTGCAAAAAATGAAAATCAAATTATACAATCATTAGGAAAGAGAGCAATTAATTTGGATAGGTTTGAATTTTCTAAATATCCAATACTTACCGATAAATTTTCCCCTGTTGAATATTTAACGGCAAAGGTTCTTCAAAAAAATTTTAGCCAGCAAAAATTTATTGACGGGAGTGAAATTTTAGCTCTTATTGATCAACAATTACGTTATGGCCCGCGCTATTTAAGTGCTCCCGGACATAAAAACATACAGAAATTTTTAATTGCAGAAATGAACGCATTGGTGGAAGAAACTAAAATACAGACTTGGCAATATACGAGTCCCGATGGACAGAAACACGAATTAACAAATATAGTTGGGCGTCTTTATCCTACAAATGAAAAGCGTATTATATTAGCCACTCATTACGACAGTAAAAAATTTGCCGATAAGGATTCACAGAAACAGGATCAAGCCGTGCCCGGAGCCAACGATTCTGCTTCTGGCGTCGCTGTTCTTTTAGAGCTTGCCCGCATACTTACTAATTCACGCTATATACCGAACGTTGGTGTTGATATTGTATTTTTTGACGGCGAGGAAGGAGAGGAAAATCAGGGTGGCGATTATACAAACTGGAAACCGCTCGGATCGACTTACTTTACAGAACACTTGAGCGATATTTATGGAAACAATAAGCCGATATCTGGAATTGTGTTAGATATGGTTTGCGACAAGAATTTAAAAATTTTAAGAGAGCAATCATCTACACAGAATGCACCGGCGCAGACGGAAACATTTTGGAATATTGCAAAAAAGATTGATGACAATGTTTTTCGCGATCAAGTTGGGCCTGAAATTAGAGATGACCATATATCTCTCAATCAGGCAGGTATACCGAGTTTTTTGGTGATTGATTTTGAATATCCACCTTTTCATACAATAAATGACACTTTAGATAAGTGTAGCGCGAAAAGTTTAGAAACGGTTGCCAATGCTGTACTGAATTATGTGTACGCTGTAAGATAACGAAGGCGGCGCGCCAACTTTGTTGGCACGAAATTCGGCGGCGGCGAAAAATAATTGGAATCGGAAAGTGAGGGCGGGAAAAAATTCCTTCCCCCCCCAACCCCCTTCCTTTTTGCCCGCCCGAGCGTCAGGTTTCGTTCCTGCCGCACGAAGCGCGGTAATCAGTCAGTTTTTTTAAAATATGTTCGCGCTTCGTCTAATAACTGCGACCATTTGAATATTACAATTAGGTTAAGGCAGACAGTCTGGGTAGATAATAAAAAAAGGGGAGGTACGTGAGTACGCTCCCCGTTGGACTGGTGCAGTCGAGCCCTATTTAGATGTCGAACTCTCCAGCTTTGACTCCCTTCACGAAGGCAATCCACTCGTTCCTAGAGAACTCCAGGACTTTATTTGGATCGTCACTCTGTGAGTGTTTGACAGCAACCGTGCCGTCTTCTGCCTGTGCTACTGCCACGCAGAACGGGACAGGATCTATGTTGCTGAACGAGGAAGTCTTGTATTCACTGCCTTTGTATCGCATATAACCTCCTCTGGTTAACAGTGATACCCATATCATTGCACAAAGCCCATCTATTGGCAAGGGTACGGT
>Ga0210057_1004314_pt1 | contig 19043 bp, 14 predicted proteins | sample CryGeyCG2114_010_2_FD_183968 | JGI IMG/M metagenome (GOLD analysis project Ga0210057, IMG submission 183968) | Groundwater microbial communities from aquifer - Crystal Geyser CG10_big_fil_rev_8/21/14_0.10 (SPAdes) (version 2) | ecosystem: Environmental > Aquatic > Deep subsurface > Groundwater ...
CAAACCAGGTAAAGTCAGAGGACATGAAAGTCCAAGACAGATTCTACGATTGAATATTACCTGTTCAAGAGTCCAGATTATGGCAAGTACTCCAACAATTAGTATCATTCCAATAACTGCAGCTTGTATCTTTTCACGAGCGGCTGTGACTGCGTCCTTATCTCCTCCTGATGTGACCCAGGCAAAAGCTCCAAGGAGTAGATAAAATAGAGCAGCAAGACCTGCAACAACAAATAGAACACGTATAGCAAATGTTAGGATATCTCCAAGTGTCGGGATCTTAAAGCCCAGTGAGCCGGCGTCAACTGAGACACAGGCAGGGAGTGAACCAGCCAAAATTACTGGCATTGCAGTCATCGTATCTGCTACACCATCAGCGTCTATGTCAACATATGTTGTTACTAAAGTGCACTCAAGTGATTCTGTAGCATTAACCTCCCCAATAAAATTACTTGATAGAAAAGTAAAAGAAAAAAGAAGAATAAATGAAAAAAATAAATATTTGAAGATTAAATTTATTTTCATGAAGTTTTAATTCCTATTTAAAAGATGAATTTAAAGTTAGGTGCGGGACCCCCCCCAGATGGGGACCCGCACCTGATCAACCTTAACTATTTCAATCATATTATGCTCAGTTAGCACATTGAGCTGTTCCATCAAGAGCATTTATCACAACGGGGCCTGCTGTCGTTCCGTCACAAATTGCACTATCAGCTTCACTAGGAGCACACAATCCTCCTCCATTTGGATTAACACATGTACAGCAAAGCTCTCCACCCGCCTGATGCTCAATCAAACCAGGTAAAGTCAGAGGACATGAAAGTCCAAGACAGATTCTACGATTGAATATTACCTGTTCAAGAGTCCAGATTATGGCAAGTACTCCAACAATTAGTATCATTCCAATAACTGCAGCTTGTATCTTTTCACGAGCGGCTGTGACTGCGTCCTTATCTCCTCCTGATGTGACCCAGGCAAAAGCTCCAAGGAGTAGATAAAATAGAGCAGCAAGACCTGCAACAACAAATAAAACACGTATAGCAAATGTTAGGATATCTCCAAGTGTCGGGATCTTAAAGCCCAGTGAGCCGGCGTCAACTGAGACACAGGCAGGATACTGGAGGCGATTTGCAGGATCGCACACCGCATTCACCTGACCATGGACCACAAACAAAAAGGCAGCAAACATCAAGACAAAAGCTGTTGCCTGCATGATGATCCGCCTACTTAGAAGAGTTTTCATATATTAAATTTGTAAATAATAATTAAAGAGCTTTAAATGTTCCATCACCATTACACTTTGCGGCACTAGTGTTTATTATCGCACCACGATCTCCCGTCGTGTCATTGACACAAACACAGCAAAAATCATTTCCTGACGGGACAATAAGCCCAGGCAAAGTAAGAGAACATGAAAGTCCAAGACAGATTTTACGATTGAATATTACCTGTTCAAGAGTCCAGATTATGGCAAGTACTCCAACAATTAGTATCATTCCAATAACTGCAGCTTGTATCTTTTCACGAGCGGCTGTGACTGCGTCCTTATCTCCTCCTGATGTGACCCAGGCAAAAGCTCCAAGGAGTAGATAAAATAGAGCAGCAAGACCTGCAACAACAAATAGAACACGTATAGCAAATGTTAGGATATCTCCAAGTGTCGGGATCTTAAAGCCCAGTGAGCCGGCGTCAACATTTACACAATTTACAGCGCCATTATATAAGGCTTCACCATCAGCATCATTAGTCGTATCTGTATCTTTGATATTAGTAACCGCTGTAGTAAAATTCGAATTACACTTCTCAAGAACAGGGCCAACGTTTCCTGCTGTCCAATCCGCAGAAACCGATCCCGCTGCCATAAATACGGCAATGCCGATTATAAAAGTAGATAATATCAACAGCGAACGAGACCTGAGAAGGGATAAATTCATTTTATTTTTAAAAGTTGTAAACACTCCTCATTCTAACCGATTTTTTTGCTCTTTGTCAACACCAATCAAAGCTCCGTCACCCGATACTGCAAAGCCTCAGCTATATGAGCCTCATCAATATTGTCAGAAAGCTCCAAGTCAGATATGGTCTGTGCGACCTTAATCGTCTTAAAATATGACCGCGCTGAAAGTGCGAGTCTGTCAACTGCTTGTTTTAATAAAATTTGGGCACCATCTGTCATTTTGCAAAATTTTTTAACATCTGTTGCGCGCATCTCACTATTAAATGATATTTTGAGAGCTGAAAATCGCAAACCTTGTCGCGCTCTTGCTTTTTCCACACGCCCGCGGACCACATCGCTTTTTTCAGATTCGTATTCTTCCGAAAGCTTGTCAACCTCAACAGGCGGAACATCAATATGGACATCAATCCTATCAAGAAGTGGACCAGATAATCTTTTTTTATATCGAGCAATTGCACCAGGACTACAAATACAACTCTTTTTCGGATGACTCAAAAATCCGCATGGGCATGGATTTGAAGCGGCAAGAAGTAAAAATCTTGCCGGAAATGTGAGCGTGCCCGCAGCTCGCGATACTGTGACAACCCCATCTTCAAGTGGTTGTCTCATCGACTCAAGAACACTTCTTGGAAACTCTGGAAACTCATCAAGAAATAGTACCCCACGGTGTGAAAGCGAAATCTCGCCAGGCGTCGGATGACTTCCTCCACCAATGAGGCCGATTCGAGAAGTCGTGTGATGAGGAGAACGAAATGGACGCACACCTGCAAATATCTCCTCAGTGAGCTCGCCTAAAATCGAGTAGACTTTTGCCACTTCCAAAATCTCATCCTTGTCCATAAGCGGGAGAATTGTTGGCATTGTTCGTGAAAGTAAAGTTTTACCGGCTCCCGGCGGGCCCTTGAGGTGGATATTATGGAAACCAGCGGCCGCTATCTCAAGGGCCCGCTTTGCCTGCTCCTGTCCTTTTATTTGAGAAAAATCGTATAAAGAGTAACGAGTTATTTTTTTATCTTTTGGACCCGGAATATACTCTTCAATTTTTTTAATTCCCCTGAGATGATCGACTAATTGACGAAGGGATACGACAGGAATTATCTTTACATCTTCAAAAATAGACGCTTCTTTTGCATTTTCCACAGGAATGTATACCTCTTTAAGTTTTTCTTCTTTTGCAACAAGTATCAAAGGAATTATTCCCGAAACTTTCCTTACCTGCCCTTCAAGAGAAAGCTCACCAATAAACATTTTTCCTGCCAATGATTCTTGTGTTATGGAATTTGATGCGGTGAGAATGCCGATTGTTATCGGAAGATCAAAAGCTGAACCCGATTTTGGAATATCGGCAGGAGCCAAATTTATTGTAATCCGAGAGTCGGGCATGACAAAACCAGCATTTGTTATCGCTGTCCTGACGCGGTCTTTTGCCTCATCTATCGATTTATTTGGAAGACCGACGATGGTGCAAGTTGGAAATCCTCCATCCGCCACGTCAACCTCGACTTCGATGAGATATCCGCTAAGACCCAGAGTGGCTCCAGCGATGACAGTTGCAAGCATAATGTTATACCATTATACATAAATTATTCTTCGTTCATCGATCTTTTTTTGTAGACGTAGATCGCAAGTATGACACCTGCCCCGCCGACTAGGATAAGAAGTATTGCTCCTATTAAAAACATTGGGTTGCGATTTTGACTTGCATCTTGATCTGTTGGAACAGCAACTGATGCTGTCTGATTCAACACATCTTCTCCACTTTGCGCCAAAACTGATGAAATTTGCTGTTTTGGAATAAAACTTGGGGTGACATCTCGTCTCGGATTAGTTTTCGATGTTACTTTTCCATCAATATTTATTTTCTCAGAAGCTATAAACTCCTTATTTTGACCAAGCACTTGGGATGTTTGCAGCCTAACAGTTCTTCTCACTCCCGCAACCTCAGCCATATATTGGATTGTGTATTCAGTCTCAGGTAAATACTCAGTTGCAATACGATAAAATCCATTTGTATCTGTTTTTGTCTGATAAATTGCCCTTGTCATATACGGAACGTATATTCCAACAGTCGCATTTGACATCAACAACCCATTTTGGCCATAGGCATATCCTTCGATATATCTAGGCATAGGTTGAAGATTGACGCTCACGGTTTGAGAGTCGTCAGCAAATACAGTGTTCATACCAAACGCTTTGTCAATAAGGCCAAAAAGTGTTTTCTGAATAATGTTTAATTTTGACAATTTCAAAACTTCAACGAGATTTTGCTTCTCAAAAGTTATTCGATAATACTCGCCGATAGCTAAATTCTTTGCTCCACCTGGCAAACTGAAGGAAAATTCCCCTCGCACATCAGGTCCGCCTGTTTTTTTATCGATTTCCTTGAATGGATTGCAAACTGATTGCATTCCGTTTACTTTACATTTTTCGACTTTCACCAAGGCCAAAGGAGATGAAACACGTCCTGAATAATGAAGGCTTCCATTACTATCCAACTGTTTAGTTTGTGAGAGAATCGATATGCCATCATCAGCATTATTAACTTGTGCAAGATCACTTCGCGCTCCTGCGACTTGCTCTGCCTGCTTTCTGACCGGAATATCTCGGTGTTCTGGCTTTCCGCCAACTTGCGTGGTTACCTCATCAGGATAATAAATATCTGAATAAAGCTGATCGTATCCTGAAGCAATTGTTGAAGAATCAGCTTTGGTCAAATGAAGGTAATTTGTTTTATTTGGCACAAGTTTATAATCCCCATCAACGACAAAGAAACTATACCAGCCATCATTCTGGGTCGTGTATGGATTGAGTAAAGTAAACGGACTACTGTTTTGAGCAGTTGCGTACTCTTGTGTGAATACTCCTGATTGATTTTTTTGAAGAAGTGAAACATTCACTCCAGAAACCGGCTCAAGAGTATCAGCATCAAAAACCACTCCGTACGGATCCCAAACTTGCCCTTCACAAAGGGAAGAGGAGAATAATAATGATAAATCAGCCTGCTGTTGACCTGCAAGACCTTCTGGATTTGGGTCGGGGTCTGAGGTGTCCAATTCATGCCAAAGAAGAAATTTTCGAGAGTATATTGCAGGAGTGTAACTTTGCCACTCAATAATTTTTGGAGTGATATTTCCAGAACTATCAGCACTGATAGTTTGTGGATTGTTTTTCTTGACGAAATTGCCTCCTTCAAAAAAGAATATTCCGTAATCATCCCCAATTAAATGCTCCCCCATAAAATTATTCTCAGGAACAGGGTCATTTTCTACTGATCTAATGCGATAACCTAAAGTTTCTTCCATTATTTTCAGATTGTCACACTCCGGAGCTGTCGCATTTGCATCGCCGCACATTAGCTCTTTGTCAAGTTCATGACTGCCTGTTGTACAGATAACTTTTGGATCATTGTTCGCATTTGCATAATCAAGACACTCAGTAATATAAACTTTGTCGCTTTTTGCTGGCTTGACTTGGGGGTGGACTGTCAGCTGGGTTCGATGCCACCAGTTATTAGATCTTGTAGGATCATTAGGCAAACACTTAGTGTTGTAACTGTTTATACCTTCCACATCATAACAATATTGTGATTGCATACAAATAAATCTCCAACCCAAAGGGGTCTCGTTACTTGGAACGGGTGTCAAAGTTTGTGCAATAACCGAGCTTGAAAGAAATAATGACGATAATAATATCGTAAAACCCAGAAGAAATTGTTTCATATTAATCTAATAATGTCACACTGCAGAGACGTTGTCAATATATGGTCATTGTCATCATACTTTGAATATACTAATATGATTACTGGACATGTTTTCTACCATATGTATATTAATATAAAAAAATTTATGGCTTTGTTTATAGTTTGCATGTCTCTTTTGTCTCCTTTGATCGTTCATGCGCAAGGAAGCGATCTTTACAATTTCCCAATTTCACCAATTCCTTTTAATCGACAAAATGCTTCAATGAGCTGTCCAGCAGAGCTTCTCGACGGCACGCTACCAGGTTATGACTGTGCCACATCTTATGATGATTTTCTAACAAACCCATCAGACTTGCATTACTGGATAGAAGATCCAGAGATTACAATTCAGGGAAAATCAGATGAACGAGCGCGTCAATTTTTGTACTGGGTTTTAAATACTAATGTTTCTGACCAAGCTCCGGTACTTCAAGCTATTTGGAACTATTCAAGTGTCATCGCACTTGTTGGCGTTGTTCTTATTGCTGTAATTTTTGGGATTGGATACATCGTCAGTCAACGTACTGATTATGATTTTAAGATCCGGATCTGGCCGACTGTCATAAAAATTGGGACAATGTTGCTTTATATCGCTTTTTCGTCAGCACTTGTTTTTATGCTGATCCAATTTTCTGAAATTATGATGAAGTTTTTTATAGACAATTTAGGCGGCCGAGATTTATTCAACATTTACTTTTCAACACCATCGGCCGGAGACCTACTTGGAGGTACTGAGGCGAGTTATAAAGACTTTGTTGGAGCAAGAGATCTAAACATTCGTGTTCAAGAAGGAGTCAAGACAGAACTTTTCATGCTCAAACTCACAAATATAAGCTACTACATTCTCGGGATAATGCTCTTACTTCGTAAGATTTTACTCTGGTTTTTGCTTTTTGTATCACCATTTTTAGCACTTCTGATGCCATTTGTCCTGATCAGAAACACGGGCTGGATCTGGATAGGTGTCTTTTTCCAATGGCTTTTTTATGGCCCATTGGTGGCATTGTTTTTAGGAGCGGTTAGTTTGTTGTGGAAAGATGGAATTCCGTTTGGATTTGATTTCTCGCGCGCCGGGTTGCCTGAAGGATATGTATACCCCACTGGGATAAATATTATTTACGGAGGTCCTGCTCAAAGAATCGCCTCAGGAGTGGTCAATAGGCCAATTGGACACTTAAATAATGCTAGCTATATCGACACTTTTGCTGAATACATCATCACATTAATAATGCTTTGGGCAGTTACTTTTTTCCCTTGGCTACTTCTTAGAATATTTAGAGATTACTGCTGCGATGGGATTTATGGTATGAAAAATATTTTGATGGCGATGTATGATAATATGCGAGGCGGATCACCTTCTGGACCATCACCCATAATAACTCCAACGATGCCGACGATAAAAATCGATACTAAAACACCTGTTAAAACCGATGTGATAATGAATATGAGTTCTGTATCAAATATCAAAAAAATGTCCTCACAGTCACTTGCGACCAATATGCAGCTGGTCGCCTCAAAGATGTCAGATATCGCCAAAGTTGAGATGAATAAACAAGTAAGTAATATCGCGAGTCAAAATCTCGCCTATCTTTCAAACCCAATTAAAGCCGAGCAACCAGCCAAACGACAACAGTTTATGAATCTTCGTTCCGAGCTCTTTGCCCGGGCGATAAAAGATGATAAGATCGCCCGGACAATGTTGTCTGCCACATCCACTTCAACTTCAGAAAAGGAGATTATTCGGAAAAAAGTTACCGGATCAATCCCGACATCAATTTCGGCTTCTCAAATCGTTTCTAATCAATCTAATAAATCAATTGAAAAAGTCAACACAATTGCCAGTTCATTTGCCAATTCTGTATTAAAAAATACTGAAGTAGTCAAAAATATTGCCTATCGTACAAATACGTCAGAGAATGAGGTTAGTCAGATCTTAACAACTTACACCCAAAATCTTACGAAGCCGATCTCAAAAGTTATCTCTGCAATTTCAACTACAACTAATCTTTCACAAACTACTGTAACGTCCGTTTTGAACGAGGCTAAAGCTGTAAATAATCGAGCTCAATTTATACATAATGTCGCCAAGCGTGAAAATATTTCAAACAATCAAGTTTCTCAGGTTGTAAAAAATATTTGGTCAGCAGTTTCGAACAATGTTTTAAATGTTGCTAGCACAGAATCAAATTCCTCATTATCAAACAGCATAATAAAAAATATCATTAACAATGCTTACACAACAATTCAAAATGACCAAAATGCGATTACGTCAATCTCAAATTCCGCCCATTCAAGCCCTCAAGTCGTCAGCTCGGTAATATCCTCATACATCTCAAATATCAACAACTCCAGGCCTAATTCAATAATATCTTCAATCGCTTCAAGCACCAATATTAACCCATCTGTCGTATCATCAATCCTTGATAACACAACAAAATATATCGCAAGCTCTAATATTCCTAAAGTCTTATCGAAAGAAATAAACGTTCCAATAGAAGTAATCGTTCCAACGATCAACGCTTCTGCAAGTCCTTCGACAAACTTTTCTTCTACTCAACTCTCCATATCAAATATGTTGTCAAAGAACATTTCCTCAGATAAATCAATTTCGCAGACCTCTCTTCACGATACGGTCAAGTCATACGTTGCTAACGAAAAAATTACTCAGAGAGTATCTGAAAAAACAAAAATACCAAGCCAAACTATCCAAAATATCACAAACTCATACGTAAGTAATTTAAATTCTGCACCATCCTCTGCACTTCATAATATTGCAAATAGTGCTCAGACATCTTTTTCAAACGTGAAAACGGTTTTGCAATCTGTTGCAGAAGTTGTCAACGAGAGTCCAGAACTTACCAAATCAGTAACACCGGCCACTGGAGTATCAGTCGAGATCGTTAATAAAATCATCCAAGCAATTCCTCAGACGATAAGCGAAACAATTAAAATTTCTGAAACTTCAGAGCCAGAAGCGATTTCTCTTGAATCACAAAATATTACTAGAACGCTCATGTCGACAGCTTCTCGAAATACTAGTGTCGTCAATTCACTATCATCCGAACACTCACTTCAACCTCAACAAGTGCAAAATATTATGACGACTTATGCAAATAACGTATCTGCGCCAATTAATAATATTATTGAGACAATTCATCAAAGCTCAGGAGTACCTCAAGGGCAGGTCAGAGCACTTCTTTTTGATATTACAAAATCGATATTATCATCTGAAAATATTGTAGAAGACGTGGCCAAAGATCAGCAAATTGAAGCTAATGAAGTTTCAAGTCTAATAAATCAAGAGCTTGGACTTATAAGCGATCCTGAAAAACATATTGAAAAGACAATCACTATTCCTCCAAGTATATCTCTAGAGGATTATGAGGAAGTTAAAAATATGTGGACAAAGCAATACGAAGAAGGTGAAGTTCCAGAAACAGAAACAATCAAAACTAGAAGAGATTGGCTGGAACAAGAAATTGTTTATTTGACAAATACTCTAAATAAAATTATGTCTTCAGATGAAAAACTCCAACAACAAGGACTTGATGAGTTGGGATATTTGCTTCCAATATTTTTAATTAACAGCCTCAGTGGTGAAGAGTTGATTGTATATTTAAAAGCTAAACTCGAAGCAGCAAAGTCTGTTCTTAAAATTCTAGAACATGAAGATGGCGTAAGATCTGAAATGACAGCTGATGAAGATGATGAAGAACTGGTCGATATTGAAAGAACAAACACTCAAGACGCCTCGAAACACATGGCAATGCAACTTGACGACGATGACGCTCCCCGAAGCATCGAAGAAAGAGCCAATGCAACCCAAGAGAAATTAGACAGTGCTCAAATTAAAACCACAAGCGCTGTTTCATTAGAAGATATTAAAGAAAAGCTGAAAAAAACACTCTGAACTGGTACAATAAGCATACATGGATTATTACGAAGAGATTATTAACATTGTACAAGTTAACGAAAAAGATGAGATAGTCGGTCCTATTGAACGCTGGAAAGCCCACAAAGAGAATATATTGCACCGCGCGCTAACTATTGCAATTTTTTTCGGCGGAAAAGTCTTATTGCAACATCGTAAGCATCCAGTTTTTAACTCGGTATTTGATATGTCTATCTCGACTCATCAAATCTATGATGGAGAAAGGTTGATTGATGATAACCAATCTATCGGATCAGCCCTGAAACGCGAGTTTGATATTAATTATTCAGATCTTATAAAAAAACCTCAATTTAAAGGAAAAGTGATGTATCAATTTGATGATCCACAATCTAAATTCTTTGAAAGGGAAATCTGCTATCTGTACTCTTGTGAGACTAAAACCCTCCCACAAGTAAATTACGATTTCGCCTATGGATTTTCACTGATGGATCTTGATGAATTAAAACAACACGAAAGTCCCGTTTTTCCTCTTTTAGCGCCTTGGGTAAAAGAAATAATTAATAATGAGATTATTTAAAACAATTATAATTTTTAAAATTTGATCATATGAATAAAAATATCTACATCCTTCCAATTAGTGCTACTTTTCGAAATATTAAATATCCAGAAAGGATTATAAAATCTGTTGAGGGGCTCGAAAGAAGAATTAAAGGGAAGAAGTTGAAAATAAAAATTGGCAAATCTCTGTCAGGAGGTACTGTTTCAAGTGTATATGAAGCGACATTGGACGGAAAGAAAGCCGTGGTCAAACACACTGAAAATACCGAACCAAAAACACCTGTTGATTTTTTAATCATGAGCGACGCACATGATGTTGAAGTAAAAATCATAAACAAACTAGAAACCATTGAAGGCGTACGAGTTCCAAAAATTATTGAAAACTTTCCAAAGTTCACAACCATGATTTTAGAAGATCTCCGAGTTGAAGGATATACGTTATTGTCAGATCAAATAATTGGTAAAAAGCTTTCCTTAAAATCTGCCGAAAATATAGGAAAGTCTCTAGCAATACTTGCAAAACAATCTCAAATCTGGGATGAGTTTAAGACAAATGAATCTGCCCAAATGAGCTTTTACGAACGTGGTCTTGAATATTTGATTGCTTATCCAAATGATACAAAAAAATATTATAAAATGGAGGCTGCCTTTACTCAGTATAAAGAAGAAAAAGAAGAGCAGCAAAAACTTGATAAATATTTTGTGTGGCCAGACGGACATCCAAAAAATATGTTGGTAACTGATAATGGAGAGGTTGCATTTATAGATTTTGGTAGATGCCACTGGGGCGATCAAAGATACATGCTTCCAAATTTTTTAGCCCACATCTTTCTTTATGGACTATTAGGTTATATTCCTGAGAAAAAAACTATCGATTATGTAAAACGTTGTGTGAAAGCATACGGAGATATTATTCCAGTTAAAGATGAGGGTGTTTTTGCAGAATATGTTGGCTTGGAAGTATTTCACCGTGCATTTGGACGATATGTTGATGGAGTAGAGAATCGAGATGGCAAATTGAAGCTTTTGGAGTTTGCGATGATTATCTTTGATAAAGAGATCAAATCAATAAAATCTTTACTACATGCCTACTCATCGATAAAATAAATCTTAAATATTGTTGAGGATTCCTTTTGACCTCGTAAGAGATTCGTTGTAAGTTCTTATCAAGATTATCAATGGATCTTTGATTTTAAAATCAGATTCATCTACTTTTCTTATTGGAATAATCTTAGTACTTGTACTTGATAGAAATAATGAGTCAAACATTTCAAGCGTAGAAAATGGTATAGGTTCATAAGAAATTTCATAGTCGTATTTTTTAATCATTCTTTCTATCGTCATCATCGTCACCCCTTCAAGCACATCTTTCTTTGGCGGACTATAAATCATATTTCCCTTCATTGCATAAAAATTAGTTCTTGAACCTTCACGGACATTTCCATCTTTGTCAATAAATAGCGCATCGTAACAATTTTTTTTCTTGGCCTGGGAATAATAATAATAACTTGGGAGCATGTTGAGAGATTTAACGTTCGGCATCCATCTTTCATACTTAAAGCTCATCACCTTGACGCCATCTCTGTACCAAGTTTTCAGTGGATAAAAAGGTGCAACCGGCAGTATTATCAGTTGAACCTCCTCAGCATCAACACCTCCTAGAAGTAGGATTTTAAGATTATAAGACTCTTCCTCTATTTGATCCGTGAGATTAATTACCGCTTTCTTAACTCTTTCGATTGAGTAATTGTGAATAAGTCTAATTTTGGATGCGGAACGGAAAAGCCTATCTGTATGATTGTCGATAAAATAGCAAATATTATTTCTAATTTTTAAATTCTCATATACGCCAAAGCCGTACATTTTTTCAATAGATCTGATTTCAACAACTGCTTTTTCGATCGGCATTATTACTTCATTGTGTGAATAAATATCTACTTTCATTTCAATAATTATATACTAGGTTTATTAAAAATTTATTTTTGCACTTATGAAAGGATTCATGGAATTTATCCGAGAACGGGGAGTTGTGGGACTTGCGGTCGGTTTTATTCTTGGTGGAGCCGTATCAAAAGTTGTCGCTTCGCTGGTTAACGACATTATTAATCCAGTTCTAGGACTCATTCTTGGTGCTACAGATCTTTCGAATATGTATTTTTCAGTCGGATCAGCCTATATAATGTTTGGCAACTTTGTAAGCGTAATTATCGACTTTTTAGTTATTGCACTGGTCGTATATTTTGGAGTACATGGGCTTGGACTTAATAAGCTGGACAAAAAGAAATAATTATTTACAGTTTGCCCATGCATTAATTCCGCCGTGAGAGATTCTAAACGCGGCGGTTTCTATTGATTCTTTCGCTCCGAACCGCAGGTCTGGATTTGTATCTGCCCCCATCTGAGACCTTGTTGAAAGCCAAGTTTCTGATGTAAATTGAAACATTCCTCCATATTCGCCGTTAGCCGCACCCGGATGCCCTCCAGACTCACAATATGCAATCTTTTTTAGCTGATCTTTGTCAATTTCATATTGTTTTGCATATTGATCAAAGTAATTTTCAAATTCAGATATTGGCATCGAGGTTGGAGTCGGAGTATTTGTTGGAGTTGGGATATTTGTGGGGGTTGGTGTTGGACTCGGAGTAAAAGTAGGTGTTATCACCACTCCAAGAAGTTCTCCTTTGGTTTTAATTTGAAAACTGGTGAAAAGAAGAATGAATAAACCAATAACGAAAATGGCCACGCGTGCTCTCATAGGTTACGTATTCTACTATACTGCAATATCGTACTTTGCTAGTAATTTTTGGTTTCCTTCTACTTGATATCTCAAAAGCTCAGAGTAAATCCCTTTCCTGCCTGCGAGATCAAATGGAGACCCAGAATCGACAATTCGACCTTTTTCAAGAACTAATATCTTGTCAGCATTTTGGATTGTAGAAAACCTGTGCGCAATGATGATTACGAGTCTATTTTTCATAAGTACTTCAAGGGCCTCCTGAACATATTTTTCACTTTTTGCATCAAGTGAGCTAGTAGCCTCGTCAAGGATCAGGATTGGCTTATCAGCAAGAATCGCGCGCGCTATCTGAATACGTTGTTTTTGACCACCCGACAGTCTAACTCCGCGCTCTCCGATCTGGGAATTTAGCTTGTCTGGAAATTTCATCACAAAGTCATATGCATATGCCATCTTGAGAGCTTTTATTACCTCGGCTTTTGTAGCATTCTGTTTTGCGTATGCCACATTTTCAAAAATTGATGCCGAAAACAACTCGTGCTCTTGGAAAACCAGCGATATATGTGAGCGGATATCCTGATGAAGGAGATTTTTATAATCTTTATTATTCATCGATATTGAACCACCAGTTGGTTCATAAAATTTTAAAATGAGGTTTATCAAAGTTGTCTTCCCCGCTCCACTATGTCCCACAAGTGCTACTGTTTCTTTTTTTGCAAGATTGAAACTAATATCACGCAATACTCTTTCGCTTTTTGCATACTCAAAAGATACGTTTGAAAAAGCGATTGTAGGATGGTCAAATTTTGGTTTAACAAATTTCTTTGGTAATTTCTCTGTTGACTCAAGAGATAAAATATCAAAATAAGCTTTTGAACCTGCCTCAGCTTGCTTTATCCGCTCAAGGATGAAGCTCATTGCAAAAAGAGGGCGGCGAATCTGATTTAAATACTGCAAAATTAAGACCATCTCTCCAATTGTTAGAATCTCGACAAATGTGTTTTGAAAAATAACCAACATTACAACAACTACTCCAAGCTCAAGCCCAAAGTTTCGCAAGAAATTATAGAAATGATAAACCAAAGATTGTCGATCATATATCTTCACACTTTCTTGAAGTTTCTTTGAAACGATCTCGGTCTCGTTAAACTGTGTATTAAAGCTTCTTACCAATCTCATATTTCCAATTACCTCTTGTATTCTTCCACGCGTGCTATCTTCAATCTCATTTTTCAAAACTTGACGCTCTCCCCACTTCTTGGTTGAGATATGACTCACGTAAATATAGAAAGGGAATGATAGAAATGCAAGAATCGCAACAAGCGGGCTATAAAATCCAAGAACTATAAAGATGAAAATGCTACGGAGAAATGCAGGGACGATGAAATTTGTAGCAGCGCCCAAAAAGTCTTGGAGTGATAATATCCCACGACCTAATAAGTTAATTATTTTTCCAGATACTTGTGAGTCGAAGTATTTCTGAGGAAGTGTAAATATTTTTTGATAAAATTTCTCTGTCAAAAATTTACCCATTCTAGCTGTTGTATAATCTCCAATTCTTTGGTTCAACGCCTCAAGTCCGACTGCTAAAACACTCGATCCGAACATAACTGCAACTAATATATATAAACGGTTCAGGTCTCCAGTCCCACTTGTAATCTCGTTTTGAATTTGGTCAACAATCAGTTTGAGGATGTAAGGAGACACTAGCTCAAGTGCTGTCATTAGCACGATAATTACCGCTATTACAGAGATATATTTATGAAATGGCTTTGCAAGTTTGAGGATTTTAAAAACATTATTCATAGAAGTAGATATTGTAGCACAGGGTTTGAATCATTAAGACGTCATGAGAGATGCTGCAACTCCCATTGGCGCTTCTTCCGGAACTATACATGATCCTTGTGTGGGCTGGTTTTTGATGATAGCGGATGCGCGAGAATGATCGACAATATTGCTATATGTAAATAATCTATGGCAATATTATGATGAAAATGAAGGGAAATATAATGCTATGAAATAAAGAATGTCACCCATAGAAAAAAGTTTATACGAGAGGCTTCGTACTATTGATTTCGATATACGAATGGGGTGTTTACACTGAGCGAGTCCTATACCGTCTGGTATAGGACGAGTCGAAGTGGAGATGCCGGGAGTCGAACCCGGGTCCGTAAAGGCAATAATACAAGTGTTTTGCAAGGAGTAGAGTATCTTTTCCTCGTGCCGACCTGGGTGATATTCAGACCATGAATCAGCTGCCGATTTTGATACTTGTCAAACTCTAAAAAAGATCGGGATCTTTTGGGTAGAGTCGTACCCCGAAGGTTGTACCCTAAAAAGTTATCGGAGGTCACTTTATGGGAAATCTACTGCATTAAGCAGCAAAAGCATATTGAAATTGAGAAGCCGAAGGCATCTTTCCTTCCAATTTTGCAAGAGCTGTTGAGACAATAGACTGCATTTCTTCTTTGAGATTTGCAGTTAATGTTTTCCATTTAACGCATAGGTGCGTCCTTGCCATTTGTAAAAGTGCATATCTTCACGTCAAAGCCTTGTCATCCCCATTTATTTAACTCTTCATGAATTCTTTCATATCTTTTTTTTCTTCTCTTTTAATATCTTCCAGTCTTTCAAGTTTCTTTTTTGCGATCTCTCCGCGACCGCGCGCTACAGCAAGGGAAAGCTTGATCCGACGACCTTTATTATAACATGCGACAGGTATCAAAGTCAATCTCCCACCTGTATTTAATTTTGTAAATATTTTTAAGATTTCTTTTTTATTAAGGAGCAACTTTCGCTTTCTAGCAGGCTCATAGTTCTCCACTTTAGCAAACCTGTAAAGTGGAATCTCGGAATTGATAAGATAAATTTCTCCATTTATGATTTTTCCAAATGCACTCTCAAGACGGATATTACCCAATCTGACAGATTTGACTTCAGGACCATTTAAAACCATGCCGACATCAAATGTGTCGACAGCTTCATAATCTCTCTTAAATAATCTATTAATAACTGCCATATATACGATTATATCAAGAGATTTGAAAACAGCCGACTATATAGATAAGCTATACTTATAACCACATATGAATAAGGACGTCTGGAGTTTTTCGACATTTATAATGTTTGGGCTTTTTTTTCTACCAAAAGTTATTTTTGCTGCTCCAGAAACCCTTACACATGCTTATCCGGTCCATGACAACATGGGCTTCGTTGGAACTCCAAATCTTAGCGCAACTTATTATTACAAATCTATCACTGTTCCATATTCTCGTGGTAAAGTTTTTCTAAGCAGCACTCCAGACGGGGCCGGACCGATCACTTTTTCACATAATATTGAAATAACTGGGACTTATCCGACCGGCGGTTCATTTCGTTATAGTACGGGGTGTGGAATCAATACGGTAGCGCCTCTTGAAATAACTCAGTTTATCTCTCAAGCTGACTGGGTAGATGAGATTAACATCAGAGTGGCATACAAACACGATCTCTGTAGCACAACGGTAAAAGTAGATAGCGTCAGAATCATGACGGCTGAGATTGGACAATTATACCTAGTACATGTTGAGCCAGGTGATGAAATTGTCTCAGGATTTCTCCAACTTCCATGGGAGTATACAAATTATGGGCTTGATTTTCATGAGGCTGCTCTCCGAATAGAAAATGATGATTACTCAATCACAAATACATACGATTGGAGCGCTTGGGCTGGAGCGAAATCAAATAGTCTGGTTTTGGCTGCCGGGGATGGAAGCGCTCGTTTGTTGACGAATTGTGGCATGTGTGGGAAAGCTGTCGCAATAGACCATGGAAATGGCTACCAGACACGATACTATTATCTTAAAGAGACTCAAATAACTGTGGATCCGATAATGATTATGAAAGGTGATCCTATTGGCGCATTAGGCATGTCAGGCGCATCAGATTATCCACACATTCATTTTTTTGTTATTCAAGACATTGATGAAGATGGCGACTTTGAAGATGATTTAATTGATGGGATCATTGACCCTTTTAATAGAAGTGAGCTTGGAAATTACCTTTGGGATGAGCCATTGAATAAGATTAGAACAACTCTTACTACAAACGGCGGTCAGTTTTATCTACATCGTCATAAACTCGTTTTTCCAAAAAACTTTTCATCACGAGATATGGTCGTCCAATCTGACATCCTGCCGGCCAAAAACGATCTCTCGGGCCGGTCAATTGAAAATATTCTTGACGTCTCGATCCATGATGGTTTTGGGAATAAAATTACCACATTTTCAAAACCTTGGCAGCTGACTATGGATTTTTCTCAAATTAACACATCGAGGTATGTCGCTGACTCTCTTTCTATTTATTCACGCTCAAATTCAAATGACCAATGGGTAAAAGAAGAAACACTAATTAATTCCGATTTAAAAACAGCTACTATTTCTATAAATCACTTATCGCAATTCACTCTTCTGGGAGAGCAATTAGACAGGATCTCGCCAGTTACGACAGCTGCACTTTCTGGATCGCTTCATACAAATAATATTTACACATCTGCCGCCGAATTAATATTAACTGCGCTTGATGAACAAGCTTCATCGCTTGGAGTCGTAAACACTTATTACAAAATCAACTCTGGCGAATGGATAAATTACACCGATAAAGTTGTGTTCTCAACAGATGGGCTTTATGTTGTTAAATACTTTTCAATAGATGGGGATGATAATATCGAAGATGCCTCAACCCTTTCTTTTTTAATAGATTTTACTCCTCTCACGCCGACTGTTACACCGATGCTTGGTGCCACATCAACCCCAACCCCTATTCCAACTCATTATGCCGCCTATAGATCGACAGGCACTTACTGGGAACCACAACCCACGCCTGCTGACTCAGTTCAACAAAGCCTGGTTCAATCCGACTCTTTTATTATTCCAACAACAATTGTTCAATCTCAAAATATTTCGCCTGAAATTCTCGGCGAAAGCGATCAAAGAACGATTCCAATAATTGAGCCTGATGAAGAAGATAGCTCAACAAATATATGGAAGACTGTCTTCCTTATTTGGATAGTTTGCGCAGTTTTAATCAGCGGATATTTACTTGTGTTTTATTGGCGTAAAGGTACTCTGCCCTTCGAGATTTAATACATTGACGAGATCTCCGTTTGTTGGGATTACGTATTTGGTATTATTTTTTAAAACGGCCTCAGAAACCCTTAATCTCTCCCAGGCTTGAGCTTTCACATCAAAATATTTATTTGCAGACTCAGCAATCCTTTGTATCGCTCCAGCCTCTGCATCCGCACGCAGTATCTTGGCTTGTGCATCTCCTTGGGCTTTAAGTATCTCTGAATTTTTTTGACCCTCAGCTTGCGTTATATCGCTTTGCTTTATTCCCTCCGCCTCAAGTATGGTCGCTCGTTTTTCTCGCTCTGCTTTCATCTGGAGGCTCATCGCATCAGTGATCTCTGGTGGCGGATCAATTTTCTGCACCTCGACACGAGTCACCTTGACGCCCCAGCCATTTGTCGCCTCATCAAGGACAAGTCTTAAATTTGTATTGATATGGTCTCGGGCAGTAAGCGTCTCGTCAAGCGTCTTATCTCCGACGATATTTCGCAAGTTAGTCTGAGCAAGAGTAGTTGCGGCATTGCCAAAGTCTTCGACTTCAAATTCGGCTTTCACGGGATCCACAATTTTGTAATAAATAACAGCATCAACTGTCACTGAGACGTTGTCTTTAGTAATAACTTTTTGCGGATCAACGTTTATCACTCGCTCACGCATATCTACCTTTATCATTGATTCGATATAAGGCATAACAAGATTTAAACCCGGATCTGCAATGGCTTTGTATTTGCCGAGTCGAAGAATAATTCCTCGCTCTTGTTGTTGGACAATTTTGACGGATGCAAACAATGTAACTACCGAAAGAATAAATAAAACGATTAAAAATTCCATATATATTGTATTAATTTATAATATCAACCCTAACCGTCACTCCGCTTATTGACTTAATGGTGACTTTTTTTCCCTTTGCAATATTTTTATCAGATTCTGCACGCCAAATCTCCCCGTCAATTTTTACCTGGCCTGGATCGTCTATTTCAATATTTGAAACAACTGTGGCTTGTTTTCCAATAATTGAATCAGAATTTGTTTTGGTGGTCGTGATATGAAGT
>Ga0210057_1004315_pt1 | contig 19043 bp, 17 predicted proteins | sample CryGeyCG2114_010_2_FD_183968 | JGI IMG/M metagenome (GOLD analysis project Ga0210057, IMG submission 183968) | Groundwater microbial communities from aquifer - Crystal Geyser CG10_big_fil_rev_8/21/14_0.10 (SPAdes) (version 2) | ecosystem: Environmental > Aquatic > Deep subsurface > Groundwater ...
ATACTGGGGTTGGTGTGAACAAAGTGAACATGATAACCCCATACACTATACATAATACATAATACTAAGATATTAGTCATTAATCATTTTTTATTATTTCTTCAATTTCCAAAAGTCGATTATATTTGGCTACCCTTTCTCCCCGTGCCGGTGCACCGAATTTGACATAATCGGCGCCCACGCCGACAGCGAAATCAGCAATAAAAGAGTCATTGGTTTCTCCGGAGCGATGGGAGATATTTGTTTTCCACTTTGCCTCTTGGGCAACCTTGATAACTTTCAAAGTCTCGGTAATTGTTCCCACCTGGTTGGGTTTTATTAAAATTCCGTCACAGCTTTTTTCACGGATGGCTTTTTTAACTCGGTCAATATTAGTACAAAGTAAATCATCACCTATTAATGTCGTGTGATCAACAGCAAACATATTGGTTAATTCAGCCCAGCCCTGCCAATCTTCTTCATGTAAAGGATCTTCTAATAGCAAAAGTGGATATTGATTGCGTGCCTCGCGGTAAAATTCAATAAAAGTTTTAGTATCCATGGGGGTGGTGCGGTCGCGTATAGAGTATTTGCTATTTTTATAAAAGAAATCAGCGGCAACATCTAAGCCTAAATAAATGTCTTTATTTAAAAGATAGCCGGCTTGATTAATGCCGCGGCTGACTACTTCCAAGGCATCCATGTTGGTAAAGAGATTGGGGGCAAATCCGCCTTCATCTCCTATTGAGTGAATGGCATTATTGTGGATTAGGACCTGTTCGACATTTTTGTAAATTTCCACGGCGGCTCGGAGTTGTTCGCTGAACTCTTTAATTCCTATGGGAATGATATGGAATTCTTGGAATTCTAAGTTGCCGGCGCCGTGTTTGCCGCCGTTGATGAGGTTTAAAACTGGGGAGGGAAGATGATATTTTTGAGGTAGAGGTAGTTTAAATCGTGACGATAATTCCCAGACATATTCAAAGAGATGGCGCTGTTGATTTTGGGCAGCTGTTTTGAGGATAGCAATGGAGCAAGAAAGAATACTGTTTGCTCCTAAGCGGTTTTTGTTAGTGGTGTCGTCTAAATCGATCATTATTTGATCAATTTTTTCCTGATCGGTGGGGTCAAGGCCGATAATTTTCGGTCCGATAACTTTTTCAACATTAAAGACGGCCTTGAGGACGCCCTTGCCTAAATAGCGCTGTTCATCGTTGTCTCTTAGCTCTATTGCTTCATTGCCACCAGTGGATGTTCCAGAGGGGGTAGAGGCGGTAGCCCAGATATTGCTATCTAAAACGATTGTTGTCTCTATGGTAGGATTGGCGCGGGAATCTAAAATTTCCCGGCAGTGAACTTCTTTTATTTTAGCCATACTAAGATAGTTAAAAGTTAAAAATTAAAAGTTAAAAGTTAGATAATTTAAGACACAAGATAGTTAAAAGTTAAAAGTCAAAAGTTAAAAGTTAAAAATTAAAGACATTGTTACATTGCTACATTGTTGAATTGTTGGCAAGCCGTCATTCTGGCTTGTCCAGAATCATCAAAAAACAGATTCTGGATGCGCTCCTCCACACTTTTGCTCTGAGTCGCTTACCAGAATGACAATAAAGCAACTAAAAGTATCATCGCATAAACAGTCATTCTGTCCACCAGCTGGTTAGCAATGTAACAATCTCTCCTATATTTTTTCTTACTTCTTTTTTATAACTTCCTTTTCCGCTTCAGCAATAAACTCTCGCGCTTTGTCAATGGCATCGGGGTTAACGGATATACTTGTGATCCCCCATTTAACTAATTTTTTAATTAATTTTGGTTTTGTTGATGGTGCTTGGCCGCATATAGAAGAGGTGATGCCCATTTTTTGGCAGGTTTTGATAGTTTTTTCCAAAGCCCAGAGAACGGCGGGGTTTTCTTCGTTATAGACATTGGCCAATTTAGGATTATCGCGATCAGCTCCCAAGATGAGCATTGTCAAATCGTTGGTGCCCACAGAAATACCGTCAATACCGATTTTGATAAAGTCTTCAAGGAGAATGACATTAGAGGGAATTTCTACCATCAGCCAGAGCTTGAAGCTGGGGTTACGCATCAGGCCGTAGCTCGCTAGGAACTTTTTTGTTTCTCGCAATTCTTCGGTGGTGCGCACAAAAGGAAGCATTACCCAGAGGTTTTTAAATCCCTTCTTATTGCGCACCCTTTTGATGGCTTCAGCCTCAAGCTCTAAAATATCATCATCAACGAGATAGCGACTGGCGCCGCGAAATCCCAAAAGAGGGTTTTCTTCTTCGGCCTCAAATTTTTCCCCTTCTTTAAGATGGCGATATTCATTAGTTTTAAAATCATTGGTGCGATAAACAACTGGCCGAGGATAGAAAGCCTGACAGAATTCTTTGATCCCCCAAGTTAACTGGTCAACTAATTTCTTTTGTTGTCTTTTTTGGATTAAGGCGCGGGGGTGGATGCCAATTTGGGCAAACATAAACTCGGCGCGCAACAAACCGACACCATCAACGTTTTGCTTGGCTATTTCTTGAGCTAAATCCGGTTCGCCTAAGTTTACGTATAGTTTAGTGGCGGTCTTAATATTAGTGGCCCTGGGGATTGACGCCTTATTTTTAGAAATGGCCGATAAGCTATTGGTGAAAATTTGATGATCTTTTTCGGAGGCAGGGAAAATTTTTCCGTCGTTGCCATCAACCATAAGCATTTGCCTATTTTTAATTTTTTTGGTGGCTGTTTTGGTGCCGACAATACAAGGAATACCCAATTCTCGGGAAACGATGGCAGCATGCGAAGTTTGCCCTCCCTGATCGGTGATAATTGCCGCCGCCAATTTCATTATCGGAACAAAGTCGGGAGAGGTCATTTTGGTTACTAAAATATCGCCTTTTTTAATTTTCCTAATTTCTTTAGCGGATTTTATTTTTTGGGCTCGGCCGACGCCGATGCCGGGACTGGCGGGAGTGCCAATTAAGAGAGGCTGGACACTAGACGTTGGACGTTGGACGTTTGACGTTTGAGGTTTATTTTTTGATTTTTTATTTAGGGTGGTTATTGGCCTCGTTTGAACAATATAAAGTTTATTTTTTTCTTTAGCCCACTCAATATCTTGGGGAAAGAAGTAATGTTGATGGATTTTTTTGCATAATTTAGCTAATTTTTTAATTTCCCGATCAGTTAATTTAGGTTTCTTAACTAAATATTGGGGGATAAGGGTTTTTTTAGTTTTTTTCCCTTTTTTAACAAGGTGAATTTTTTGAGGGTTAATTTCCCGGCTGATAATTTTTCCTGTCTTAAAATCAACTAAGTAGCGATCGGGAATGACTTCTCCTTGAACAATAAGATCTCCCAGCCCCCAAGCGGCCTCAATTAAAATAATATTTTTTTTCTGGCCGGTAGGGTCGGCGGTGAAAGCTACTCCGGAAACCTTAGACTGGATCATTTTTTGTATAGGGATGGCGATACCGACCTTCATATGATCAAAATGATGCTCTTCGCGATAGAAAATTCCCCTTGCCTCAAAAAGAGAAGCCCAACAGGCGCGGACTTTATTAGTCACATTAGCCTCGCCTTTAATATTTAAAAAAGTTCGTTGTTGGCCGGCGAAAGAAGCTTCGGGTAAATCCTCGGCAGTAGCTGAGGAGCGAACGGCTACAAAAGAATTTTCTATTCCCTTGTTCAATTTAAGATAAGCTTTCATAATCTGAAGGGCTAAGTCGCCGGGAATAGGCGATTGGAGGATTAATTTTTGAATTTTTTCCGCTGCTTCTTGATAGCTTTCCGGTTTTTTATGATCGGCGATTGTCAGGATTTGCTTAATTTTTGACTGGAGATTATTTTCTTCAAGAAAGTAAAAATAAGCTTGAGCGGTAACAACAAAACCTGGGGGCACGGGGATACCAAATTTAGTCATTTCTCCTAAATTGGCTCCTTTGCCACCAACCTGGTTGATATTATCTTTGTCGAAATCTTCAAACCAAAGAATGTATGGTGATTTATTTATCATAGTGCATACACCTTCCAGGTGTACTACGTTGACACCTCTTGATGTTTCTTCATTTTAGTTTCTCTGTTCCTCTCTTATAGTCGTCTTCTATGCGAAATGTTTGGCCAATCTCCGGTGAGGAGGCTTCGACAAGATAAGAATTTTCTATTGCCTCTATGCGGTGCTTTTGCCCCAGTAAAATAGTATAACCACTTTTAGGTTTCATTAGAAGATGTAAAATTTTTCCTTGACTATTTTCTAACCAAATTTTTGCCTTTCCCGAAACTAAGCAAAGGGTTTCTTCTTTTTGGTCGTGATATTGCAGACTTAAACGGCAACCTTTCTTAACATATAATATCTTACCCACTCTTTCTAAGTTTGAGGGAGTAAAAATAATTTCGTATCCCCAAGGCTTGGATATTTTTTGGGAATATGGAGTAGTGGTGAACATATAAATAAGCTCAAAGCTCTCCGCCAAAAGGGCGAAACCCATTTAGGCGGGTCCGCCTCTGGCGGAGAAGAATCCCGTAGGGAAAGAGGTAACCTTGCTTTTAAACGGGATCCTTCGTCCGTCGGTTGACGGACCTCAGGATGACAACTTTAATAATATAACAATATATTTTCTATATCTTTTCTTTTATTCCCACCTTTTCTAATTCATTATTGATGATTTCTTTTATTTTATCAAGCTCTTTTTTGGTTTTCCCCTCGGCGCGGCCGGAAAGAAGCGGTTCAGTGTTGGAGGCGCGGATTAACCCCCAGCCGTTAGGAAAGGAAAAGCGGATGCCATCAATTGTCAAAATCTTTGTTTGCGGGTAGTTTTTTCTAATTGATTGGCTGATTTTTTCAACTAATTCATATTTATTTTTATCTAGAGGTAAGCTAAGGCGGAATTCAGGAATTTGGTAATAAACGGGGAAGCCTTGCCTTAAATTTTCCAAACTTCCCTTTTCTTCGATTAACTCTAAAAGCCTCAATGTAGCGTAAATGGCGTCGTCAAAGCCATGGTAGCGGTCGGCAAAGAAAAAATGACCGCTAATTTCGCCGCCAAACAAGGCGCCTACTTTTTTCATTTTTTGGGAAATGTTGGGATAGCCGGTTTTCCAAAGAATTGCCTGGCCGCCTTGTTTTTCAATGGTCTCCAAAACTCCGATGGTGGTGGAGATGTTAAGGACAATTTTGGCTTTGGGATTTTTTTCACAAATCGCCCGGGAAAAAATGCCGGCTAAAACATCGTTTTCGATAAATTGGCCGTTAGAAGTATAAACACCTAAGCGGTCGCCGTCGCCGTCAAAAGCTAATCCTATGTCATAATCGCCTGTTTTAAGTTCTTGGATTAAGGCTTGATAAAGTTCGGCTTTTTGAGGATAAGGTTGGTGATTGGGAAAAGAGCCATCGGATTTAGCAAAAAGCGAAGTAACTTGGCAATCTTCATTTTCAAAGATTTTTTCCGTAAAAAGACCAGTGGTGCCATTGCCGGTGTCAATAGCTACTCTAAACTTCTTTTTTATTTTAATGTTTTTTTTAAGATAATTAATATAAGAAGAGGCAATTTCCCTTTTTTCTTCCCTGCCCCGGCCGGAAGAGAAATTTTTTTCCATAAAAAATTTTTTTACTTCTTCAAGATCTTTTCCAAAAACTGGTCTTTGAAAAAGACTTGATTTAATGCCATTATATTCCGGCGGATTATGGCTGGCGGTGATCATTATTGTGGCTGGAGCTTTAAAATGATGCCAGGAAAAATAGATCATCGGGGTGATAACGACGCCTAAATTAACTACGTTGACGCCGCTTTTTTGTGCGCCTCGGCTTACTTGTTCGGCCATTAAAGGAGAGCTGAGACGGTTATCGCGGCCTAAAAAAACAGAGCTTGCCCCTCTTTTTTTAAAGAAAGTGCCAAAGGCACGGCCTAAATTATAAGCGTCATTTTTGTCCCATTGGCCAGGCACTACGCCGCGTAAATCATAAGCAGAGAAAATGTTAGGATCGGCCATAGATAGTTAAAAATTAAAATTGCTTGAAGTTTGAGAGAGGAAACGTTTGGAATGTAATTAAATATTAAACACCAAGCGCTTCAAACGATTCAAACGTCAAACGTAATTGTTATGTTATATTGTTAGTGCGAATCTAAGATTACTGTGCGATTTAACAATTTAGCAATGTAACAATCTAATTCTTAGTTTATATTTTTACTAACAAAAGTTCAAGGCCGAAATCAAAAGAATAAGGAAGTTGACCTGTTTTTTGTTGGAAATCCAAAACTGCCAATTGAGAGAGAAAATCAATTAGTTGTTGTTTAGTAAAATTTTGGCTTTGATGAATTAGTTTTTGTTTTTGCCATGGTGCCTTAACACTTAAAGATGTTAATTTTTCTTCTTTTACTAAAATTAAATCTTCTAACCTTTTAATTAAAAAATAAAAAACTAAACCTGTTGCCTTTTGGTTAAAGAGCTGGTTGAGAAGCTGAAGGCTTTGTTTTCTATTTTCCCGAATTCCTAAGCTGTCCAAGAAGTGAAAAATAATGGGACTGGGTTTAAAAAGACGGTTGATAACATTAGGGAATTGGCTAAGCCAATTATTTTTGGCAGTTTTTTCTTCAAAAATAATAATATCGTTGCTTTCTTTATGTTGGTTTATACAGCTTATAATTTGTTTCTTAAGTAAGGAGGGGAGGTTGTTTAAAGATTCAATCACTACTAATTTTTGTTGGCCAAAGAGGCTCCCCTCAAAAGCAGTAATTAGTCCTTCCGGGGTTAGATTTTGCGGGTTGAATTTGATAATTTCTTGATTTTTACTTTTAGCGTTTTGAATGGAGGAAAAAAGGAAATTACGACTGGCGATAATATTTTCACCGTGGATGATGGTTAACATAAGAATAAGTTCAAAACTAAGAAATGTATCGCGTATAACATATAAAGTATAAAGGGGAAAACAAAGAAATATTTTTAAATTCCTATAGATTCCCGCTTTCGCGGGAATGACAAGGAATTATGGGAATAACAAAAAGGTCATTTCCTTCTTATAATTTCTCTTTTCTAATTTCTTTCCTTATCTTCCCCACTATAATTTATATATCATACATTTCTAATATTTCTTTCATATTCTTGATACATTTTATCAACAATTTTTTGGTCAAGTCTAAAAGTACCGGTGCGATGGGGCAAAAGGGCGCCGGAAAATGTTTTGGGGATATGAAGTAATTCGTGGATTAAAACTTTAGTTTTTTGCTCTTCGCTAAGATGATCAAATTTTTCTGATAAAACCTCAATAATATAATATGGCAAGATACCAAGAGCGTCTTGCCAAAGCCGCGGCAAAGACCAAATGCGCGCTATCGCTCTAGAGTGAGAGTTCAAACTACGATAACAAAAAATATTTTCTTTTTTAACGTAAGATAGTTTTAACTTTCTGATGATTTTAACCACTGATTGTTTAATATCATCAGCTTTTTTAAACTCCATAAAAAGAATACACCTTCCAGGTGTATTAGATTGACACCTGTTAATTTATTCCCACGTTAGATACTTAACTGATTCCAGTTTTTAAAGTTTATATTAATACCAATGTGACGACTATGTCTTATTTAACCTTGAAAACCACATCTCCTTCTTTGACTTCTTGATCAGTTTTTAATCCTACATCATCACCTTTTTTGGCTTCTTTAATTTGTTGATGCTCTACTTGCATTGAGGAAACTTCTTGGGTGAATTTTTCTTCACCGTTTTTGTCGGTGATTTTAATTGTTTCTCCCGTCTTCAGGGGATTGTCGGTAACATTTAGAACAGCAACACCGATTTTATCGTAATAATGAGTTATTTTACCGATTTTGGTATCGGCCATATTGTTCTCACCCCCTCACAAATGCTTTAAACTCTTATTTATCATAGCATTGTTGCGATTAAGGGTCAAATTGGCTATAATAAAAAGAACTCCAAAGTTATTCGCCTAAAGCTCACCAGTAGGTGGGTAAACAATTAATGGAGTTTTTTATTGAAAGTTAAGTTAGTTTGCGCCCGTAGCTCAGTTGGCAGAGCAGTTGCCTTTTAAGCAATTGGTCGGGAGTTCGAGTCTCCCCGGGCGCACCAGATTCGGAGACGGAGTGTAGTGTAAGAATACACCTTCCAGGTGTATTAGGTTGACACCTGCTAATTTACTCCAAAGTTAAATGCTTAACTGATTCCAATTTTTTAGCGTAGTCAATTTGATCATAGACAAAATCCTGGTATTTTTTGATTGAAGAAAATGAGCTCAGAATAAGTTCTTTTGCACAAATTCCTTCTTCTTTCTTTCCCAAATACTCTGGTAATGAAGACCAATCATAATTTGCCAAATTTTCCTTTTTAACAATAAACGAAACTATCGGATTGAGATGAATATAGCGAGAAACGTGTATTAACTGCTCATTATCTTCAATTCTCACCGCCTTAAAGATCCCCTGGAAAAGGGAGCCTATCCTTTTATGTTTTGTGTTAAAGTATCGAGTGTAACTATTGCTGAAGTTGCTTAAGAAAATTTTAATTCCTTGTTCTTGTAACTGCTTCACTAACAAATGAAAATGATTTGGCATCAAACAATAAGAGAGTATTTCTACTAATTTTGTCCCTTCTTTTTTTAGGTGAGAGAAAAATTCTTCCCTTAAACTGGCTTCCAAATCTAAGACTTTTGAAAGTCTCAATGCGGGATTCTTGAAACGGTAAAAATCAAGAGTTAAATGTGCTCTCTTGTATTCTCTTTTGTCGGTAAACGTTGCTTTTTTCTCAATTCCCCGGTTAAAGATATGATAGATTTCGTCATTAGCAAAAACAATTTTCCTCATTAGATCATTTTAATAATAAAAGAGAAGAAATGTCAAGAGGTGTCAACGTAATACACCTGGAAGGTGTACGCGTCGTGGGGTTGGTATTTCTTCCCCCTTTTTGATAAAATAGTTCTTACTTGGCTCCATCGTCTAACGGTTTAGGACGCCACCCTTTCAAGGTGGCAATATGGGTTCGACTCCCATTGGAGCTACTTTTCTGAAAGTGGCTATAAACCCTGGTGAACATTTTTGAAAAGGCGTAGTCGTAAATGGCCTGATTGATCTTTGGGTCCGATGGCTAAAACATCAATTCGTAAAGATTGGGGTAAATTAGGGTGTAATTTTGAATAATACTCCCCTACTTTGGCGATGGTGACTATTTTTGATTGAGTTACCGCCTCTTCGGGATAACCAAATTCTAAAGAGTGTCTAGTTTTAACTTCAATAAAAACTAAGCATCTTTCATTGAGAGCAATAATATCAATTTCCCCGATTTGGGTGCGGAAGTTTCGTTCAATAATCTTGTAGCCGGAGGATGTTAAAAAAGAAGTGGCTAAATTTTCTCCTTTTTGGCCGAAGCGATAGCTTTTGATAGTCATCGCTGGTAATAAAGCTTAGCGCGTCGTATTTTTTTTCTTGCTTTTCCCCGAATATCAATTTTGCTAATTTTGGGAGAATAAAAAGGGAAAATTTGCTCAATGGCTATCCGGTTAACGCCGATGCGTCTGACGGTAAAAGTTTTACTTATTCCCCGTCCCTTTTTGGCGATGATTGTTCCTTCAAAAATTGTTTTTCCCCAATGAACACGCACCTTGTCACCAACACGTAGCTCATTTTTCCAGCTTTGTTCGTCTATTTTGATCATGTCAGCGATTATATCACAATTATAATTTTGGTTTTAATAAATCTTCGATTTTTTTGGCTAAATTGGCAGTATAATTTACTCCAGAATTAAGTTTTAGTGTTTTATTCTCGTCATGGTATTGTAAAATTAGTGCTCCTTTTTTATCACCGGGATTTTTTTGTAAAAGGCTATTAAGGGTAATTAGGACTTGAGAACGGATAGATTTAGGAATAGTAATGGTAAAGTCAAATTTTTCTTCTGAGGAATTGAATAATTGTTTTTGAGCCTCTTTAAGAGTGAAGACTTGGTCGGCAATTAGCGACTTTTCTTCTTCCCGTTTGTCAATTTTACCGATAACGACAATGGGATTATTTTTTATTAATTTGCTTTGATTTTGGCTAAAGATTTTGGGGAAGACAATGGTGTTAATTTCTCCGCCTTCATCCATTAGCGTTAAGAAGGCCATTTCTTGGCTTTGGGAGCGGGTAAAGACAATGCGGATATTATCAATAATACCCAATACCTTGACTTTACTACCGGCGGGGAGATCCAAAATGTCGATAATTTTTTGATCAAATTCTTGCGCCGTTTTTCGGTCCCAAAGGGGTTCACTGCTTAAAGAAACGCCCAAGAGGTTTTCTTCAAATTTTTTGATTTCCTGGTTGGAAAATTCTTCAATTTGAGGCAGTTTATCTTCTCTTGTTTTTTTGCTTTGTTGTTCGGCGAAAAGACTGGTTTGTCCTAATGTTTTGTTTTTTTGTTCTCTTTCTCCCTGTTGGCGGATTTGATCTAAGGTAGCCAATATTGCTGAACGTTTACCGAAACGATCCATAGCGCCGACCTTGGTTAGACTTTCAATGACCTTTTTATTTACTTTTTGAGTATCGACGCGAAGGCAAAAATCTGTTAAGGATTGGAAGGGTCCATTATCTTTTCGTTCTTTAATAATAGTTTTTATGGCGACAACACCAACATTTTTGATTGCCGATAGGCCAAAACGAATGGCTTTGCCTTTCAATGATTTTCTGTCTTTTTCAATAATAAAGTCGCTTTGAGAGATATTAATATCAGGGGGGAAGATATTGATTCCCGTTCTTCGGCAATCGTCGATACCCAAAATCATTCTTTTCTCTGATTTGTTGCTTTCAGTGCTCAAGAGGGCGGCGGTAAATTCTACTGGGTAATGGGTTTTCATCCAGGCGGTTTGGTAGGCGATCATCGCGTAAGAAGCAGAATGAGCTTTATTAAAGCCGTAATTGGCAAATTTTTCAATCATCGAGAAAATTTGCTCGGCGATTTTTTTAGAATAACCGTTTTTTAAGCAACCGGCGATAAAATCTTTTTTTTCACCCTTCATCATCGATAGTTTTTTCTTTCCCATAGCGCGGCGTAGAATATCGGCGCGGCCGAGGGAAAATCCGGCGATGGCATGAGCAATTTGCATTACTTGTTCTTGATAAACGATGATGCCATAGGTTTCTTCTAAGATTGGCTGAAGATTAGGGTGAAGATAATCAATGAGACGGGGATTTTGTTTACGGTTAACAAAATCATCAATAAATTGCATCGGTCCGGGGCGGAATAAGGCAATCATAGCCGAGAGGTCGGAGAAACGGTTAGGCTTTAGTTTTTTTGCCAAGCGACGCATTCCTTCACTTTCTAATTGAAAGACTCCGGTTGTTTCGCCTTGGGAAATTATTTCATACACCTTAGAATTATCTAAAGAGATTTCCGAAAGATCAATTTTCTTTTTCTCGGTTTGTTTAACAAAATTAATTGCTTCTTCTAAGATAGTTAAGTTACGCAATCCCAAGAGATCCATTTTTAATAGGCCGACGGCATCATCGGCAACATTAAGGTCTAAAGAGTACATATCATATTGGGTGGTAATTCGTTCTCCTTTTGTTTCCCGTTGTAGGGGGGTGTAGTGAACCAGTGGTTTGTCAGCCATAACCACGCCGGCGGCATGGGTAGAGGCGTGACGGGCAACGCCGACAATTTTTTTGGCCAAATCTAAAATTTGTTTGGTTTCCTTTTCGGTTTGATAGGCGATTTTAAGTTCGGGATTTATTTTTAAAGATTCGTCGATACTTATTTTTTGGCCTGCTTCGGCGGGAATCATTTTCGCCAAACGATCGCCGGTAGAATAAGGGAAGTCTAAAACACGGGCGATATCGCGAACAGCCATACGTGACTCAATTGTCCCAAAGGTGATAATATTGGCAACATGGTTTTCGCCATATTTTTGACGGATATAATCAATGACTTCGTCGCGGCGATTATCAGAGAAGTCAATATCAAAATCGGGTGTAGATTGGCGTTCGGGGTTTAGAAACCTTTCAAAGGGAAGATTGTGGAGTAAAGGATCCATAGAAGTAATGCGGAGGATATAGGCGACAATAGAGCCGGCGCCACTTCCCCGTCCCGGACCGACACGAATATCTTGTTTTTTAGCCCAGTTAACATAGTCTTGGACAATTAAGAAATATTCGGCATAGCCCATTTTAGTGATAAGACTTAATTCGTAATTTATTCTTTCTTTAACTTCTTTAGTTAATTTAGGATAGCGGAGTTCTCTCCGCTCAAAAGTTATTTTGTGGAGATAATTAACGGCTTTTTCACCATTAGGAAGGGGATATGAAGGGTAAACTTTATTGCCTAAAGGAATCTTTAGATTGCATTTCTCGGCGATTGATAAAGTATTTTTTAGGGCATCAGGATATTCTAAAAAAGATTGATGCATTTCTTCGGGGCTTTTTAAATAAAAGTCAGGAGAGCCAAGCATACTAAGGCGGTTTTGGTCTGTTAGCTTTTTTTGCATACCAATAGCCATTAGTGCGTCTTGGGCAGGGGCATCGTCGGGGTTAATATAGTGGGAATCGTTAGTGGCTATAAGAGGAATTCCTAATTGTCGGGAAATTTTAATTATTTCTCGGTTAGCCTTAGCTTGATCGGGAATTTTAGGGTGAGATTGGATTTCTAAGTAAAAATCTTCGCCGAATATTTCTAAAAATTTTTGGGTCTGTTTAATTGCCTCTTTAGGTTGGTTATTTAAAACTAAGCGGGGAATAATTCCCTGAAGGCAGGCGGTGGAGACAATTAAGCCTTCATGATGTTCTTTTAAGAGTTCCATATCAATGCGCGGCTTGTAATAAAAACCCTCCAAATGTGCTTTGGTTACTAACTTCATTAGGTTGTAGTAGCCTTTTAGGTTTTTGGCCAATACTAAAAGATGGTAGGGTGAGATCTCCGGGCCACCGGTTTTTTCAAATCGGGAACCACGGGATAAATACATTTCGCAACCAAGAATTGGTTTTATCCCCTCTTTTTGGCAGGTGTTGTAAAATTTAATTGCGCCGTACATTACGCCGTGGTCGGTGAGAGCTAAAGATTTCATCCTCAATTCTTTAGCTTTGGCCACTAATTTTTCAATCTTTGATAAGCCGTCTAAAAGGGAGTATTCGCTATGGACGTGAAGATGAACAAATTCGGGTATTTTGCTTTTTTTGTTATTCACATTACTCATATTACCGCTTTCTGGCAATTCTGACAATCTCTAATTCCTAGTCCCACGAGCGTAAGTCTATGGGACTCTACCAAATTTATGATTTTTTTATCATCGCTCTTAAGAGCCATGAGGTTGCTTTGGTAATTGAAATATCTTTTTCCTCCTTTACATTCTCGATATTTTGAATTGCTGTGTCGGTAAGTTTTTTGCTATTAGAATTTCTAACCGGTTTTATTAATAAAACTAAAGATGCCCGCCGTTTGTTTATATTCTTAGATTTATTAAGTTTTTTTAATAAATCTTTCCATTGACGCCAATTTGATAATAAATCTCGCCAGTCGAACTTTGATTGACAAAGTGAGTCTACTTGAGCCCATCCAGTCAAATTATTTAGCCAGCTATTTAATAATTTAGGTTCTATATACTTTCTATATTTTGGTGAATATTCAATGATGAAGCCGGCAATGTATTTTTCAGAGGAGGACTGGCCGTTTTCATATAGAGAATTCAGGAGCTGAACAAAATTATCAAAATTCAAATCAATATGTTTTTTTAACCAAGCTTTAGCGAGTTTTCTAAGCTGGGCGTTTGATAAACGATAGCTTTTATCGCTATGTCCTTCGTAGTTTGTATTGTGTTTTGTAACAAAGGGACTTTCGTTATTTTCTTTTATAATTGTGGCTAATAATTCTTTATGTAATCTATTCATTGATTATTTATTATGGGATATAATATTCCTTTTGGGGCAAGAAAGATACTTCAATATATTAAAGTGGAATCAGGACATACGGTACCGTATATTAGCAATCTCTGTTGGATTGACTGTTTCTGTTTTTATTAATCATTATTCATTGGTAATTAATTATTTTTTTAGCAATTGTCTGCCATCCTGATCCGCCTATTTTAATTTCTCCCGAAGCATTTTTTGCGCTTGTTTGATATCAGCTTTTCCTTTGGTTTCTTTTTGCACCTGGCCAATTAAAAAAGCTAAAGCATTGGTTTTTCCTTTTTTATAATCCCCTATCGCCTTGGGGTTAGCGATTAAAACTTTTTTAATAACTGATCGCAATTTTGCTCCACCGACAAGAGCTTGTTCTTCCCTCTCTCTTATTTTATTGATTAATTGTGGTGGTGAAAGCTTATTTATAGATAGTTTTTTATTAATAATAATATTGGCGATGTCATTAGCTTTTATTTTTTGTTTTTGGCCTGCTCTGGCGGCTTTTTCAAAATAAGATAATACTTTATGGGTTTTAGTAATTATCTTTGCCTGATATAGGGAAAGGTGGTATTGGTTAATTAAGCGGTTAATTGCCTGTTCAGGTAGTTCGGGAAGAGATTTTTTCAAGCTTTCAATATCAAAAAGTTTATCTATTACCAGAGGAGGGATATCAGGCTCGGGAAAATAGCGGTATTCATAGGCTTTTTCTTTACTGCGTTGGATAAATGTTTTTTTATTTTTTGAATCATAGCCGCGGGTTTCTTGTGGTATTTGTTTTTCTTGATTAAGCAACTTTTGTTGACGGTTAATTTCGTAGTCAATGGCATCTTTTAAAAATTTGAAGGAATTAATGTTTTTTATTTCTACCTTATAGGGTGGCAGCGGGTCGTTTAAATATTTTTTTAAAGAAATATTGGCTTCTAATCTCATTTGCCCTTTTTCCATATCGGCATGGCTTATTTTGAGCCGTCTTACTAATTGGTGAATAGCTTGAGCGTAGTCTTTGGCTTCTTGGGCGCTGGTTAAGTCAGGTTCGGAGACAACTTCAATTAGTGGTATGCCCGACTTATTGAAATCCAAAAAAGTAACCTCTTTTCCATTAACTTTTCTATGGATTGATTTGGCGGTATCTTCCTCAAGATGAATTTCGTGAATTTTTACTACTTTATTAGATTGTAGTATTATTTTGCCATTAACCCCTAAAGGCTTAAAAAATTGGCTTATTTGGTATCCTTTAGGTAGGTCGGGGTAAAAATAATTCTTACGGTCAAACCAGCTGTTTTTGTTAATTTGACAACCGAGCGCTAAGGCTAAAAATAAAGTTCTTTTAATTGCTTCTTTATTAGGGACAGGTAAGGCGCCCGGTAGCCCTAAGCAAACTGGGCAAGTTTGACTGTTAGGTTCTTTACCAAAATGTTTAGCTGAGCAGGAGCAAAACATTTTGGAACGTGTTTCCAGCTCAACGTGAATTTCTAAACCGATAACAGGATAAAATTTATTGGTCATATTTATTTAGCTTTATTTAGCCTCGCAAGGTAACTCCTTGCGAGGCTAAATATGGTTTAATTGGGCAAAGAGTTTTTGCTGGTTTTTTTGGACAAAATATGATAAAGAAAAAAGACTTATACCCAGAGAGAGTAAAATTAAGCGAATTCCCAAAAGGTCAACCAAGGAAATAATAATTAATGAGGGGATAAAGGCGGCAAGAGCAATTAATGTCCCCAAAATACCATAAACACGACCGCGAATATCTGAGGGGGTATTTTCTTGAATTAAGGTTTGGATGGGAACGATAAAGAAAATAAAGGAAAAGCCGGCCAGAAATAGTAAGGGAGCAATAAGGGGAACCGGGCGAGAGATAAATGTGGCGGCGGTAATAAGAATGAATAATGTTCCGCAGGCGGTTACCCCCCCAAAGATTAATTTCTTTTTTCTTATTTTTTTGGTTTTGATTTTCTGGCTGACTACCCAGGCTCCGGATAAAGTTCCTAAAATAATAGGGGTGATGATAAAAAAAGAAGCATCGGCAAAAGCAATATGAATGATTTGTGAAAAAGCAGGGATAATAGCAACGATAATGCTAATAATTACTTCTGCTCCTGCTAAAAGAAGAATTGGGAAAAAGATAATTTTCTTTTGGCAGACAAAATTATATCCCTGTTTGACGTCTTCCCAAAAATCAAGAAAGTTGAAGTGGAGGGAAATATTAGGATATTTTTTATTTTGATTAATCACTTTTTCGGGTATTAAAGCAGAGAAAAGAGCGGCTGACAACAATAAGATTGATGCGGTGGGGAAGATGAAGTTAATGTGGCCGAAGACTTTTAGCAGTAACCCGGCGGTGAGCGACCCAAAAATTAAGGAACCATGAGAAGCAAAAAGCCAGATAGCATTAGCGCTTCCCAGGTCTTCTTTTTTAACAACGTTGGGAATTACTGTTCCTACGGTGGGGTTAAAAAACTCATCTAAGCTTGAGTAGAGAAAAATAATAAGATAAGCCAAAAAGGGACGGTAGCTAATAAATAGAAAAAGTAAAGCTACGAAAGCTTGAGTTAAGTTAGAAAAGATGAGAATTTTCTTTTTGTTAGACTTATCAATGATAGCGCCGCTAAAGATTCCCAAAACACCGGTAGGAAGGTAATAAAAAAACAATAAAATTCCTACCGTAATAGTTGATTGACTTTTTTCAAAAATAAAATTCATTAGAGTAAAAAGGAGAGTGGTGGCGGTAATATTAGAGCAGAACTGGCTGGCTAAGAGTAGGCGCAGGTTTTTATTCTTCAAGAGATCTTTTAAGAATGGTTTTTTCTTGGCGATTATTTTTGCCATTGTTCGAGTTGGTCGGCTAATCTTAAAATTAACTCCTCACTTTTTTGGGGACCAAAAATTTGTAGCCCTACCGGTAGGCCCTCTTTATTATAACCACAATTAATACTAATGCCCGGCAGGCCGGCTAAAGAATTTGGTTCTACTAAAACATCTTGGGTTTCGCCGAACATAGGATTTTTTTCCCACTCCCCTATTTTGAGGGCAACCGTGGGAGAGGTAGGGCCGATGATTAAATCCACTTTTTTAAAAGCCTGTTTAAAATCTTTGATGATTTTAGTGCGCGCTTTTTGGGCTTTAAGATAATATTGATCAAAATATCCTGCCGACAAAACGAAAGTGCCTAACATAATTCTTCTTTTTGCCTCCAGGCCAAAATAGGAGCGGTTGCGGCCATAACGAAGGCCATCATAACGGGCTAAATTTGAGGAAACTTCGGCGCGCTGAAGGATGGTATAAACGGCAATGCTTATTTTGGGGTCAAGGAGCGATACCTCCCGAATTTTAGCGCCTTTTTTTTCTAAAACCTTGGCCGCTTCAAGGATTTTTTGGGCAACTTCTTTGTTAGCTAATTTTAGATATTTTTGACTTAGGCCGATTTTTAAATTTTTAGGGAGGGGCTTTTTGTAATTTATCAAGACTGGTTTTTCTTTGATGGTGGTGGCGTCTTTTGGGTCCGGGCCGGAGAGGATGTTGTAGAGTAAGATAGCATCTTTCACGTTTTGGGTTATTGGTCCGGGGCAATCAAGTGAAGAAGCCATCGCAATTAGTCCGTAGCGGCTGACACGGCCATAGGTAGGTTTAAAACCCACTACGCCGCACCAAGCAGCGGGTTGGCGAATTGAACCGGCTGTTTCCGAACCAATGGCGGCTGGTGCCATCGCCGCGGCAACGGCGGCCGCCGAACCTCCTGATGAACCGCCGGGAGCACGTTCAAGATCGTAGGGGTTGTGGGTGGGACCAAAGTCGGAAGTTTCAGTAGAAGAACCATGAGCCCAGGCATCCATATTGGTTTTACCTAAAATTATCGCCCCCGCCTTTTTAAGACGTTGAATCACGGTGGCGTCGTAAGGAGGGAGGTAATTTTCTAAAATTTTTGAGGCGGCCGTGGTTGGTAAGCCTTGAGTACAAAAATTATCCTTTATGGCAATAGGCAAACCCAAAAGAGGTTTCTTTAGAAATAAATCGGCAGATTTTGATTTGCTGATTTCTCTGTCTGCTTTTTGAGCTTCCCTAAGAGCTTTTTGATTGATTGTTAAAAAGGCGTTAGTCTGCTGGTTTTTTTTCTTAATTTGTTTTAAGTAATATTGAACTATTTCTTGAGAAGAAACTTTCCCTTTTTTAATTCTTTTTTGCCACTCAATGAAACTAATTCCCTTTTCGGTCAAGATTTTTCCACTCACCTTTTAGTTATCCCTCCTTTTGTTTTAAAATATTTTTCTTTTTTTAAAATCAATTTTTGGGAAAGTGATTTTCCTGCCTCGTCTTTACGGGTAATATTTTCGTTTTTAGTTACCTGGAAAGTGGGCCTAAATTTATCAAGATCGTCAATATTATCCAAGATGGCAAAAAAATTAACTGTTTTTAGGAGTTGACGGGCGATTTTTATCTTTTCGCTCGCGGTAATTTTTAAATTAGCCAACAAAGATAAACGATCTGGCAATATTTTAACTTTGTCCACGTTTGTTTTTATTCTACCATAAGAAAAATATCCAGGGACAATAAAAAAGAGTGTCGTTTTTAGCACACCAACCCTACACCATTAACGGTACAGGGCCAGTTGGCGGAGAAGAATCTATGCCGCAAAATCACTCCTGACGACACTTCGCCAAATCCTTCTCCGCTGTATTTGTTATCTTTGGAGCAGTTTATCTTCTGGGACCAAAATCTCTTCTTCTATCTCGAGAACCTTCTGTATTTCTGGGACGAGCCTCGTTAACAATTATTTTTCGACCTTCAAAATCTTTTTCGTTGAACAATTCGATTGCTTTCTTGGCTTCTTCTTCACTGCCCATTTCCACAAAACCAAATCCTCTTGATCGACCAGAATATTGATCCTTGAGAACAGTAGCGCTAGCTACTTTGCCTGCTTTAGAAAAAAGTTCTGATAGCTGTTCGTCAGTAGCCTCATAGCTCAAGTTACCGACGTAAAGTTTAGTATTCAAATTTACTCACCTCCTCTTTTTGGGATAAGCGCGGAAGTTTCTTTGAAGACCGTAAACATTGGGGTCTAAAAAACTATCCTGACTTTCAGAGATATTATAACACATTTTATTAAAATGCAAATTGGCAATATTCTTTATCATTCCCGAAATAAATTCGGGACAGGTTCTGAAGGCTTTGCCTCTTTCTGTCATCCTGAGGTCGCCTATGGCGACC
>Ga0210057_1004316_pt1 | contig 19038 bp, 20 predicted proteins | sample CryGeyCG2114_010_2_FD_183968 | JGI IMG/M metagenome (GOLD analysis project Ga0210057, IMG submission 183968) | Groundwater microbial communities from aquifer - Crystal Geyser CG10_big_fil_rev_8/21/14_0.10 (SPAdes) (version 2) | ecosystem: Environmental > Aquatic > Deep subsurface > Groundwater ...
AAAAATACCTCATGCAAGACCATGATTTAAGAATCCAGCACATTATCGTTCTTACAGCTCTATTTGTTTCATTATTCGGTTCGTTATTAGTTTTAGATAAAATAAACGATAATGCAATACCTATAACAGGTGCAACAGCAGTAATTAACCTGCCTCACCAAGAGCAGTCAGATCATAATCAGGAAGAACAAGCAATTCGTGTAGTAAAAATAAACATGACTGATCATTAATACTCATCAAGTAAATCTATTAACTTTCCCCTGACTTTTCTTTCTATAGTGAGTGTAACTTTGTCTTTTATAAGTATTTTTTCACCTTTGATATTTTTTCCTATCAAATCTCTATGCAAAGAATTTTCCATATCAAGAGGGATATTATGTTTATGGTTGTGTTCGCAGGAAAATGTAATATACTCTTTTTCATCTTGTCTGTTAAAAACAGGCTCGCCTTGAAAATCAAGTCCGCAGTATCCACACTGCTCATTAAAATCATTTACTTTCATTAGCTGGTGAGGGAGAATGTTTAGTCACCTATTGTTTTTTTTAACCAGTCAAGATACTTCTTATTAATCTTCTCAATCTTCAATGCAGTGATGCATGGGCAGTCATACGAATGAAGTAAAGCAACCTCTTTCTCTATTGCATCATACTTTTCTTTTAATGTCTTTGCAATAATTATTTGCTCATCACTCTCCTCAATTTTTCCTTCCCACAAATAAATACTAGTAGCAGGGATAATATTAGAACATGCAATAAGCTTCTTTTTCAACAAATCCATAGAAATGCGCTGGGCTTCTTCCTTGTCTTTGCATGGAATATATAGTGCAAGCATTTTGGTTCTATTATTCCTCGCTATCAGCAGCTATATATACCTTTCGCTAACAAATTTTGATGTTACTATAATTATTTTGTCAAAATATATAAATCACTCCTAATTATTTAAGGTAATGGAGATTATAACAAACTGCCTAGGTACATTCGTAATAAAAGACAGCAAAGTTATAGACAAAAAACTATTCAAACTTTCACAAGAATATAACAATAAAAAGTTAATAATACAGCAGCAAAAACAGCTTCAAAAGGAATATCCAAAAGCTGTTATAACTAACAAATACATATTTCCTCAGCAAAGAGAACTCCTCCAAAACATGAGAGATTATAACCTTCAGAATGCAAAACAAGAATGCAAAAATGCAATTAAAAAAGAGCATCTTATAATTCAGGCTCAAAATGCCATTAATGATATAGAAAAATCAATAAATATACTTGCAAAGCAGATACAGGATTGGTACTGTTTATACTGGCCAGAACTAAAAAATGATGAAATTCATGATTTCATCAATGTAATCCTAACTAAAGAAAAAAAACAGAAAGATTCCATGGGTGCTGATCTTAGCAAAGAAGATCAAAAGCCAATCAAAGAACTGGCACAGTTAATACAAACACTTTTCAAAGAGAAAGAAAGATTAGAATTATATATAGAAAACTCAACTCAGGATTGCTGCTCTAACCTTGCAGCAGTTGCCACTTCCAATATTGCAGCAGAACTTCTGGCATGCGCAGGTTCATTGCAAAGATTGGCATACCTTCCGTCATCAACAATCCAGCTGTTAGGGGCAGAAAAAGCACTATTCCGTCATCTAAAAAAACATTCACGCTGTCCAAAACATGGTGTTATTATGAAACATCCATTAATCTCAAAAGCAAGAAGAAGCGACCACGGCAAAATAGCACGTACTTTGGCAGGAGCAATAAGCAAAGCATCTAAAGTAGATTATTTTAAAGGAGATAATTATCAAGGTCACATAATGATAGAAGAACTAGAGAAAAAGTTAAAGAAAAAAATTAAAACAATAAAATGATACCAAAACAAATCCAATCAGGAATATATTTAGAGCAAAAAAAGAATAGGTCTAATTATTACACTAAAAACTTAATACCAAATCAGCAGGTCTATGATGAAAAATTAGTAGGCGAATATAGGCAGTGGTCAATAAAAAAATCAAAGTTTGCAGCAGCACTGGCAAAAGGAGTAAGCAATATCAAACTAAACAAAGGGGATGTAGTTCTTTATTTAGGTGCATCAACTGGAACAACAGTTTCTCATATTTCAGACATTGTGGAAAAATCAGGGATGATCTTCGCAGTTGAGTTGTCATTCAGAATGGCGCAAAAATTAATTTTCCTTGCAGAAACAAGACCAAACATTGCACCTATACTTGCTGATGCAAATCATCCTGAATCATATCATAATTTAATATGCGAGGCAGATTTCGTGTTTCAGGATATTGCACAAAAAAACCAGGTTGAAATTTTCCTAAAAAATCTTCAATTTTTAAAACCAGGAAAACAGGCAATGCTCTGCATTAAAGCAAAGTCTATTGATATAACAAAACAGCCAAAACAAATCTACTCTACTATTAGAGATCAGCTCCAAAAAAAAGTAAAAATAATCACAGAAAAACGTCTGGATCCTTTAGAACTTGATCATTGTGTGTTCTTAGTGCAAAAACATTAAATCTGTACACATCTGCCCATGTCACAAGTATATCCTATGTCTACTGCATCTTCACAGGAAATTTCTTCATAATAAATGTAATCATCACTTCTGCAATGGTACTCTAATAAATTTCCTTCTACAGTACATCCATCTTGAGCAACTGTAAACAATCTTGAAGTATAATAAACACCTTTTGTTATGCCTTGTTTTTTGTAATTGCTTTCATCACTGTCTTCACATGCTACGCAGACACCTGTTGCTGTGCACGCTTCATCAGTTGCACAGTCATAATCATAAAAGCATGATGCATAGCCAGGATCTTCTGAATCAAGTGGATCAGTTCCAGAATTGACTTCATCAAGATCAGATATACCGTCTCCATCTGAATCTTGATCATAAATCTCAGTACCATGTGTTTTTTCTTCATTGTCTGGCAGGCCGTCTTTATCAGAATCAGTTTGGCATGAACTTTTATAGCATGTTTCATCAGTAGCGCAGTCAATATCATTAGAACATTTTCCAAGAACACTCTCTGTCTTAGGTTCTTCTGTTATAATCTGCTCTTCTTTTGTTTCCTCTTCTTTAATTTCTTCATTAACAACTTCTTTTACTTCTTCATGAGGTGGCTGTTCTATGACTTTCTTTTCTTCAGCAGTTTTAACTGGTGCTTGTGTTGCATCAGTAGCAGCCCCTGCTAAATCATCAGAGCTGGTAAACATCATATATCCTCCAAAACCCAAACTGCTCAAAACCAAAAGTCCTATAACAACAAATGCAATAGCTTTGCCTGAGAATGGAGATGAATTTATATGTTTAGGATCATAACCAAGTGATTTTAGAACTTCATCAGCAATCTTAGGAGAATGTCCATGATTAACAAGATGCTCTCTTATAACATGCGCATCATGGCCGTTATCAAGCTGTCTTTTTACATAGTCAATAAGATCTTTCTTAGGCATAATACTGCTCAGGTGTTTCTAGTATAAAAACCTTATGTTCTCTTCCTTGCATCAAACATCATAACGCCAACTAATTTGGTTGCCTTCCATTTCTTAAAAGAACTAATTTTAAATTTATGTTTTTTCAGCAGATCTTTCATTTCATCAGAGCTGTATGATTTATGATGTGCTTTGTGAAATATCCGCGCAACAGTATCAAGAAGTTTGGTGCTTGGATAATCATTGCAGAAATCAAGTAATACCAATCTCCCACTATTCTTCAAAACCCTATAAAATTCATTCAAAGCATGTTCAGGGTGAGGCAGATGATGAAATACATTAGTGCAGATAATTATATCAACACTATCCTTTTTAGCGCCAAAATTTTCGCAGTGGGCAAGCTCCAACTGCAAATTAGTTTTGAACTTTTTTTTCTTTGTAAATCTAAGTTCTGCAATGTCAAGCATAGCAGGAGTTATGTCAAATCCAATGATCTTGCCCTTATATTTATAATTCTCTTGTATGTTGCATATTAATGAACCTGTACCGCATCCAGCATCAATTATAGTTTCTCTACCTTTTAGCTTAAGCTGTTTTAATAATATGTCTTCTGTGGCTTTGAGATATTTTTTCCATCTTTCATCATAAATGTGTGCAATGGAAGTATACTCTTCAATAACATTTTTGTATCGTTTTTTTGTAGCCTTATCTTTCAAGTAACTTTTGTATCTGGATGAACTCTTTGTCTTTTTTAGTTTAGCTGAGTGATTAGTTATTTTTCTTTTTGCTTTTTTCATATTTGTTTTCTTTTTAGGCATGATATTTCTCTCAGTTTAGTGATATTTAAACCTTTGGGTAATTTTCTATTTATTAGGAATATTTATATACATAATTGCATAAAAAATAGTCATGAAACAGCATGCTCCTGTTCTGATCCTGATCATCGTTGCTTTAGTTGCTATCTTTGTAATGATTGCTTCTATACAATCTCCTATCAAGTCAGACATAACAGGCGCAGCGACCTACGGAAGTTCAAATGTATTCACAATAAGCGCAAGCGACACAAAAGCAACAATAAACATAGATAATAATGATGGAACAACAGCAAATCTTCCGCTTATTGTAGCAACAAGCATAATAAATCTTGGAACAGGGTCAAACTCAGATGATTTATTCTACTTAGAAAGTGAAACTTGCACAGGATCTTCATCTGTGTCAGACTGCTCAGGTGCAAAATTCCTTGTTATCAGCAGCAATTATGCGCATGTATTCAGAATTACAAGTATAGACACTTCAAAAAATGAAATAGATCTCAGCGATATGACAAGAGGAACAGAAAGCAACAATAATCTTTACAATGATGGCTCTGCAACCTCAATAGCAGTTGGAGACATTACAATTATCTTAACAATAACAGAATCCTCAAACACAATAACATTCACATCAACAGGAAGCAGCAATAATGCAGAAATAGAGCTTGATGACAAAGCGACTTTAACAATTATTAACACAAACACTGCTTCTCAGCAGTTTGAAGGGTTTAAATTCAGCGAATATAATGATGGAAATTTGGCGCCTGATAAATACATTAGTGATATGTCAATTGCAGTAACATTTAACAGCAATCTCAATTCAATGACAATCACACAACCTAGCTTAAGCACAGCAGATGGAAGTGGATGGTATAAGGCAAGCACAAACGATCCATTAACAAAAACCTTCTACAGCAACAAAGGAACCCTGTTCACGTATGACGATGATGAAAAACATTATTTAACAGTTGGACATTTTGCAGGAACAGCAACAGCAAGCGTAATAACAGCAAAAACTCAGCAAGAAGCAACAGGATGGACAATGTATGGTGTAGATACAGATGGCGATGTTGGAAAAGATTCTTCATTAGTCTTGGACAGCAGCGGCAATGCACACATAAGTTATTTTGATGAAACAAATGATGCATTAAAATATGCATATGAAACTGAAACAGGCTGGTATATTCAAACAATAGATAAGGATAATACAGGCCGTTCATCAGACATAGCACTTGACAGCAAAGATTATCCTCATATAATCTATACAGACAGCACAAACAAAAAGCTCAAATATGCATTCTTTGATGGCACAGCCTGGCAGATATTCAATCTTGACAATGATTATGCAATATCTCCAGGTATCATAATCAACAGCAAGAACTATCCTAACATAGTTTATTATGATTTTGCAGAAGATGATTTAGTATATACAGAGTATGATGGTGTAGAATGGATAACTGAACATATAGATTATGAAGGAGATGTTGGTACAGATGCATCAATTGCAGTAGACAGCAAAGACTATCCGCATATATCTTATTTTGACAATAATTATGGTATTCTTAAATATGCATGGTTTGATGGAGCTAATTGGGTCACAAAAGAGATTGATTCATCAGGAACAACTGGATGGTACTCTTCAATAACATTAGACAATGACAACTATCCAAGAATCTGGTATTATAACACATTGCAGGATAAGGTAATGTCTATGCAATACTTAGGAAATGATCTCTGGGATGAGCAAACATTCAGCTTGGAAGGCCTTGACATTTACAAAGGAGATATTATATTAGATAGTGATGATTATATTCACTTCAGCTATTACTGGCAGGAAGATGCTGATTTAAGGTATGCAGTAGGAATTTTAGAGTAAAAAATACTAATCTTTATATATCACAATATCAATTAAATCAGCATGAATGAAGAAAACTTTTCATTAGCTTTGGTTTCTATTGTTGCAATAGTAGCAGTATTTGTTCTTGTCACGCAGGTTGTTGAGATAAATATAGACTCTGACTTAGTTGGTGATGCAATAAAAGAAAGAATAAAATCTGCTAATAAGGCCTTAAAAACAGGCACTTTTAAATTAACAACTACAGCTAAAATAGCCTGTGTTGATTCTGATACTGGAGATGATCCAGGAAATTATGGTGAAGTAAAAGGCCCATTAACCAAAACAACATCTTATGAATCAACAAAGCAGGATTACTGCAAAGATGACAGTCATCTTGTAGAATTTGTATGCATAGATGGGGTTATAGGCGCAAAAGATTACAAAGATAATTGTGATTGTGAATATGGCTTATGTACAAATATTATTTCAATAAGTAAAGAAGAAGAAAAAGAGATTTATATTAATGAGAACATGAATACATTAGAGCAGAAACTAACAATACAAAAAGAAGAAGAAATGATAAAAAATGAATATGGTCCAGAAGAGTTGCGAATTGATTCAAAACAAGATATTAAAACAATAGATTCTCCTGGATTTGATATTGAAGGTATAGTTGGCAATACTGAAGTAAGTGGCACTGATACAGAAGACAGTTCAGGATTTGAAGTGGAAAAATGTTCGGATAGTGATGACGGCAAAGATTATTATATTAAGGGAATAATAAGAGGCAATACTGAAGATGGATATACTGGTAGTTGGGGGGATTCCTGTTATAGCAACAATGTAAATTTAATAGAATGGTACTGTGAAGAAGGTGTTGCAAAACAAGAAGTTGTCTCTTGCAGTAATGGATGTTCATCAGGTGCATGTGTAGAATAAATTATCTTACCAACAATCAAGATTCAATAAATCTCCAAAATCTTTTCTCTGCTTTTCATTCCAGAAACAAATCTAGCTTTCTTTTTTAACTTTCTTGAGACAAACTTCAACAACTCTTTGTTTGCCTTATCTTTATCAGGAACAGCTGCAATTGCTATCTTAACTGCCTTTTTGTTAGAATCATAACCAAGAATTTCAGTCTTTTTAGCATTAGGTTTAGCTATTATCTTTAGTTTATTGTTTATAATGTATTGACTTAATTCCATAATTAAATAAATATAACAATATTAATTATAAAAATCTTAGCAATTTGCCATTAAAGGCAAATTGTTGATAATAAATAAAAAAATAACTGAGAAATAAAATAAGTCAAAAAACTATCTTCTCATAGTCCTTTCAACTTTCTTAAGAACACTATCTAATCCAATCATTAAATTCCTGTCTACTGATTGTGAAGTATACAGTTTATCTGATTGCAGTTTTGCATTAAGTTCATATATCTCTGACTTTTCTCGTTGATGTATGATTTTAAGTGTAACATGCAGTCCTTGGAACTTATCAACAGAATCAATATGTTTTACAAAGTTGCCTACAATCTTTTTTACAACAACCATTGTTGCAGAATCTAGATCACGAAATCCACTTAATTGAATATTTCCTCCAAGTTCAATTGTCATAGCCTTCACCTCTGTTATAACTATGTTAATTTTAGTAATCTATGGATATATAAAGCTTGTTATTGGAGCAAAATTTATAACCATTCTACAAATTCTTCCAATCATGCAAAAAATCTATGTTCATACACATGGTTGCTCTAATAATTTTCATGAAGGCGAAGCAATGGCCGGCTTACTAAAAAAAGCAGGGTACTGTATGGTCAGGAAACCAAGTGATGCAGATATCATAATACTTAACATCTGCACAGTCAAAGGAGATCATCAGGCAGTAAGGTCCTTGAAAGATATAAAAAAACTCTATAATGCTAGAATAATAATTGCTGGCTGTATAACTAACACTACCAAAAAAGCACTAAGACAATTAAACCCCTCATTATCTTTCATAAACACCCATAATATTGACAAAATAGTTGATGTTGTTGAATCAGTAATTGAAGGAGACACAGTAGAAGCATTAGAAAGTAGTAGGATAAAAAAGATAAATATTCCAAAAATTAGAATCAATCCAGTAATAAATATAGTCCCAATAAGCAATGGCTGCACCTCAGTCTGCACTTATTGTTCTGTTAAACTAATAAAAGGTCATGTTCAATCATACGCAATAAAAGACATCTGTGAAGAAGTCAAGCAAAGCATAAAAGAAGATGTCAAAGAAATATATCTCACTAGCCAAGACACTGGTGCATATGGCTTAGACAAAAAAGACAGCACAGAACTGCCAGACCTTCTTAAAATTTTAACACAAATTCCAGGAGATTTCAAAATTAGGGTTGGCATGACAAGTCCCAATCATACTCACAGACATCTAAAACAATTAATTAATGCATACAAGGATTCAAAAATTTACAAGTTTCTGCATATACCTATTCAGTCTGGAAACAGCGATATCCTTAAAGCAATGAAAAGGCCTTATTCAGTAGAACAATACAAAGAATGCATTAAAAAATTCAAAGAACAGTTTCCTGATATAACTATCGCAACAGATATTATTGTAGGCTTTCCAGGCGAAACAGAGGAAGCATTTCAAGATACTCTTAATTTAATAGAACAAACAATGCCTGATGTAATAAACATTTCTAGATTTGCACCTAGGCCAAACACATTGGCAGCAAATATGAAACAAGTATCTACAAATACTGCAAAACAAAGATCAATAAAAATAACAGAACTATACAAAAAAGTAGCAAAGCAGCAAAATACAAATTGGAAAAACTGGCATGGAAAAATATTAATCAATGAAAAAGGAAAAGATGATACAATGATTGGCAGGAATTATGCATACAAACCAGTAATTGTGAAAGGCAACCATAGTCTGGGTGACGAAATAGAAATTAAAATAAAGACAACAACAACATATGACCTAAGAGCTTTCTAATTTTTTAGTAGAATAAGTAATATCTTAACAAAGCCAATTCTATTAATGTGGCATTTATTTCTTTTTTGTTTTTGAAAAATGTTAATGATATTCAAATTTAATAATAAATTTCAAAAGTTTTATATACCCAATTTACAATTATCCGCTGAAGTATTTCAAGTTTAACATTTGAAATTACTAAAAGAGGTGTCAAAATGGCAAAAAGAAAAGCAGTAAAAAAGAAAGCTGTTAAGAAAAAAGCAGTAAAAAAGAAAGCAGCAAAAAAAACAAAGAAAAAAGCAAAAAAGAAATCATGTAAAAAATGCTAGTTTCTCTTATTTTTTTTATTTTTTATTTTAATTTTTCTCCGACGAATACTGCAAGATCAACTAATCTGCATGCATAGCCATATTCATTGTCATACCATGCAATCACCTTGACAAGATTATCTCCCATTACTTCTGTGCATAGCAAGTCAACAACACCTGAATGTTTTTCTCCTATATAGTCGCTGGATACCAATGGTTTGTCGCTTACTCCTAAAAACTTTCCAGCAGCAGCTACAAAAGCATTGTTTACCATTTCTTTGGAGACAGGTTTCTGCACTTCAACAACAAGATCAACAACAGATACAGTTGCAACAGGCACACGCAGTGCTATTCCAGTAAGTTTTCCAGTAAGTTGAGGCAAAACTTTACCAACAGCTTCTGCAGCCCCTGTTGAAGTTGGAATAATATTCTGTGCAGCAGTTCTTGCACGCCTGTAATCTTTTTTATGGCTGTTGTCTACAACATTTTGATCATTGGTATAAGCATGGACAGTTGTCATTATTCCTTTTACAATTCCAAATTCTTTATCCAGCACTTGTGCAATTGGAGCAAGACAGTTTGTAGTACAGCTTGCACAGCTTAACACATTTTCATTTATAGGATCATATTTTTCATGATTAACTCCCATTACATACATATTGCAGTTTTTTCCAGGTGCAGAAATAATTACTTTTTTAACTCCATCTTTCAAATGAAGGCTTGCTTCTTCTTTTTTCTTAAACTTTCCAGTGCATTCTAAAACAATATCAACTCCTGCATGGTCCCATGGAATAAGTGCAGGATCTGATTCTTTAAACACTTTGATTGTTTGATTATTCACAATAAGATTGTTTTCTTCAAAACTAACTTCTCCATTAAATCTTCCATACATTGAGTCATGTTGTAATAAATATGCATGGCTTTCAGTACTTGCTCTGCTGTTCATTGCAACGACCTGAATTTTATCTTTGTACTCTGGCAGCTGACAAATCCTTAATGCCAGTCTACCAATTCTACCAAAACCATTAATGCCTATTTTTATCATTTTATCACCTCAAAGAATTCTCCTTAATTCCTCAGGAATCTTTGCCCAGTCATCAAGAAAACTTTTCAGTCCTGAATCAGTCAAAGAATGCTTAAACAATTTATCAATTACAGATGGTGGACAAGTTGCAACATCAGCGCCAGCTTTTGCAGACTCTTTAACATGATCCGGATGCCTGATTGAAGCAGCCAATATTTGAGTTTCAAAATCATAATTATCATAAATTGTCCTGATCTCTTCAATTAAATCCATCCCACTTTGTCCAATATCATCTAATCTTCCAATAAACGGGCTGACATAAGTAGCACCATTTTTTGCAGCCAATAATGCCTGATTTGCACTAAATATTAATGTGCAGTTAGTTTTAATCCCTTTTGCACTTAATGCCTTAATTGTTTTGATTCCTGCTTGAGTCATAGGAATTTTTACAACAACATTTTTATGCAAACTTGCAAGAACTTCAGCTTCTTTCATCATTCCATCAAAATCAGTGCAAACAACTTCAGCACTTATTGGACCGTCAACTATCTGACAAATCTCTGTTACAACTTCTTTGAAGTTTTTGCCAATTTTTTGAACTAAAGATGGATTTGTTGTGACCCCATCAACAATCCCTAAGTCATTTAATCGTCGAATCTCATTAACATCTGCAGTATCTAAAAATATTTTCATAATTGAAACACCTCTTCACCGTTGTAAATTTTCATTGCAAAATCAGGGTCTTTGTTGCCATATGTTACTGCAGCAACAGCAGCGCACATCTTCACAGCATCATGCAATGTCTTTTGATGTATGTTTCTTCCAGTTGCATTTCCAACACATCCGCTGATATGGACTTGTTTGTGTAGTCTGTCTAAGAATGCGCGGACATCAGTGCTGCTTCCTCCGCTTGTGATAACTCCTGTTCTTCCAGCAGCCAAAACTGCTTCCTTAAAGACTTCTTCACTTGCACTTCCTTCTTTCTTTGGATAATTAACTTTTACAAAATCTGCTCCAAGACAGCATGCAACTCCTGCTCCTCCTGCAATAATATGAGGATCTTTTTCATCTGTTACTGCTTTTCCGCGTGGATAAACCCATAATACAATTAACATTCCATTTTTGTGAGCATCTGCAACTAATTTTCCTGCTTCAGCAAGCATCTCACATTCGTATTTGCTTCCTACATAGATAGTATAACCAACTCCCACAACATTCAACCCACTATTATTTTTCAGTGCAAGAACATCATCAAAAGAAACTAATTGTGTACTAATTGGATCTCTATCTTTTGTTTTTACAAGATGGCTTTTAGAATTCATTTTTACAAGATAAGGTACTTCAGGGTAGCTTTTACCATATCTTGCAATCAAACCATACTGCGCTGCGAAAAATCCAATGTGCTGCTTAGCTTCTTTTCCGATCTTAAATAAATGTTCAGGATCAGCATCATCAATAGGAATAGCTCCTGTAGATATCTGCCCGTAAAAATCATCATTCAAATGTTCTATCTTTTGATCTCCTGCATACAAAAATAATCTCCCTCTTCTTTTTGTAGCGTCTAAGTAATTCTTAATGTATGTTGATTTCATCTCAGCAGGTACATCTGCTGGTACTTTTACATCTGATTCTGTCATCATATTAATCCCCCCGTTATCTTTCAAGAATGATTCAGCTTGTTCAATCTCTTTTTTACTACCAATATATATAGCGCTGCGCTGGTGAAGTTCTTTTCTTTCAATTTCCAATATTCTTTTACAGCCGTTGCTTGCAGCACCGCCTGCCTGTTCTGCTAAAAATGCAAAAGGGCAGAGTTCAAACATCAATCTTAATTTTCCATTTGGCTTGTCAACTAAGGCAGGATAAGTAAACACTCCTCCTTTTTTTAAAAGAATTTGGTTCACATCAGGAACTAGTCCTCCACTATACCTTAATTTATATCCGCCTTCTTCCAATGCATTAATATAATCACTATGTCCATCAACCCATTTGCTTCTTAATCCACCAGTGCTGTAAATCTTTCCTTTTTCAGCCACTTTAATTTCCTGAAGATAATCAAAATTATTATTACGTAGGATAAACTCATTAACACCTTGTCCAGTGCTTAATATAAAAGTAGTAGTTGGCCCATAAACAACATATGCTGCTCCTACAATTTCTCCTTCCAATACCTTTCCTTTCCATATTCCAAGTATGGTGCCTACAGACAGGTTAACATCTAATAAGCTAGAACCATCTAAAGGATCTATTGTAATAGAATATTGAGCTTGTTCATTAATCACAGTAGCACCTTCTCGTTCTTCAGAAGCAAATTCTTTGACATTATTTTTTTCTTTGAACAAATTAAAGAAAATATTATCTGCTTGTATATCCATTGCTAACTGTGTTTCACCAGAGGCGTTTACTGTTCCGGCTTCTGCTCTGTTTGCTGTATGCAATAATTTAGTAACTTCTTGAGTGCCATTTGCAAGGGTCAGAATTATGTCTTTTATATCTCTATCAACAACACTAAGCTTCTCTGATAAATCCATTGTCATCCCTTAAGTATGATGTTATCATACGCAACTTTTGCAGACTTTAAATAGTTTATTGTTGTTACATACTTAACCAAACAACAACTATAACAAATGCACAAAAACCCCAGAAGTATTTAGAATAAGATATCTTTTTCTTAGGAACTTTTTCAAAAGTTGGCAAACCATTTCTGTCGTAGTTCATAATATCTACCTTTTCTACTATTTAATCTAAGATATATTTATAGTTTGTGCTTTATAGTTTTGATAATATAAAAAAGAGACTCAATTTAGTCAATAAGACTTATTTGTGTAATTATCTTCTTTTCCTATCCAAATAATAAAGAATTTACTTGTTCAACTAATACTAAAGTAGAACAAGCAACGCTTAAAAGACAGCACCACAACTTTTAATGTTGTTGTGCTTAATTATGGTTATAGCAAATGAGATTAATTTTCGTACATTTGATCTCATTTGCTGAATAGTGAACGAAATTCAAAATGTACGAATACTTATTTCGTTCACTATATAATTATTTAGAATATGTATTTAATAAACAGGCATTGCACTTTAGATAATTTTATATTCTAAAAGATAAATAAAAAAACAATGCAAAAAAAGACCTTATTAATCACAATAATCATTATAATTATATTACTTGCCTACCCGCTCTACAATCTTTACGCATTAAACAATGTGGAGATTCAGAATTTTACAATCGAAAGCATAGGTATGAACAACCAGCTCCAATTTGAAGTAGGAGGTTCTTTAAATGTTTACAACCCAAACCTCATTTCTGTAACAATAAAACAAATAGAGTATGTAGGTTATATTAAAGGTGAAAGAGTATTATCAGGTACATTCCAAGGCAACAAAATTCCTGCAAAAGAATCTATGCCTCTTCAATTCACAAATACAATAGAATGGGTTCCAGATGAAGAAACAATACATGAGATTATTGCAGGAGAAGAAGTTATTATGACAATAGATGTAAAAGCAGATGCATCTTATCTTAATTTATTCACTGTTTCTGGGAATAAAGAAATTGATATAAACATAACTAAGATGGTCCAGCCTTATGTTAAACAGCAAATAGAATCAATAACTAGCAAGATTGCAGATCTGTTGTTTAGTTGAAGGAAAATTATTTAAAAGCAGAAAGGTAAAAAATAACAATGGGCTTCTTTAAATCACTAAAAAATCATTTAAGTGGCCATAATACTCTAGATGATGAGCATATTTTTATTCTATTCGAAAAAAGAGTTGCTCGCCTTCGTGCATTAATGGCAAAAATAGAAAAAGAAGCAAAGGCTGATCATTTCGAAGCTGCAAAAAAAGATTTTCAAAGGATTCAAATACTTATAGACCATACATTATCAAGACGCACAATTATGCATTTATTGTTAGAAGAAGAAACAGCAACAAATAAAATGCAGGATTCAGAGCATAAAGCTAGATTAATGCAGGTTGAAAATGAAGTTAAGTTGCTACTAACTGGCTTTGTTCGCAAGCTGCAACAGATTATAGATGCATGTAGTACTTTGATTGCAGCCCCTTCTAAATGTGGTGATAAAACAAAGACAACTCTTAATGCTCAAATAAAAGAGTTGGAATTATTAGCAGAAAAGATCAGAGCACGTGCACATCTAGAAACAGAAGAGTATGAATTAGCAGAACGTGAAGTAGACATAGTAGCAGCAACACCTGCAGGATTGCCAAATAATTTTGAAGAAGTTGTGAGAATTGTAAGAGATTCTATTGGAAAAACACTTGCCATGGCCATTTCTGGAAAATACAGGTTTACTCAAGAAGACATGGTTGTTCGTGATACTATGGGGTTTAAAGATGAAATCCGAAAAAAAGCTGTTGGCACATATCTTCAACATATAATTGATGGTTGCAACACCTGGCCAAATAATAAAATTAATCTCGGATGTTATAAAAATGAGGAAATATTACTCTTAAACTTACATAATAATCTAAACTTAAAAGATATAGTGGAAAATGGGCCAGATAGCCCAGTCGCAGTATTAGTGTATGATACATTAAGTAATGTAACTGATACTTCAGGAAGAAGAGGAAATATGTGGTGGGAATTTTTAACAACACCTGACTTAGCAATAAGTCTTTTTAACTATTTTACTAAAAATCCAAGTGCAGCAAGACCTTTCTTTCATAATTTCTTTGAGCAAACATTATTCCAGCCTGCAGGAAATAAAATGAGGATATTGACTTACAGAGACGGAATATTATTCTCTATTCATGTATCACGCATTGGAAAAATAACTACACAGAAAATATCTTATAATAAAAATGCAGGTAATAATTATTCAGATCCTTGGGGAAAAAAGGATTAATCCTCACACCTTATCATATAAATCAAAACCTTTAAATACACACACCAAATCCAGAACTGTGGGATGAAAGAGCGGGTAACATTAACAGTAGAACAAAATATTCTGGAATCAGTTGATAAGAAAGTTGATGGACTAAAAGTTAAGAATAGATCACACGCTGTTGAACTGCTCTTGATGAAAGCGCTCGACCAAAACAGGCCAAAAAAAGCATTAATTCTTGCAGGCGGTAAAGGAACAAGATTATATCCTATAACAAAAGAAATACCTAAACCTTTAGTTCCTTTGCATGACAAGCCAATTTTGCAGCACACTATAGAATTATTTAAGAAGTATGGCATTACAGACATTATAATATCTATTGGATATAAAGGAGATAAAATCAAGGAATATTTTGGAAGCGGAAAACGCTTTGGTGTAGATATTACATACATTGAAGAGCAGGAACCTTTAGGAACTGCTGGTCCTTTAAATCTTGCAAGACCGCTTTTGACAGATACCTTTGTGATGTGCAATGCAGATGAATTAAAGAATATAGATCTGCATGAAATGTATATGTCGCACAAAGAAAACAGTGCAAAAGCAACTATAGCTTTAACAACAGTTTCTGATCCAAGTGTTTATGGTGTTGCAAAACTTACAGGAAACAAAATACTTGAATTTATTGAAAAGCCGCCAAAAGGAACAGCACCCTCCAACCTTATCAATGCAGGTCTCTATATATTAGAGCCGTCTGTTTTAGATTATGTTCCAAAAGGATCAAGTTCAATAGAGCGTGATGTCTTTCCTAACATAGCAAAAGACAGTAAATTATTTGGGTTTCCATTTTCAGGACAATGGTTCGATACAGGCACTTTAGAAAGATATGAAGTAGCAATGGAACACTGGAAAGATATAGTATAATAAACATAATAAATTTCTTAGATATAAAATGACAAAAATCCATAAACATATGTTCCGCCAGTATGATATTCGCGGTCATGTAAACAAAGATGAGATCAATGAAGATACAATTGGGTTTATTGGCAGAGCATTTGGAACATTCTTGTTGAGAAGAAACATACCTCAAACTGTAGTTGGTCATGATTTTCGTGAATATTCTCCAAAACTTCACAAAGCATTTATCCTTGGTGTATTATCAACAGGCTGCAATGTTATAGATGTTGGCATGTGCCTTACTCCAATGCTTTATTATGCACAATATCATTTCAAAAGCAAAGGCGGTGCAATGATTACAGCTTCTCATAATCCTAACGGCTGGAGCGGTGTAAAATTAGGTTGCGGGTATTCATACACTTTAATTGGGGATGAGATAAAAGAAATGTATGATCTTGTTGAAACAGATGATTTCTTTCGCGGTAAAGGCAATTATGAAAAAAGAGAAATAAAACAAGCATACAAAGATATGATCAAGAACAAAATAAAATTAAAAAAACCAATGAAAGTAGTTCTTGAATGTGGTAATGGAACAGCAGGCGCATTTGCTCCGGATATTCTGCGTGAAATTGGCTGTGAAGTTGTAGAATTATTCTGCAATCTTGATGCAAGATTTCCTCATCATGATCCAAACCCTGAAAGTAAAATTGTAAAAGAAATACTTACTCAAAATGTAAAAATGTTAGGGGCAGATATTGGTGTTGGATTAGATGGCGATGGTGATAGGTTAGGAGTAGTAGACGAGCAAGGCAACAATATATGGAGTGACCGTATTTGTATACTTCTTGCAAGACAGGCATTGCAAAAACATCCAGGTGGCAAAATAGTGTTTGATATTAAATGTACTAAGGCACTAGAAGAAGATATTAAAGTTCATGGCGGAATTCCTATAATGTGGAAAACAGGCCATTCTCATATTAAGAAAAAAGCGCATGAAGAAAAAGCAGTCTTTGCAGGAGAACGCTCAGGTCATTTTTTTGTAATGGATGATTATTATGGTTATGACGACGGTGTTTTTGGTGCTGCAAAATTGATAGCATATCTCTCTGAACAAGAAGAACCATTTTCTAAAATTATTGCAAAAACTCCTTGTTATGAAATAACTCCAACAATCGACGTGCCTTGCGCAGATGAACATAAATATAATGTGTCAGAAAAACTTGCTGAAATATTCAGAAAGAAATATCCAGTTATAGAGCACAGCGGAACTCGCGTTATTTTTGAAAACGGCTGGGGCCTAGTTCGTCCTTCCTCTAATACACCAAACCTTGTCCTCGTGTTTGAAGGACAAACTCAAGAAAACATTGCACAGTATAAAAAAATATTTAGAGAAGAATTTGCAAAATTCCCTGAAATTAGTTCTGAATGGATTAATGAATAAATTTCCAATACTTTTATATACTTTTATTCTATTAATCCTTCAATCTTATTGAGGTGATTATATCATGAACAAAAAATTATTAATTTTTGCACTTTCTATTTTAGCAGTATTCTTCTTGACAGCACAGACTTGTCAGTGGTCATATGCACAGGTAAGTTGTTATGATGACAGTGACTGCTCTACAGGTTATGTATGTGAAGAAGGCATATGTACTAATGATAGTGGTAGTGATGATAGTACAGAAGCAGATGATTCTGAAGCAGATGATTCTGAAGCAGATACAGATGGTGATGGCGTAGCAGATAGCGAAGACGCATGTGCAGATTATGATGATAGCGAAGATGCAGATTTAGATGGTGTTCCAGATGGCTGTGATATTTGTGTGGGCTATGATGATAATGATGACGCAGATGGAGACGGCACGCCTGATGAATGCCAGGACTCAGACAATGATGGCGTAGCAGATATGTACGACCTATGTCCTGATGAAGATGATTCTGTAGATGATGATGGCAATGGTATTCCAGATTGCATTGATGTACAGCTTCCTGCAGACTCTAGTGAATCTTCCTGCTCAGATGATGATACAAGCAACTGCGGAGAAGGATTTGCATGTATGATGGAAGAAATTTGTTATCCAGTATGTAGTTCAGTAGATGGATGCTTAGATGGATATACTTGTAGCAGTGATGGGACAACATGTGAAGTCAGTACAGAATCTACTACTGATACAGATGGTGATGGTCTGACAGATGCAGTAGAAGCTGATTATGGAACTGATTCAACATTAACAGATACAGATGCAGACGGCTTGTCAGATTACGATGAAACAGAGACCTATATTACAGATCCTCTTTTAGAAGATACTGACGGAGATGGGTTTTCAGATTATGAAGAAATATCTATTGAAACAGATGCACTTGACCCTGATGATTTTCCAATAAAAAGTGAATCTGGCGAAGATTCAGAATATGCATGGATTGAAGTTGGTGATCATACAACAGTAACTGTTGATGGAGACTATTATAATCTTAGATTAATCTCTGTTTCATCAGATTCATGTACAATGGAAATAGAATGGGTTGAGTATGATGTTCTAATTGGCACAACAGAAACAGTTGACACATTAGAACTCACAGTAAGTGATGTAGACACTGATACTGATATGTGTTATCTTACAGCAAATAATGATGGTGTAGATATTGATTTAGATAGCGATGGACTTGATAATTACGAAGAAGCACATTATGGTACAGATCCTAGGTTAAGAGATTCTGATGGGGATGGTGTCAATGATGGGGATGAAGTTGATGCAGGAACAGATCCACTAAGCGCATAAAATTAAAGGTGGTAAAATGAAAAAAAAAACAATTTTATTTTTTATAATTATTACAGTTTTACTATTAATCTTAGCAAGCTGTAAAACAGAAGAAGAAGTGTTGCAGCAAAAGCAGGAATGTTTTAA
>Ga0210057_1004317_pt1 | contig 19036 bp, 13 predicted proteins | sample CryGeyCG2114_010_2_FD_183968 | JGI IMG/M metagenome (GOLD analysis project Ga0210057, IMG submission 183968) | Groundwater microbial communities from aquifer - Crystal Geyser CG10_big_fil_rev_8/21/14_0.10 (SPAdes) (version 2) | ecosystem: Environmental > Aquatic > Deep subsurface > Groundwater ...
TCCGGTCTCTGATATTCTTAATCCCTTAGGGAATCTTGCTTTGGGACTTAAAGTCGCTTTCCTTCTTTTCTGAGATACTTTTCTGTTTATCAGTCCTCTTCTTTTTAATATTCTTCCTACTGTGCTGACAGAAACTTCAATCCCTTCTCTTTTTAGTAAAGCCCTCAGCTTATGCTTTGACCAAGCAGGATATTGTTTTCTTAATTGAACAGTTCTTATTACAATATCTCCAGAAATAGTGGGTTGTCTTAAATGTTTAGGTTTTCTGGAATATTCATTCAGTCCAATAATTCCATAATGTTTGAATTTCTTTAACCACCTGTATAATGTCATTCTTCCTATTCCGAAGTGTCTGGCTGTAAGCGATGCATTGTTTCCATGAGCCCTGTGCCAATCCAAAATCCTTATCTTGTATTTTGCCCGTTCTGTTAATTTATCTGTCAGGAACGCTGAACGGGCAATAGATATCGCTCCTGGCAGGATTGTGCCGTATATTGTCATACGGCATCCATTATACTTTCCTCTCATATTTTTCAAAGGACAAGTGTATCATATCATATGGACCAGTACACACCCTTGACAACCGTTAAAATAAGAGTAAAATAGATAGTGCATAGAGGGACTTTGGTCCCGGAAAGGAAAATATGCCTGTGTAAAAGAACCCAAAAATTAGATAGTTTTTAGGCAAAAATACAACTTGAGGGGTTCTTAATTAAAAACTATTAAGAGGTCTGACTAGTTGTATTTTTTATTTTGTAAGCGACACTGATACACGGATTGCACGCGGATGACACGGATGAAGGGATAGAACTTTGAAAATTTAATAGGTAAGGTAAATTAAACCAGTTTAATTTTGAGTTAGTAAAGATTAGGGGGAGATTTTTAAAATCCACCCCACCCCTCCTTTTTTTAAGGAGGGAGCAGAAATAATCTTTTTAAGTTGTCTCGAAAAAACTTGTTGGATTCTAGAGGTGTTGAGTCGCTTTACTGCCTGAATGTGGTCGCCCTGCTTAGCGGGGCAAGACCGCGCTCAGCGCGGTCGAAGATCGATTCAGCAATTTTAGTTCTAACATTTACAATGAGAGTTTGATTCTAGCTCAGGATGAACGCTGGCGGCGTGGATAAGGCATGCAAGTCAAACGGTCGTGCCTCACTATCGTTCAGCACTCCCTAAATTAAAAGTTCAAAAATCAAAATGCAAAATTACAATTTAAAATTAAAAATTTTGAATTTTGCATTGTAATTTTGATTTTTAAATTTTGATTTTTGATTTTGAGTGCCGAGCAGTAGCGAGGCACGATAGTGGCAAACGGGTTAGTAACGCGTAGGTAACTTACCCTGAAGTCTTGGATAACTCCGCGAAAGCGGAGCTAATACAAGATGGAAATGAGGGGACATATGTCATTCTCATTTAAAGATGCGTAGTAATACGCGATGCTTCAGGAGAAGCCTGCGTCCTATCAGCTAGTTGGTGAGGTAACGGCCCACCAAGGCGATGACGGGTAGGGGGACTGAGAGGTCGGCCCCCAACATCGGAACTGAGACACTGTCCGGACTCCTACGGGAGGCTGCAGTCAAGAACCTTCGACAATGGGCGAAAGCCTGATCGAGCGACGCCGCGTGAATGAAGAAGCCCTTCGGGGTGTAAAATTCTTTTATAGGGGAGCAATTTTGAGTGTACCCTATGAATAAGGGGTTCCTAAACTCGTGCCAGCAGGAGCGGTAATACGAGTACCCCAAGCGTTATCCGGAATTACTGGGCGTAAAGCGTCTGTAGGGGGTTTTGATAGTCCTTATGTTAAATGTTAAGGCTCAACCTTAACGCTGCTTGGGAAACGTCAAAACTAGAGAGTGCGAGAGGCTGATGGAACCTACGGTGTAGGGGTGAAATCCGTTGATATCGTAGGGAACACCAAAAGCGAAGGCATTCAGCTGGTGCATCTCTGACCCTGAGAGACGAAAGCGTGGGGAGCAAAAAGGATTAGTGTCATTGCTTCGCAATGGAATTTCTAAATCTTAATTTCTAATTTCTAAATAAATCTCAAATTTGTTTAGGATTTAGGGTTTTGAATTTAAGATTTCCACTGCGAAGTGATGGCCCGCCAGGGTATGGCGGAAATAGTCCCTCGTCGATGAGACGAGAAAAAACTTGGCTATATGCTGGAAAATCCGTAGCGAGTGTCGTAAGACACGAGCGAAGCCCAGCACCGAATTTATTCTGGTGCTGTGGCGGAAAGTATCCGGCACTACCACTTTAAAGAAAGGAGGTAAAAATGATAGCAAGAATGATAAGATTCGATGGAAAATCTGTCGCTACCTTTCTTAATGGCGAGCCAAACTCGCTGAAAATGAGAGAGAGGCGAGATATTTTTTTGGAAGAAGATCAATTTCCAAAAGAAAAGAGGGCCGAGAAAGTATGGAAGTTAGCGGAGAAATGGCAGCAAGAAGTAAAAGCAGAAGATTCAGATGATGTAGTGATTTTTTTGGAATTTGTTGGAAATTAAGTGGTAAAAAAGTGTCCGGTGCGGACAACCAGCAGGGAAGTCGTCGTAGAGGCGACCCCTCAGAGACTATACGCTGAGGGCAATTCGTTAAAAAATTGAATTTAGTTGCGCGAAATTTGGTCAGACCAAATTTCGCGCAACATCTGATTTTAGCGAAGTGCTATGATATAGTCCGAACCTTGCAGCGATGCAAGGAGCGCAGTAGAAATATCTGCGCCATGCAATAATTTTGAATTTTGAATTGTCATTTTGATTTTTGCATTTTGACTTTTGAATTTCAATTTTGTTGCAGAGCAACAAAATTGTAGATACCCTTGTAGTCCACGCCCTAAACTATGCAAACTAGCCATTTGAAGTATCGACCCTTCAGGTGGCGAAGCTAACGCGTTAAGTTTGCCGCCTGGGAAGTACGGCCGCAAGGCTAAAACTCAAAGAAATAGACGGGGACTTGCACAAGCGGTGGAGCATGTGGTTCAATTCGACGACAAGCGAGGAACCTTACCAGGTCTAGACACCCATCTGAAGTCTGTTGGAAACAGCCGACGTCTCACAAGGACAGATGGGCCAGGTATTGCACGGTTGTCGTCAGCTCGTGGCGTGAGCTGTTCTCTTAAGTGAGGAAACGAGCGCAACCCCTATGCTGCGTTACAAGTGTCGCAGCAGACTGCCTCAGACAATGGGGAGGAAGGTGGGGACGACGTCAAATCAGCGTGATCCTTTGATGACCTGGGCTACACACGTGCTACAATGGCCGGTACAAAGGGAAGCGAAGCCGCAAGGCGGAGCTAATCCCATCAAAGCCGGCCCCAGTTCGGATTGAGGTCTGCAACCCGACCTCATGAAGCCGGAATCGCTAGTAATCGCGCATCAGCCATGGCGCGGTGAATACGTTCTCAAGTCTTGTACTCGGGTCGCTGTGCGATTGCACAAATTAGTCCGTTAAAATCGGGCCAGAAAAAGCGCAATTTTTTGAAGCGAAATCGCAGGTCTTTCCTCGCGAGGGGACGACCGAAGGGTGAAATTAGCATTTCATAGCTTGAATAACAGTCGTGGCGCAACATATTGGTTATCCCGCGAGTACAGGGAGAAGCTATTGCGTAATAAAACCCCATTAGATAATTTTATATCAAACGGGGCAAGTATGTTGCGTGTAGTGTTATCGAGATACGAAAGAAATGTTTGTGTGATTACCACAGGAGATCTTGTATAATTATTCGAGGTTTGTTAACATCGAGATATATGCAAGAAGTCAGCAGAGTCCGTAGTACCGAAAGGAAACCATTTCAAAGAAATTTGAAGTTGTATAAGCCATTTGGGAAGGGACAAATTCGAAAGCAAAAACTCGATCCTTATTACATTGCGGGTTTTATCGATGGCGAAGGATCGTTTTCGGTCAGTTTGGGAAAACATAAAACCCTAAAAAGACGTATAGAAGTTAGGCCCGAATTTGAAATAGAATTACGGGCAGATGATCAAGAAATTTTGGAGAGAATTCTTATAACAATAGATTGTGGAAAAATTTATGATTGTTCGTATGATAGATATGGTTGGTATCCACATGTTAAGTATAAGATTACAAGCGTTAAGGATATGAGAAAATATCTTTTTCCTTTTCTTGATGCATATCCACTGCAAGCCAAAAAGGCAAAAATCTATAGATTTTTTAAAGAAATTGTACTGATGGTATGTAATAAAAAGCACTTAAGCGATAGGGGTTTTGAAAAAATAGTTGAACTTCGCAATGAAATCCGTAAATTAGGTAAAAAGAGCAAAACTTTCGGAAACCGCTAGGGTACGGGAAAACCGTTTGCCCAGTGGTGTGGAGCACTAAATTTGATGACTCCAATACCGCCCGTCACACCAGGGAAGCCGGTAGTACCAGAAGCGCCATTTTAATGGTTTCAAGGTAAGATCGGTGACAAAGGTGAAGTCGTAACAAGGCATCCGTAGCGGAAGCTGTGGATGGATCACCTCCTTTCTTATATATTTTTATATAAGAGGAAATAGTGTCGATTGGTCAGGGTATGAGAATTCTTATCCTGACTGGGCCTTCCGAAGGCCTTAAATTCGGGATTAAAGAGCGTGTAATCACAAATCCCGCTCCGAGACAACTTAAAGAGATTATTTGGTCATAATTGGTGTTTTGGCTTGGATTATGAATAATCACGAATTCGGCTCGCCAGCGTATGTTAGTGGTATTACTACAACGCAGTGGGCGAGCTCACGAATCATTACGAATAGAAAAGACCCCCCATCTTTGATTTGGGGTCTTTTTGGTTAAAAAGATTATTTTTTTAATATTATTGTCAGATCGTCACGATAAATTTTTTGCCAGCCGATCGCAGATAAATAGAAAGCAAGCGGCGAATCAGGGCGGATCAGTGCTAAGTTTAAATTATATTTTTCTATTAAAGAATTAGTTTGATTTAAATTTTTTGCCGCCTGCAAAATTTGATAATCGTCAAAAATATGTTTCGACGGTAATTTCCAATGGACCATTCGGCCGTCAATAAAAACTTTTTGATTAGGCATTTGCCACAAAATATATCCGCCCCAATTGTATTCATTAAATAAACGATCAGTGGCAAGTGGTAGGTGGTTGGAAGCGAGGAATTTTACTGCGCCGTATGGAAAATTGGCTTCTTTGGCAAGCGTTTGCGGATTCGTGTCTTGAACCCAGACTTGTTTTATATTGTGCCAGCCCGCATAAAATGCAAGCGCAAAAATTATTAATAATATGGTAGGCGTTTTTATTAAATCCAATAAATTTTTGCCCGTAAAGTTCTCTATCGTTAATACCGCGAGAGGAGAACTGGCAATGAAAAAAAGCGGCAAATTGCGCCAGGCAAGCAGAGCAAAAACAAAAAAAATAGCAGAGAGGGCGATTAAAGTAAAATCGTGCTTCTTTGCAAAAAATTGTGCGCCGAACAAAAATAATGCAAAAAATACGGTCGGCAAGAAAACATCCATGCCGGCAGAAAATAAAGGCCGCCATTCGATAATTTGTGAGCGGCCGGCAAAATCGGAAAGCGTCCGCCAAACTTCTTCGTAGATTCTTAAACCGTAAGGATTAAGGAGGGTGGCGGCTAGAGAAAGAAAAAATATTGCCAGAAGCCAAAATTTTATTCCCTGAGCTTGTCGAAGGGTAAAATTTTGGCGTTGAGCGGTTATGCCTTCGACAAGCTCAGGCGATAACCGCTTATATTTAAAAGACTCAAAAATTATAAAAATTACAAACAATACCAAGCCAGCCACAAACCCTGGATGGATATTTGTCCAAATTACGAATAAAAGAGGCAGCCACCAGATAATTTTGCTGTGGGGATTGTTGCGCCATCGCAAAATGATAAAAATCAATATTGCCAAACCAAGGACGCTCCAAATTTGATCGCGAATACCGACAACCGACACACTTAAAATGCTGCCCAACAATGCGGCGATTATTTGATAAGATAATTCGGTTTGATAAGCTCGCGCGACCAGAAAAAAAGCCGCAGCGGTTATTAGCGAAAAAATTATTGAAAGGCCAAAAAACCCAAAAAGTTTTTGGAATAAAGCAACAAAAATATCGGATAACCACGAATAAGAAATCCACGGAAAATCGCTCATGGTAAAAGAATAAGGGTCAAAATGAGAGATGGTATGATTAGCAAGGATATCTTGCCCGATTTTAAGATGCCAGCCAAAATCAGGGTCAGTCGGCGCTTGTAAGCTGATAAAAAAAATTAAAAAAAGACCCAGAATAAAAAAAATCCGGGTTTGACCTTTTTCTTTAAGGATTGATTTTAGAGCTTGCATGAAGTAAAATTTGAGTAGCGGAAATAATTTTTCCCTTTAGTAAAGGGGGATTAATGGGGATTTAATTCATTCTCTAAATCCCTCCCACCCTCCCTTTTTCAAAGGGAGGAGTGCAATAAAGTCCTCGTGGCGGAATTGGCATACGCGTACGGCTTAGGACCGTATCCTTAAAAGGGTTGTGGGTTCAACTCCCACCGAGGACACAATAAAAATCAAAATTCAAAATTACAACGTAAAGTTGTGTGGCAACCACGTTGCTTTACGCAGTGCAAAATTAAAAATTGGATGGTTAGTAAAATCTACTTTCGCTGCTTGATTAATTTTACATTTTGAACTGTCATTTTGATTTTTGATATTTGCAATTTGCATTAATATTATTCCAGCGGATTTCTGACCGTGGGATAAAGGGCAGGGGAGCGGTAATTTGACCAGAAAGTATCTTTTTTTTCCAAAACTCCATCGCGCCAGATCTCCTGATATAAAACAGTTTTCATTGAGCCGTCGGAATTTGACTGCAGAATTGTCGGCCCCAAAACCCTAACTTCACGATTATCTTTAGTGCCGTAAATTTCAAATGTGATTTGCGTGCCTTTTATTTTTGGCTGTATCAAAATGTTGCCCGGCGTGTCGTTTAAAAAGCGCAGATCCGGATGCGGCGGATAAACTGTGGCGTCAAATCCCTGAGGGTTATAATATCTGACCGGGAAAGCGTGAGGGTAGCGTTCCGTGATTTTTAAACCAGCATTTATCGCGGCTCTGAAAAGAGTCGTTGAAATTTGGCATAATCCTCCGCCGTATTCTGGGATTGTTTTATTGTTTTTTATTACAAGTTCGGGAAGATAGCCCTGGTCGGTTTCAATTTCGCCGATGTTTTCAATAAAAGAAAATTCTTGGCCGGGTTCAAGCAGTATGCCGCTTAATTTAGCGGCGCCAACGGAGATATTGTGTATTCTATTATTTGGCGAGCCAGCAAAAGAAGAAGTGCCTATGCCAAGCAGATTAGTTAAGCCGAGCGTGTCGATTGTTTGGGTAGAGATTTCCGGCTCAATTTTTTTCACTAAAAGATTAATTTCTTTCTGTCCGCTTTGAACCCCTTCGCTTATTTTTTTTGCGCTTTCATCAATTTGCAGCTGGAACCCTTTTTGGGAAAGGTCAAAAGCAATAACTTTGCCGTCCTGGACCGAAAGTTTTGCATTAACCGCTTCTTTATTTATGCTGGGAGCCAGTTGAGACAAAAAATCTTTTACGGCAGCTTCTGAAATAACAGTTGCCATCGTTTGCCCTTGGTTCTTTAAGGGAATAAAATCCAGCCAATCCAATAAAATCTGTTTTTCTATTGGCCAGCTATCATTGCCGTTTTTCAATAGATAAGGAGCAAGACCGATAATTTTTTTGGCTTGTATGTTAGCGATATCATTTTTGTCTTGCGTTAAAGTTGGCTGTTGAACAATCTTTTTTATTTCAATTGGCTTGCGGGAAAAAGTAGCAATTTGTTGATCAATTTGATTTGTCAGGTCGCAATTATCAAAAATCTCTCCGGCCTGGGCAGGCACAAAAGAGAAGTCATCTGTGGTTGCGTCATAAACCAGCCTTGCGTTTTTGGCAGGCGATTCCATCAAGGATAAATTATTTTGAACAAAATTTAATATTTTTTGTTTGTTGTGCTTGAAAGATAAATTTTGCTGTTTTTTGCCAAATAGAGCCTGGATTTGGTCAACCATTTTGCCAAAAATTGAATCCTGTTTTTGCCGGCCAACATTAAAGGTATTTTGGAGTGTTTGGTCTGGTTTAAAGCTGATACCCAATTCTTCTGGCAAGAATGTCCATTGTTTATTCTGATATCTTAATTCAATCGGCTGCTTTTTTGCCTGTTCGATTAAACTATCTATTTTTTCTTTAGCTGCCTCATATTTCAATCCGCCAATATTTTGTCCGGCAAGGCGAATTCCCCAGTCAACCCTTTTATAGTTTGCGGCTTGCAAAATTGAAACTGACAAAAATCCGGCTGTAGCCAGCCCGACAAAAAAGAATATAAATTTATGATTTTTGACAAAAGATAGCATTCCAGGTAGTAGAAATTCGACATTTTATGATAAATTGTTATCACACAAGCCTTTTATTTTTTATGCCAAGTTAATGAAAATAGATGTCTTATTTTGTTCCCCCTTGCGACAGTCGAATTTTCCAGGTAGTAGAAATTCGACTCGTTTTGTATTTTGTTGCCTTCGGCAACCAGTCGAATTTTCACTGCCTGGTTTTCACTGCCCGGCATTACTTTATTATCAAATAATTTTATAAAAAAAACAACCCTAAAGGGCTGTCTTTTTAGTTTCTGCAATTTACCAGGATTTCAACGTTTTTAGGTTTATCCCGTTACATCCAGAAATCCTTTGCCTTTAGGCAAAGGATGAACCCCGTTAGATATTTATCTAACGGGATGAACGGAAAGTAAAAAAAGAGAACTTTTTGAATACTCCGTCCTTAAGGGCGGATGTAACGGGATTTATTCCGTTGCGATTTTTATTTTTTTGGTTTTAATCTTTTCAATTTTTGGCAACCTGATTGTCAGAATTCCATTTTTAAGATTTGCCTCTGTACTATCTGCTTCAACATCAACCGGCAAAATTACTGAGCGTGAAAATGAACCCCAATAGCACTCCTGATAATAATAATCATCTGTTTGAATTTCTTCATCTTTTTCTCTTTTTCCCCGAATAGTTACCATATCGTTGGTTATGGTTATATCCAGATCTTCGGGCTTGACGCCGGCAATAGTGGATTTTATGACAATGTGATTGGGCGTTTGGTAGACATCAATTGTTAATTGTCCCTCGGATTCGGGAAGCCATTCTGAAGAATCAGATTCAACAGGCGCTTCATGAATTTTTGGCTTTTCTGCTTCTTTTACTTTTGATCTTTCTGGAGGGTCAAAAGAACCATCATTGGACGAGGCTCCGGTCAGCCTCTCAAGAAAGTTAGGTTTTTTGCTCATATGGATTTATCCCCACACCTTTTAAAATACTGCAGCCTGCTACAGTTAGGTTGACACCCTATGTTCACAACGGCTGGATAAACATCGTTGTAAGCATAAGGTGAGGGGATTTAATTGACGGCGAGGGATCCGCAAAGTTTAATTTGTCTTTTTATATTTTAACTCTTATTGAAATACCGTGCAATAGGACGCCAATAAAAAATTTTAAGACCAGAAGCTTGGGCGACAGTTGCAAATTTTGCAGATAGAATGCAATTTTTTTAAAATTGAAAAATTATACGAAACAGCCACAGCCATGAGGCCCAGGAGTATAAAAGTCATTGAAATTGCCGCCAAGGTAGTCAAGCAGATTTGGCCGATTGGTGCCAGGCACGTTTCACTATCAGAAATAATCCATGTAAGGTAATTGTAGCTTGCGTGGAAAAAAATAGCAAGGCTAAATCCTCGGGCAAGAAACTGGAATTTTTTGGCCGGCTCTCTTAAAGATTTAGCCAGCCAGTATCCCAATAACCCGGAGCTTAAGGCATGCAAAAATGTGGCAGAGATAAATCGTAAAGCCGAAAGGCTGATAACTTGTCCAAAACCGGGCAGGGGGCTTTGAAAGATAAGTAGCAAATTCTCAACTGCCGCAAAACCCAAAGCGGAAATAATCATATAGAGCATTATATCAAGCGGTTCATCAAATTCGGGATTTTTTAAAACTTTGAAACGGACAACCGCATATTTGACGCATTCTTCAATAACCGGGGCAACAAAAACTATGCTGACAAAAAGATATATATTTCTTGAATTAGATTTCAGAATTTCAATAAAGCCTGCAAGGTCTGTGGGATTGATAAGCCATTTTACGAAAAGCTCAAGTAAAATAGCCAGGGGCCCCATCAGCATTCCCCAAAGGAAAATTTTTATTACCATCCGATTTGGTTCTGGATGACTGTCTTTTCGCAAATAAAAAAGAAGCCAGATAACGCTGGGGACAAGGCCGAATATGGCATAGAGAAGATAAATCACGTAAAATTTCCAATTTCCAATTTCCAATTTCCAATCCATGCCCCGCCTTGCGGGGCATTTTTGGACATTTGGACATTAGAAATTTTATTGGGAATTGATTATTGGTAATTGGGAATTATTCTGGCCATTCTTCAATCATTAAAAGTTCTTTTGGCCGAGAGGGGAGTTTTTGATAGATAGCTTCCGTGACAAAAGGCATGAAAGGGTGGAGGAGTTTGAGAGAATTGTATAAAACCGTCCAAAGCGCGAGCTTGCCCTCATCTGCATCTTTTGAATTATTCTGTATTCTTATTTTAACATCTTCTATTGTTTTGTCGCAAAATTTGTGCCAGAAGAAATGGTATGCTTCCTGCGCCGCTTCATGAAAGCGGTATTTTTCAATGTCTTGAGTGATTTTTTTTGTTGATTTTTGGAGTTCTTTCAATATCCACTTGTCTTCTTTGGTGAATTTTTTATCCGTGTCATCCGGGTGTAAATTCGTGTAATCCGTGTCGCCAATAGCATTTAAAACAAATTTTGAAGCATTCCAGATTTTATTGGCAAATCTCTGTTGGGCGATAACTTTGTCTTCTGAAACGACAATATCATTGCCTGCGCCCGTGCCAAAAACAAGCGACATGCGCAGAGCATCTGCCCCATGATCGGTGACCACAGCCAGAGGATCAATTACATTGCCTTTTGATTTTGACATTTTTTGGCGGTCTTTGTCTCGGACGAGGCCATGAAGGAAGACATATTTGAACGGTACTTTGCCTGTACGATAAATTCCGAGCATTATCATCCGGGCGACCCAAAAAAACAGAATATCCCAGCCGGTTTCCATAACCGATATCGGATAGAATCGTTTGAAGTCATTAGGCTGGTTTGTCATCAATGTAGTGAAGGGCCACTGACCCGACGAAAACCAGGTGTCTAAGGTATCTGGGTCTTGTTCTAAATTGGTATTTGCGCATTTGAGGCATTTTGTCGGCTTTTGTAAAGAGACAATTGTTTCTTGGCAATTTTGGTCTTGGCAGTAATAAACTGGTAGACGATGCCCCCACCAAAGTTGTCTGGAAATGCACCAATCTTTAATGTTTTTTAGCCAATGAAAATAGATTTTGGCAAAGCGGGCTGGTATAAATTTAATTTGTCCGTTTTTAACAGCTTCAATTGCTTTTTCTGCCAGGGGCTTAATCTTAACAAACCACTGCTTTGAGATCAATGGTTCAATAACAGCCTTGCATCTTTCGCAAATGGCGACATTTTGTTCGTAATCTTCTTCTTTTTCCAGAAGGTTTAAGGCGCTTAAATCGTCCAAAACTTTTTGCCGGCAATCCGGAATTTTTAGGCCGGCGTAGGCAGAGCCGGCTAGTTCAGTCATTTTTCCGTCTTGTCCGATAACATTAATGGCGGGAAGCTTATGTCTTTGTGCGATTTCAAAATCGGCTGGGTCGTGGGCGGGTGTAATTTTGACAGCGCCGGTGCCAAAACTAGCTTCAACATTTTTATCCGCAATTAATGGGATAATCCTATCGATTAACGGTAATTTTATTTGAATATTATTTTTAAGAAATTCGGTGTAGCGTTCGTCTTTGGGATTAACGGCAACGGCTGTATCTCCGAGCATGGTTTCGGGACGAGTGGTGGCGACGATAATAAAATCACCGCTATTTACAATCGGATATTTAATGTAATAAAGCTTAGCTTTTCTTGGCTGGTGAATAACTTCAAGATCAGAAAGCGCGGTCTGGCAGCGCGGGCACCAATTGATAATTCGCTCTCCCCGATAGATCAAGCCCTCATCATACATTTTTTTAAAAGTTTCAATTACAATTTGGGAAATTTTTGGGTCTAAGGTGAACTTTTCTCTTGACCAGTCGCAGGAGGCACCGAGCTTTTTTAGCTGGTCTTCCATCGCCTTTTTATTGTTTATAGAAAAATCGTATGTCTGGCGATAAAATTCCTCTCGCCCCAAATCAAAACGAGTTTTGCCTTGTTTATTTAACTCTCGTTCATATACAACCTGGGTCAAAATACCGGCGTGGTCCGCACCGGGTAGCCACAAAGCCGCCTTGCCGCGCATCCGATTGTAGCGAGTCATTATATCTTCAAGTGTCACAAAAACCGCATGGCCGACATGGAGTGAACCATTAGCATTGGGCGGAGGCATGATGATGCAATAGGGCTTGGTGCCTTTTTTGAGAGGCAGATTGTCGGGATTAAAATAACCAGATTTTTCCCAAATCTGGTAGATTTTATGTTCAATTTCCTTTGGGTTGTAGGGTTTATTTTCGTTCTCCATACATTTTTAGAATAACAAAAATTTGGTTTATTTTCAACTTTGTGGAAGTCTTAAATTCGCCTCAACTTGAATTTTCTGCCAATTATAATTTTTAGTTTTTGGTATTTGGTTTTTGGTTTTGAAAAATGCTGTCATTCCAATCATCGCCGCGTTATCTGTGCAGAATTCTTTGGGTGGAACAAAAAAATTCAGCGGTAAGCGTTTAATGATCAGTGATAAGGTTTCGCGGAGTAAATCGTTTGAGGCCACGCCGCCGGACAGTAAAATTGTTTTTGCACCAAATTCTTTTGCCGCGCGGATGGTTTTTGAAACTAAAACATCAATCTCGGCTTGCTGGAATTCGGCGCAAATGGCGGGTGTAAGTTTTTTTATCTGGGCAGGGGCAAGAGTTTTAACAAAATAAAGGGCGGCCGTTTTTAGGCCGGAGAATGAAAAATCGTAGTCTTTGGAATTAATCATTGGGCGAGGAAATTTTACTTTAATTTTTGGCTGTCGGACAGCGATATTCTGCCGCTGTCCGACAGCAACAGATTGAGCAATTTGTGCAACAATCGTGCCTCCCGGATAGCCTAAATTAAGCATCTTTGCCAATTTATCAAAAGCTTCTCCGGCCGCGTCATCGCGCGTTTCACCGAGGATTTTGTAATTGCCAAAGTCGCGCATAAAAATTAATTGCGTGTGGCCGCCGGAGACGACGAGGGATATGACGGGGAAAATTAGCTTATGGCTTATAGCATATGGCTTATGGTCAAGCCAGTTGGCGGTGATATGAGCTTCTACGTGGTTTATGGGAATTACTGGCAAATTCCAGAAGTAGGCAAGTGCTTTAGCAAAATTTACTCCCACCCAAAGCGCCGGCTCAAGTCCCGGGCCATTGGTGACGGCAATTAAGTCAATATCTGGTTTTTGATGTCTTATAAGAAAAGGTAAAAGTTTCTTTAGCAATTCAGGCTCGCGATCTAAAATTTTTGTCAGTTTATCCCCTGAGCGAGTCAGTAGGCGAGTCGAAGGGTTGTCCTTTTTAGCCTTCGAAGCGCTCGCTCCGCACCTTGCGGAGCTCGCTTGCTCAGGCGATAAAAGACGATTATCTTTCAATGCTTGTTTCAAAATCGGCACCAGATTTTTTTGATGTTCTCTTTTGGCTAACATCGGGACAACGCCACCGTATGGCGCATGGATTTTTACCTGCGAAGAAACGATGTTTGAGAGTAATTTAAAACTGCCGTCTGCATTAAACTGCATGACGGCAATACTCGTTTCATCGCAGGATGTTTCTATCGCTAAAATGCGCATAAATTTGTTAACAAATTTTCCCCCTTTGAAAAAGGGAATTTTTAAATCCCTCCCAACTTCCCTTTGCAAAGGGAAGAGATATTTTGCAGCGCCACGGGGAATCGAACCCCGATTAGTGGCTTGAAAAGCCGCTGTCCTAACCATTAGACGATGGCGCCAATTTATGATTATTTTAACAGAAATATTGAATAAAATCAACGGATGGAGTATGGTTATTTTAGTCACATGTTAGTGGTTTATAGTCATAGCAGCCGGTTTGGTCTTAGGGTATAGTCATTGGTTTAAAAGCCAAAAACCAAGACCAATAACTAAACTGGCAGCCAAGACCACAAACTACAGACTATTGCATGCAAGAAAAGTGGTATTTAGACATCGGTAATGCCAAGGATGAGATAATAAAAAGCCCGTGGGAGCGGGCTATTTATCGTTGTCTTGAAATGGTGCCGGGCGCGCTCGCCTGGGGCACTCTCTTGTTTGTCGTTTTGATGAGCTGGCTGGCACCCGTTTTTATCGCTTTCTTCATTATTGCCTTTGATATTTATTGGCTGTTAAAAACCGTTTTTTTGTCGTTCCATATGCGGGCAAGTTACAATACCATGCGCCGCTATATGAAAATCAACTGGTTGGAAAAGTTAAAAACCGACCCAGAAACATTAAATTCATGGGCAGGAATTTACAATTTGGTTATTTTGCCTTTTTATAAAGAGCCGTTTGAGGTTTTGGACGCGACGCTTGAGGCGATTTTGAATGCAAATTATCCGAAAGAAAGAATGATTGTTGTTTTGGCTTCTGAACAGAGGGCAGGAGAAAATGCGCAAAAATCAACGCAACAAATAAAAGATAAATATGGCAGCATTTTTTTTAAATTTTTGGTGACGATTCATCCTTCAAACATTTTAGGGGAGCTGGCAGGCAAGGGTGCCAACGCTTCTTTCGCGGCCAAGCAGGCAAAAAAAGAAATTATTGATGCCCTTGATATTCCATACCAAAATATTATCGTTTCTAATCTTGATATTGATACGCGCATATACCCTGAATATTTCGGCCGGCTGACCTATGCTTTTTTAACATGTGCCAGTCCGTATCTTAGCAGTTTTGAGCCGATTCCTATTTACAATAATAATATCTGGGAGGCGCCCAGCTTTTCTCGGGTGGTGGCAACATCGGGCACCTTTTGGCATATGATGCAGCAGGAGCGGCCCGAGAGATTAGCCACTTTTTCTTCGCACGCGATGAGTTTTAAAGCCCTTGTTGAAGCCGGTTTTTGGAATACAAAAAATGTTTCTGAAGATTCGCGCATTTTTTGGAAGTCTTTGCTTTTTTACGATGGGGATTATCGGGTGGTGCCTCTTTTTTATCCTGTTTCTATGGATGCAAATCTGGCGCCAAAATTTTTGCAGACCTGCGTTAATATTTATCGCCAGCAGAGGCGATGGGGCTGGGGTTCGGAAAATATTCCTTACGTTATTTTTGGTTTTCTGAAGAATAAAAAAATTGGCCTGCGCACAAAAATTTACTGGATTTTTAATCATTTGGAAGGATTTTGGTCTTGGGCGACCAATGCTCTAATCATTTTTATGCTTGGCTGGTTGCCTCTGTTTTTGGGCGGGCCCCGTTTTAATTTAACTGTTTTGTCTTACAATCTGCCGCAAGTGACACGCTTTATAATGACTCTGGCAATGGTTGGTTTGATTTCTTCTGCGATTGTTTCAACTTTGCTTTTGCCGCCCAGGCCAAAAAAATACGGAAAGAGGAGGCATTTGACAATGGTAATACAGTGGATTTTGCTGCCGGTTACAATTTTAATTTTTGGCGCCCTGCCGGGCCTGGAAGCCCAGACAAGGCTGATGTTGGGGAGATATATGGGGTTCTGGGTAACACCCAAACAGTAATAGCCCCGAACCAAAGTAGGTTCGGTACGGGGCAGGCAAATCGTTTTTGAAAAAAAGAAGCCGACTTTATAAAACAAGCCGGCTTATAATTTTTCATTGTGGTGCAGTAAAAACTTTAGAGCTTGCACTCAACGTGCGATTGGGTAAAAGGAACGATTTTTAATCTTTCTGATGAAATGGGGTCGCCGCAGTTTTTGCATATTCCATAACTTCCATTTTCCAAATTCTCAAACGCTTCGTCGATCTTCCAAAGACATTTTTCCAGATTTGTGACTCTTGCTTGATAGATAGACGGTCCTCCGTTTGAGTCAGCAATATGAGTTTTTGAGTGATTAGGCTCCGCGAGACATTCTCCCAGAAGGCCCTTCTTTGCTTGGACCAAATCCTCTTGAATAACTTGCTGTCTGGCTGTCAATATCATTTTTATTGCTTCCAGCCTTTTTTTACTTAATCCATTTTTACCCATTGTAACCCTCCTCTTTCAAGTGCGTACGCAATTAGGTTTAAATAAAAAAATAGCCTACTTCAGCCGATTTTGGAATCCTTAAATTTCACCCCCTTTCTCTCTGGATTTGGGCAGGTAAAGGTGTCAGGTACTTTTACACAAGAGTACCTGACACCTTTAGTAGGAACACTGGATTTAGGAAAGAATCAGTGTTCGTTTAATAGATAAATGATATCAGAAATTTTTCCTTGAGTCAATAAATTTTATCCACCTAATAGCTGGTTATTCCAGATGCACGCTTGTCTGGAATTGTTTAAGTTTTTTTTGAAGCAGAGGATAATTTTTTAATTCCGGGTCTTTTTGGATAAGTTTTTGAGCTTCTTCGCGGACGCTTTTGATAAATGATATATCAGAGAGCGAAGCCATTGATAAATCCGGCAAGCCCCATTGGCGCGTGCCGTAAAATTCGCCCGGTCCGCGGATTTGCAAATCTTTTTCGGCCAACTCAAAACCATTTTTGCAGGTGATTAAAGCTTTTAGCCGAGCGTTGGTATTTTTTGCGTTTGATTCGGTAAACAAAAAGCAATATGATTGGTGGGGTCCGCGGCCGACGCGCCCCCGAAATTGGTGAAGCTGGGCCAAACCGAATCGGTCTGCGCTTTCTATCATCATCACTGTAGCGTTTGGCACGTCAATGCCTACTTCAATGACGGAAGTTGAAACGAGAATATCGATTTTATTTTTTCCGCCCGAGGCGCCTGCCCGTCCGTCAGGCGGGGATCCGCCTTTGGCGGAAAAATCCAGCATGATTTTTTCCTTTTCTTTGGCTTTGAGCTTACCATGAAGCATGGCGATTTTTAAATCAGGAAATACAATTTTACTTAATTTTTCATATTCTTGTTTGACGGCTTTTACATCGTCCCAGTTTCTTCTATCGTTAAACGTTTGTCGTTGGTCGCGGCTCGTATCGTTTATCGTTTGACGTTTAACGTCTGACGATACGGGCGGCGATGCCGTATAACTATTTTCATTAGACGATTCAATGCGCGGGCATATCACAAAAACCTGTTTTCTTTCTTTAACCTGTTGGCGGATAAATTCGTAGGCTTTCTGCCGGTTAGCCGGTGCCACGATTTTGGTGATAATTTCTTGTCGGCCTTTTGGCATTTGGTCCAAAAGAGAAATATCAAGATCGCCGTAAATTGTCAGAGCAAGGGTTCTGGGAATTGGAGTGGCGGTCATAGAAAGAAGATGGGGGGTTGTTTGGGCGAGGCCGTCTTGGATTTTGCCAATGTTTTTTTGAAGTGTCGCGCGCTGGCTGACTCCGAAACGGTGTTGTTCGTCAATAATTACCAGTGCTAAATTTTTAAAAGCGACTGTTTCCTGAATAAGAGCGTGAGTGCCGATTAAAATTTGGATATTTCCGTTTGCGACTTGCTTTAATAACTCTGTTTTTTTTAACGCCCCCTCGTCTTGCTTCGCGGACGAAGCAGACTCGCCCCCTCTTAAATTAAGAGGGGGGTGGGGGGAGTTATTTGTAATAATGCTATCTGACCCTGTCAGAAGTCCAATTGTTATATTCTGGCTGGCGAGTAATTGCGAAACAGTTTTAAAATGCTGCTGGGCTAAAATCTCGGTTGGTGCCATCAGGGCTACTTGATATCCGATATCCGATATTGACCTATCCGATACTACTTCTAAAGCAACTAGAGCAGCCACGACTGTCTTTCCCGAACCAACGTCTCCTTCCAGTAGACGATTCATTGGCTTGGCTTGAATCAAGTCCCGTAGGATTTCCCAGGCGGCTTTTCTCTGGGCATTGGTTAACTGAAAAGGCAAAGAATCAACAAATTTTTTAATCAAAGGCTGGTTAAAAACAATTCTTGGGGCGCTTTGCTTCTGCCAGGCAATTTTTTGTTGCAAAACGGAAAGCTGGATCAGGAATAATTCGTCAAAAGCGAGGCGGCGGCGCGCCTGCTCGGCGTGTTTTTTTGTATTGGGGAAATGAATTTGTAAGATTGCTTTATCAAGGTCAAGCAGATTTTGTGACCTTTTTATTTCCAGCGGCAAGAAGTCTTTGAACTGGGGCATGGCCTGGGGCGCCAGAGTCTTTATCATATAGCGAAGCCAACGCGAGGAAAGCCCGGTCGTTTCCGAATAGACGGCCACTAGACGGCCGGTATGGTGAAGATTAGACAAAATCCCTCCTATCCTCCCTTTAAAAAGGGAGGAATCTCCCTCCTTTGTAAAGGAGGGGTGGGGTGGATTTATTTTCTCATACGCTGGGTTAGACAAGTAGAGTTCTTTATCAAAATTCACCCTTCCCGAAAGGCTTATAGATTGATCAGGTTTTAACGTATTAATCAAAAATGGCTGATTAAACCACACCGCTTTGATAACGCCCGTTTCGTCCTGGACGTATGCTTCTGTAACGAATATTCTTTTACGCCACGTCCTTGTGTTTTTTATGTCAGATATTTTGCCTTGGACCGTTGCGGTTTCGTTTAATTTCAGCTCGCCGACTTTTTTTATGTTTGAAAAATCATCATAGCGGAAAGGGAAATGATAAAAAAGATCCCGGAGAGTTTTGATTCCGAGTTTAAGCAATCTTTTTTGATAGATGGGTGAAATTCGGGGGATTGAATGAATAGGGGAGTCTGGAGAAATCAAAAATCAAAAATCAAAAATCAAAATTTAGGGATCCAGCTTCGCGGGATGGATTTAAAATTTTGAAATTTGAATTGTCATTTTACATTTTGATATTTGCATTTTGAATTATTTTTGCGCATTTGCTATTCCGTAGCTTTAGCGGAGGAT
>Ga0210057_1004318_pt1 | contig 19034 bp, 21 predicted proteins | sample CryGeyCG2114_010_2_FD_183968 | JGI IMG/M metagenome (GOLD analysis project Ga0210057, IMG submission 183968) | Groundwater microbial communities from aquifer - Crystal Geyser CG10_big_fil_rev_8/21/14_0.10 (SPAdes) (version 2) | ecosystem: Environmental > Aquatic > Deep subsurface > Groundwater ...
TGGGAGTGGAAATAGACAGAGATTTATTAGAAAATATAACGTTGGAATGGGTGCAAGACAAGCTGAATTGAAAGATGAATTTCCTGTTGTCTGGGACGAAAGAAGAGAGAGATGGATTAGGGAAGAATAGTTTTATTGGAAATTAAAAATTCTGTAATTTTCTAAGAAAGAAAATAGGAAAGAAAATAAAAAAATAGTTTATTTAATTTAATCTGATCTTAGCCAGTTTGTTGCAAATCCGTAAACTTTCTTGGCTGCGTTTCCAACCCTTCCAGATACATCTTCGTAAGCTGGGACAGTTGATGGAATTAAAGCTTCTCTTCCGATTAATCTAAGAGCGCTGTTTCCAACTGCTCCAGGAATATCTGTTAATCCAGCAGAATATCTTGTTACTGCTCCGCTTCCTTCCAAAACCCATCTTGCTGAGGAGTCTACTGGAGCTAAAGCTTTTTCTGCTCCTTGACCTTCCGTAAGAGTTCTGTATCCATCTTGGAATCCTCTTGCTACTCCGACAACGTTGTGTTCAAGACCTTGACCTCCTTGTTCTAAAACTCCTTTAACAGAGGCTGTTTCTCCGGCTCTTGAGATAGATATAGGTAATGCAACAGCAGCGATAGCTGCGAGATATGTTAATCCTCTTTTCATTTTTGTATACCTCCTTTCATGTTCTCTTGATTTTAACAAAGTTAATTTCTTTAAATAGTTTGTTGAATATTTTTTATTAACTTTGAGTGATTAAAAATGGGGAAGATAATTTATAAATCAGAGTATCAAAATAATTTAATGAAAAATATTATTAAGAGTAGTTGTTTTTATGGAGTTTTATTTTTCGCTACGACCTTTCCTTTATTTAATCCTTCATTTGGGAGTAATAGTCCTCAGAGTTTTTTGAAAAGTTGTGTTGAATCTGAATTGGAAGAGAGGATAGATATAATTAGAAAAAATGTTGCTGAAAGATATGTTGATTCTTATCTTTCAGAAGCAAGAGAAAGAGTTGGGACAATTGAGAATCTTGTAGATGAAAGAGGATATGGTTATGTTAGAGAAATTTTTATGGATGAACAGGAAGTTCCTTTTTCTGTTTTGAGGGGAGAAATTGATTTAGACGAGGCTGTAAGCGAAATAAGTAGACTTTATAGAAAAGTGGATGATAGAATGAATTGGAATAGCAGGCATATAACTCCAAAAATAAGAGAAGATATTGAATTTAAGGTTTCTATGTATAGGGAAATGATTGAGGATGGAAGATATAGTGTCAATAAAGATGAAGTTGAAGAGTTGATAGATTTGTCAGAAGGGCTTTTGGATGGAATAAAAGATGAGTTAAGAGCAAATAGTAAATATGTGGGGATTATTCCTGGAGGTAGATTTGTGATGTTGCTTATTGCAGACAAGATGATGAATCCTTCCAGAAAAGCGACAAGAAAAGCTTACATGTCTTTGTTAGAAGAAGAGGGGAGTGAAAGGAGAAATGAAAATAAATGACAAATAAAAAAGTTGCAGTTATCGGAGGAGCAGGATTCTTATCAAGAGAGATTGTTACTCAATTGTTAGATAGAGAAGATGAAGTTTTTGTTGGAGATGTTGATTCTGATGTTTCTAAAGGGGAGTTGCCTTATCATTTATCCGATAAGGAAAGGGAAAAGAGAAATGCGCAGTTAAGACTTGGAAGGGTTGATATTTTGGATGAAAAAACATTTGATAATATTCCAAAAGGTTTTGATATCGTTATACAGACAGCAGGATATTTTAATTTTTGGCCTATTAATCCTGAGAGAGCTTGGAGAATAAATGTCCATGGAACAAGAGATTTAGTAGAACATTGTTTGGATAATGGAGTTAAAGATTACTTATATTATAGTTCTGTTGAGGCAGTTGGCTCTGTTAAGGATAGAAGTGAATTGCCAGGAGCTAAAGAGAGTGATGTTCCATTGGATAGGGAATTGAGAAAAAGTTTGTATAAGAGAACAAAGACAAGAGCACATGGGCTTGTTGGGAGTTATTGTGAGAGGTTTAATGAAAAAGGAAAGAGATTAATGATGAGGGCTCCTTCTACTCCTATTGGGAAAGGAATGGAAAAAGTTCCTACTGGAGAACTGATTACAAATACTGGAAAAATAATAAGATTTTGTGCTCCGAACAGTGTTTTGAGTTGTATTGATACAAGAGATTTAGCAAGAGATGATTTGCTTGCATTAGACAGAGGAAAGAATGGAGAGACTTATGTTTCTGTTGGGTATCATGCAGAAATTCATGATATATTAAAAGTGAGGGAGAAAATTACTGGAGTTAGAGCTCCGAGATTCGAAATGCCAAGATGGAGTTTGATTCCAATTGCCATGTTCATGGAGACTCTTGGGAGATTGAATAAAGATTATAAACCTCAAATGACCGTTGAGCAAGCAGTGAGAACAAGAGAAAATCATTTTTATGATACTTCTGCAACTAGGGGGAGATTAGGTCTGAGTGTAGATGATTATTATCAGTTGGAAGAGAGCGTTGAGAATGCCGTTAGATATATGAAAGATAGAGGGATTTTAAATTGAATAGATGATAAAATCTCAAAAGAGAAAATGAGGTCGTTAATTACTGGAGCAAATGGATTAATTGGTTCGCATATAGTTGGGGAGCTTTTAAATAGAGGAGAGAGCGTAAGGGCTTTTGTTAAGCCTGAGACAGATATTTCTACAATTAAACCTTATTCAAGAGATATGGAAATAGTTTGTGGAGATATTAGAGATAGAGGGGGTGTTGAAAAGGCAGTTAGGGGGTGTGATGAAGTTTATCATTTAGCAGGGATACATCTTCTTTGGGAAAAGGATAAATGGATTTTTAATGATGTTAATGTTGTTGGAACGGAAAATGTTGTTGAAGAATCTGTTAAGAATAATTTGAAAAGAATTATTTTTACATCCACATGCGATATTGTTGGAGTTAATCAGAGGGCAAGAGGAGAACTTGGAGATGAAAGAGATGTTACTGAAAAAGTTGAAGATGCTTTTGGTCCTTATGGGAGATCTAAGATTCTATCTGAAAGAGCAGTCAGAAATTTCTCAGATGAAATAGAAGTTGTTGTTGTACATCCGAGTTGTCCTATAGGGAAGAATAATACTCTACCTACAGAGCCAGGAAGATTAATAGAATCTATTTTGAGAGAAAATTTGAAAGGATATATTGAAAGAAAAATGAATTTTGTTCATGTTGAAGACTGTGCTAACGGGCATATTTTAGCAATGAAAAATGGAAAAAAAGACGAGAGGTATGTTCTTGCCGGGAAAAATATTCACATTAGAGATTTTATAAATAAAGTTGCTGAGCTTGGAAGTGTTAGAGCTCCGAGATTGGTAGTGCCTTATGGAGTTGGAATTGGATTTGCTTATGCTTCTGAAAAGTTAGGGAAATTTAACGGTTTTGTGCCTAGAGTATCTGTTGAAGCCGTCAGATTAATAAAAGATAACTTTGTTTTTAATTCGGAAAAAGCAGAAAGAGAATTAGGATATAAATTTAGAGGATTAAATGAAACTGTGATAGATGCTGTTGAGTGGCATCTTGGGAGAATAAGAAACTAATTAATCTTCATTTTGTGATGATTTATTACAGTTTCTAGATTATTGTCCATTTTGTTGAATAATCCGTGAATTCCAAATCTTAATGCTACTGACCATGTTACTAAACCGATTGTTGTGTAAACTTGATTGTTTTCTAGAGAATTGAGAGAAGTCCATGCTGGAAGATAAGAACTTGACCTCGCCAGTTAAGTTTAAATGAGTTCTATTTCAGCTGTTTTTAACAGTTGAAAGGAGGTCCATCAATAATGAAGGAAAATGTAAGTTTTTCTTTTGGACCTATTGCATTAATGAACAAAATAGATAAAAAATTCAATTTTTTTGAAATAATATTTGGAGGTCTTGGCGGTAAAGCCAAGAACCTCCTAGAGTCAGCTAAACTCTTTGTGTATAACAAACTAGCTGATTCTATATCAATTAATAGGATATTAGAACTTTACTCTTTTGAACTTCTGAATGAAATAGGTTTCAAAGATGAAATCAGCGATAGAACATTGTATAGATATCTGGAAAGAATAGGAAATAACTACAAATTTTTGATGGAGAACTATCAAAAATTTCTGAAGATGAATAATCTTATATCTGCAGTGTTGCACAAATAAATAAAAAATTATCCTTTTTTCTTGGTTACAATCACATAAACTCTTTTTCCTAAATATCTTTTAGGAACGTCTGCTTTAGCAGATGTGCCTATTGGAGTAACAACTCTTTCTAAAAAACCTTCTATTGCTTCATCCTTCAAAAAGAGCTTACCCTTATTTAACTTTATTATTCTCATATTAAGATAACTATAGATAACTATTTAAACCTTTCGGTCTTATTAAAAACAAGGAGGTAAAAATGATAGCAAAACAAAAAAGATGGGGAAAGAAAGTTTTATTTGTTCGAGATTGGAAAAATGTAAATGAACTATCGGTGCTGAAAGCAACCTTTTATCTTGATTTTGATTGGATAAAGAGCTGGGGTAAAGAACTTTCCGAGATGAATTTGGGAAAGAGGGGAACGCCCTACAAATTTCCAAATTCATTGATAAAATTGCAAGCTGTTTGGCTGAATTTTTTTAGTTATCGGGGAGCAGAAGGAATAACGAGAAAATTTGCCGAATTGGGTTTACTACCAGAATTTAATGATTACTCGACAATTCAGCGTCGAGTAATTGATTTGGAATTGGAAATTTCAAAGCCAAAAAGCAAAGAGATTTCAGTTGCAACTGATGGTTCGGGAATAAAAATGAACATGAGCGGAGAATACTTTGAGCAAATGTATGGAAAAGGAGAAAGAAAAAAGTTTATCAAAGTTGTTATTTCTGCGGATCCTTTTCAAAAAGATATCTTAAAAGTTGAAGTCTCTCTTGAGGGAGAAGGTGCTTCTGAGCCAGACATTGCTCAGAAGCATATGAATGAGATTATCGAAGACGGAAAACTTGTTAATAAGTTTTTTGGAGATGGATCATTCGACAAACATTCTTTGTTTGATTTTTGCGACCAACATCGAATAAAAACTGTAATCAAGATTGGCAAAAATGCCAATCCCGACGTCGAAGGCTCATGGAAAAGAAGTGTCGAAGTAAGAAAATATAAAAAACTTGGCTACAAAAAATGGGCTAAGCAAAATGAATATGGAAGGAGGTGGACAGGTACTGAAGGAATTTTCTCAGCTGTAAAGAAAATTTATGGCGAGAGAGTTAGGGCACATAGAATTGATAATATGTGCCTTGAAGCAAAGAGAAAATTCTGGGCATACCAACTTATCAAAAGGTATGCCGAAGAAAAGATAGCTTTGGGCAACTAAAAATTAAGAAGGGCTAAAAAATCTAAGATTTATGCAACACTGCATCTTATATCCGAAAAACAGTTTATTGATTTTTCATCGAGCTATTTCGAAGGAAATAACTCTGAACTTGGTGCTTTTGGATATTCAAGAGATCAGCAATCTGGTAAAATGCAGATTACTTGGGGAATTTCAACTGGAATGAATGATATTCCAGTTGGTTTGACAATTCAGAAAGGAAATGTTTGTGATAAAAAACATTTCAATTTTATGCTGAAAACTGTTAAGAAAGTTCTCGATAAGAAAAGTCTTTTGATATTTGATTGTGGTGGCAACACAAAGAAGAATAAAGAAAAGATAATTGAACTTGATTTCAATTATCTTACTCTGAAAGCTAAACAAAGAAACACTTATCGAAAATATATTAGCCTGTTTGAACAACAGGCTAGATTTGGATTTGTTATTAACGGTAAAATCTACTTTTATACAAAGACAAAATCTGAAAATGAGTATCAATATATTTTCTTCTCTCCTGATTTGAAAAGAGATCAAATCAGAAAGAGGAATAAGAAGTTTCAGAGAGATTTAGCGAAAGGAGACAAAATTCTCTCTAAGATAAACAAAGGAAAACCAATCGGAGAACATATTTCCCGAAAGGGAAATATCATTCTAAAGGGAGAGATACAAACTTCACTTTCAGAAATTGTTAATCCTTATGTAACTGGTCTTGAAGGATATTTTATTCTAGAATCTTCTGTTGATTCAACACCACAGAAGATTCTTTGTCTCTACAAACAAAGAGACAAAGCAGAAAAATTAATTCGAGATATGAAAGAAGGTTCAGATTTGAGGCCAATAAGACATTGGAATAAAACTGTCGTTATTGGATATTTGTTGATTGTTTTTCTCACAAATTGTCTAATTAAATTGACACATTTTTTGAGCAATAATAGCGTCGTTAAAAATCTAAAGTTACTCAAAAAATTCCTAAACAATTTGACAGTTACAATAATTTATCCAAAAAATGGTCTGAAATATGAAGTTTTGTCTAATTTTTCTAAGGAAGTAAGAGCAATTTTGGAAGATAAACCTCCAAACTCATAGGAAAAAGTCCAATTGTCAAAATGAGTTGAGTGATAAAATTAGCGATAGCCCGAATCAAGTGGCGAAGTCAAGTAAGAAATGGTTTCGGTGCAGAATCCTGCAAGAGTTCCTATGAATGCCATTTTGTAAGTGTCTAGGTTGTTAGAATTTGAAATTTGTGAAGAATTATCTATCTTTCTTGCTATCTTTCCCACGTCTGATTGTCTTCTAAAGAAATTGTAGGTCTTTTTCCCTACGGTTCCAGGAAAGATTGGAGAGTGATATATTTTTGAGGAGAGACTCTTTAAATTCATAATTATTTTTAATTTTGAGGGTTTATAAACATAGTTTATTGTGGATTGAAAAAGGTTGTTACTTAATTAGATAAAAATTGTTGGGTAATGTTTAAAAATACAGTTTTATAATCAGATATATGGATTTAGAAGAAGATGTGAATAAATTGAATGAAGGCGGAAATCATATAGCTGCTTGCGTAGATAGTATTTTACCTTGGGGATTAGGTCTTGGAGTGGTTTTGTTAGACGTTGTTTCTATTAATGCAGTTAATCCGGTAGGGCCCTTTTTGGGTAATCGGGGAAACTATGAAGTAATGAGATTTAAGAGTGATGATGGAAGGGAATGTAGACTAATGGGAGAAGATAGGAGATTTGCAATAGATGGATATTTTCTAGAAGTTGAAGGAAAAGATTATCCAATAAAATATGGTGAAATCAGAACAGATAATGGAAACAAAATCTGTTTTGGATATGGTGGTAGACATGGAGGAGGTGGAACAAGAAATGGGTATTTTTTCGTTGAAGATAGTGAGGGCAATGTTCTTAAGGTAGAATGATTCTCTGGAGATAGATAATTTAATTGTCATGTTAAAAAAGATAAGAATATATAAACTAAAACACCTATAGATAAACTGAGGGGAAAGTATGAAAAGAGGATTAAAGGAAATTGTTATTGGAAGTGTTGTTACAGTTGCTTCGTTGCTTGGAATGGGATGCTCTGGAGAAATGACAATTGGAGGATATCAACATGTTGATATGAGCAGTTCTAGATATAGAGATGTTATTAGAGCTAAAGCAGATGAACTTTCTAAAAAAATAGATAGAACCGATGGAGAGGTTAGAGCCGCTGTTGAACTTTATGGAAGTGCAGGAGATTTAGAAGAGATGGATGAAGTCGTTATTGAATATTTTAATAGAGATCCAAGGTCTGGATTGATAGAGATGAGAAAAGCGGAAAAGATTCATGAATTTTACAATGGAGAGAGAGAATAATAGCGAGCTTCTGTTGAAATTAGGTTTGGGTGTGGCTGTATTAAGCTGTGCTGGGACAGTAGCTTTTAATTATTTAGGGGAGGCTTGTGTGAGAAATGGTGATTTAACGGGATTTTTAAGGTATACATATTTAAATGATATTTGTATGGGTGCCGTTTTATTATCGGGCATTTATAGTTTATCTGTAGCTTCATTTGGAACAGATAAGGAGATTACAAGTTAATTGAAAATGTCGAGAAAAAGAAGAGGGAAGTTAGAAAAGATTGTTTATGGATTGGCTCATTTGGAAAAATATCCTGCTATTGGTGTTATGATGGCTTCACTTGGGTGTATTGTTGGACCGAGCAATTTATCTGTAAGTGATGATGGAAGATATTTGGCTGTTCCTATTAGTACTGATGAAAATGAGTTAAGATTATCGTTGTTCAATACGGAGAGGGATAAAATTGCTCTTATTGATTTACAGGGAGAAGATATAAGATATTTTGAGGTTGGTTCTCATCCTGTTTGGTGGACAAGGAACACGAGAGACAAAGTAGCACATACATTTACTGATGATGAAGAAGGAATGAATATAGAGATTATCTCTGAAAACGGAAGAGAGGTAATTCAAAATTCTGGATATGGGGATTTCTCTTCTGATGGGAGAATGTTTGCTTATAGTTCAATAATACACGGAGAATTTAGGGGAAAAGAGTGGGCTATTACTCCAATTGTAATTAGAGATTTAAGAAAGAATGTTTCTGAGTATCCTGGGATATATGGTATTGCTCTTGATTTCTCTCCTGATGGGAATAGATTGCTTACTATTGGTGTCGGTTTTGATGGAGAGGGTATTGATGTAGGAGTTTACGATGTTAAAAATAAAAAAAGAATGAGAGTTTATAAATTTCAAGAAGGAGAAGAGTTTGAAGGGGAGGATATTCTTGATTCTTTTCCAAGATGGATAGATAATGATAGAGTTTTATTTAAAATTCATGGAGAGAGATATGGAGAGGGTGGAGAATTGTTTATTGGGAATGTTAATGGAGATGTAGAGCAGATTACATTTGGTAACGATGATTCTGAAATTCTTCCAAGTTTGTTGCCTAGTGGAGAAATTGGATTTTTGAGGGATGCTGGAATTAGGAAACAAAATGTAGATATGGGAATGCTCTGGACTGGAAGAAGAACAAATACTGGATGGAGTTATGAAACCAGAGGAATTTTAACTATGGGATATTTGCCTGTTGGAGACAAGATTGTTTATTTTGGAGAACCCCCTGCAGAGTGGGTGCAATTGAAGAGTTCTAAGAGTTCTAAGAGTCTTAACGAAGAATTTGGGCTTTATCTTATTGATTTGGATGATAGAAGAAATACTGTGGATTTGCAGAGAAGGATTAGAGAAGATTTTGCTAATAAGAGAGAAAGATAATTTTTGAGTATTTGAGAAGGATATGGAGGGATAAAAGAGAAAGGATTTTTGTTTTAATGTCGAGATTGCCTGAGTGGACTGAAAAGAATTAAATATTGCTTAATTTTAAGAATTGTATGGATAAAAATAGATTGATTGTCGCAAGTGTTATTGTTTTGGTTTTGTTGATATTTGGAATTGTTTTATCGGGGATTTTTTATGGTGAAGATGATGATTCTGGAAATGGTATTGGAGAGGGATTTTGTAAAATAGATAGTGATTGTGTTCCAAAACAGGTGTGTCATCCGACTGATTGTGTTTTAAAAGGAGAAGATGATTATTTGGCAGGAGATATTTATTGTACGCAGGAATGCTCGCCTGGAACATTAGATTGTGGGCAAGGATATTGCTCTTGTAATCAGGGGAATTGTGAGGCTGTGATTAATGGTTAGGGAAAGATTTCGGACAGAAGTTATTGTTTTTCTTTTATTGGTTTTTGTTTTTATTAATTTAGTTTCTGTTTCTGGTGATAATAATTCTGGAAAGATTGATGCAGGAGTTTATCAAAATTTAAGTGGGAATGAAGAAATCAGTGTTAATGTTAGGTTTAAAGATAATAAAGATTCTGGGTTGTTGAATTTGTTTTCTGAAAGTTTGGAAGAAACTAAAGTTGGTATAATCGCAGAGATTGGAGAGGAAAAATTGAAGTATGAAGATGATAATGAAATTTATATCAACGTTACGCTTGATGAAGTTAAAATATTGGAGAAGAAGAGAAATGTTGAGAGAGTTGAAGTTGAAGGAGTTAGAGGATTGTTTTTACAAGATAGTAAGAGAATTGTGAATGCTACTAGGGCTTGGAGTCTTATGGTTTCTGAGGAGAATATTACTGGAAAAGGAGAGAGTGTTTGTGTGATAGATTCTGGAATTGATTATAGACATGTAGAGTTTGGAAGTTGTACCAATGAAACTTTTCTAGCTGGAAATTGTTCTTCTGTTGTTGGAGGGTATGATTTCGTTAATAACGATGAGAATCCTATGGATGATAATGGACATGGGACTCATGTTTCTGGAATTGTTAAAGGAATTGCTCCTGGAGCAAATATTGTATCAATAAAAGCATGTAGTTCTGGGGGAAGTTGTGAAGATAGTGCCATCTCGGCAGGGATAAATTGGTGCATTGGGAATGCTACTAAATATAATATAAGCGTCATTAGTATGAGTTTGGGAGGGGGATTGTACAGCAGTTATTGTAATTCTGATCCACTAGCTGATGAAATCGAAGATGCTGTAAGTAACAATATAAGTGTGGTTATTGCATCTGGAAATTCTGGAAATGTGAATAAGATTTCCGCACCCTCCTGTGTTTCTGGAGCGATTGCTGTTAGTGCAACAAACAAAGATGATTCTATTGCTTCTTATTCAGATAGAAATCAATTAGTTAATCTAGTTGCTCCAGGAACTGGGATAAACTCTACTATAATAGGAGACTATGGATTGAAAACTGGAACATCAATGGCAACTCCTCATGTTGCAGGAGCCATTGCAATATTGAATCAATTTTTGTCTTTGAATGGGAATGTTGGGGAAGAGAAAACACCGGGTGAATTGGAAGATATATTGAGGGATACTGGAAGATTTGTGGAAGATATTGGAGTTGGAGCTGTTAGTAACTATTCAAGAATTGATATTTATTCTGCTCTGATTTCTCTTGATTCTTTGAAGCCAGAGATAAGTTTGATTTCTCCAGAAAATAACAGTTTGTCTTCACAATTGAAGCAGGAATTTAGTTGTAATGCTACAGATTTAAGTTTGGAAAATGTAAATTTTTATTTGTGGGATTCAAATAATAGTGTTATTAACCTTTCTTCTCAGGATATCGGAGGAAATTATTTTGATTATGAGATAAATATCAGTAATTTGACATTAGGAGACGAATATCATTGGAATTGTTTGTTTTCAGATGAGAAGGGAAACAAGGATTTTGCTGAGAGTAATTATAGTTTGAGGATTGATGGTCTTTCTTTAATTTTGGAAACTCCTGAAGATGGGAGTTATTTAAATTCTGAAGAGGAATTTGTTTGTAGTTCTGAATCAGAAGAGATGTATTCTTTGAAGAATGTTACATTTAATTTGTGGAATTCGACAGATTTGGTCTATTTTGAGAGTAAGGATATCAGTGGGAAAAGTGAGAGTACTGGATTTAATTATGTGCCTAACACTGATGGAGAATATGAATGGAATTGTGTTGTTATGAATAATAATTCTGATTCTCTATTTGCTTTGACAAATAGGAGTTTTATATTTGATTCTGTTAAGCCAGACGTGGTTTTGCAAAGTCCGGATGATGGGAATTCTAGCTTTACTGGAAGTCAGGAAATAAATTATCTGTTTAATGTTTCTGATTTTTATGGAGTTAATAATTGTAACTTGATAATTGATAGTGTTTCGGTTGTAGGGAATATCAGTGCTATTAATTTAACTGGAGAGAATACTCTTTCTTATATTACAGATGCTGGAACACATAATTGGAGCGTGAATTGTACAGACCTTGCAGGGAATGTTGGGAATTCTTCTTTGAGGGGATTGATAGTAAATGCTGTTCCTGTTGTTGAAAGCAGTTCTGATTCAAGTTCTTCAAGCTCTAGCTCTGGAGGGGGTGGAGGAAGTTCAATTACCGTTGCTACTATTAAAGCTGAGACAAATAATACTGAGGATTTAGGAGATTCTGATTCAAGTTCTGGAAATTTAATTACAGGAAATGCTGTTAATTTAGAAGAAGGCGATAGTGCCGAGGATATAAATAGAAAGGGTTTTGGAATTACCGGGCTTGTTATAGATGTTAAAGATGTTGTTTCTAATTATGGCTTTTTCATTTTGGTTTTGGTTACACTGACTGTGTTATTTCTTGTTGTTAGAATGTATTTGAAAAAGAAAAAGAATGATGAATTGAGTGAAGAATAATTCCTGATTCACTCTTGTTTGGAGAAACAGGGCGGTGAACAGGGAAACGATTTCTGATTCACTCTTGTTCGAGTACTCACAGCGGTGAACAGAAATGCGGGAGGAAGTCCTCGCAGACATTCTGTCCGCGGTAACTCCAACACTTACATGTTGAAGTGATTCGAACGAATCCTAATTAAAATGAAGATAATGCGGGAGGAAGGATTCGAACCTTCGAAGGCACTAAGCACACAAGATTTCTAACGAAATCTTAACTTTAATTGTTCTACATAGAGATTTTCAATCTCTATCCCTTCAACTTTCATAAGATTGAAGGCTGAACAACCGACGTCTTAAGTCTTGCCCATTTGACCACTCTGGAACTCCCGCTTGAAAGAAGAATAATAAATGGACTTTTAAAGCTTTTTACTTGGTTATTTTGGTTTGAAGAAAACCTTCTTATAGATTTCTCCTGTGATTAAAACTAATGAGGAAAGAGCAATTAGAGAGAGGATTTCAACTGCCTTTAGAGATGCGAAGCCGAGGAGAACTTGCAGATGTGAAACACTAATTACTATTACTATTAGAGATAAGGATATTAGTAAAGCAAAGTTAAGATATTTATTTGTTAATGGGCCTATTTTAAATATGGATTTTCTGAGGGCGCGCATGTTTAGAGAGTTGAATAACTGAGTGAATGCCATTATTGAGAATGCTGCGGTTCTTGCTCTGTCTATTCCTGAAGGTAGGAAGAATGTGAAAGTAAAGTAAGTTAGTATAACCATTAAACCTGCCATGATTAATAGCAGGGGGAGAACTTCTTTTGTAAGGATTTGTTCTTTTGGAGATCTTGGGGAAAGGTTTAGAGTGGAGTGTTCGTGTGAGGGCTCTGAAGCTAAGCCGATTCCAGAGCCAGTGTCTGTTACTAAGTTTAACCACAAAATTTGAGTTGCTATGAGGGGAAGAGGCAGACCGAGAAGCATTGTAGAGATAATTGTTATGTGCTCTGCGACATTTGTGGTTACAAGGAAGAAAGAAGTTCTTCGAACATTATTGAAAACAATTCTTCCTTCCTCTATCGCGTTAATTATTGATGCAAAGTTATCATCAGTTAGAATAAATTCTGCTGACTCTCTGGCAACGTCTGTGCCGATTATGCCCATTGCGATTCCTATATCTGCTTTTTTTAGGGCTGGAGCGTCGTTTACTCCGTCTCCAGTCATTGCGATTATTTCTCCTTTCTTTTGAAGACAAGTTGCAATTTTTAGTTTTGTTTGCGGAGAGAGACGGGCAAATACGGAAACACCAGATATTGCTTTGTCGAAGTCAGATTGTGAAAGCTTTTCTAACTCTTCTCCTGTGAGTGCTTTTTCATTTGATGACTGAGAAATTAAACCAATTTTTTTTGCTATTGCTAGTGCTGTTTCTTTATGGTCTCCTGTAGCCATGATAACTCTTATTCCAGCTCTTTTTGCCTTTTGAATTGCTTCCTTTACTTCTGGGCGAGGAGGATCCGACATCCCGGCAAGACCAACAAAGATTAGTTCATTTATATTAGATTCCTTTACTGATTTTATTTTTCCAGAGGATTTGTAGGCAAGGGCAATGACACGCATTGCTTGCTTTGACATTGAATTTATTTGAGAGTGAATTTCAAGAACTTGTTTATCTAATAGTTTTGTTTTTCTTCCGTTAATTAAGATATGAGAGCAACGATTTAGGATTGATTCTGGAGCTCCGAGGACATAAATTTCTCTCTCATCGTTTGAGACTAAAGAGGCGCGAAATTTTAGATTTGAGTTGAATGACAAGTCGTCGATTAATTTTGAACTCTCAAGAGAAAGGGATTTCTTTAATCCTGCCTTTTCCGCTAAGACAATGAATGCTGCTTCTGTTGGGTCTCCAAGGATTTGATAGTTTTTTGTTTCTTTATTTAATAGTAAGGAGGTTCTATTACAAACTGCAGAGATATGAATTAATTTCCTTAAATGGGGGTTTTCTAAGGGAATGATTTGTTTTCCTTTCTGCATGAATTCTCCTTTTGGAATCCAGCCAGAGCCAGAAACAGAGATATTTAATTGGCCTGGGAGGAAGATTTCTTGAATATTCATTGTGTTTTGTGTTAGTGTTCCTGTTTTGTCTGTTATTATTGTTGAAACAACTCCAATAGTTTCTGTTGAAGCAAGATTTCTTATTAGAGCGTTGCGTTTTGACATTCTGAATGCTCCAATTGCTAAAACAATTGCTAAAACTGCAGGCAATCCTTCGGGGATTCCTGAAACAAGAGCAGCAATTGTGAATATGAAGATTTCCTTAAATTCGAATCCTCTGATAAAGTACCCTATTGAGAATACTAATGATGCTCCGATGATGGCGAAGATTGCTAACTTTAAAGCGAGGTTATCTGTTTTTTTTCTGAAATGTGTTTTCTCTCTTTTTATCTCTTTAAGAGAAAGAGCTATTTGTCCTAAGGCAGTTTTCTCTCCAGTTGAGATAACAAGAGCTTTTGCTGTTCCTCCCGCGACAAAAGTTCCGAGGAAAATCATGTTACTCATATCTGCAAGAGATGTTTTTTTGTCTAAAATGGAAAGTGATTTCTCAATAGGGAAAGATTCTCCAGTAAGTGAGGATTCTACTGTCCTTAGGTCTTTTAGTTCTATTAATCTGGCGTCTGCAGGTATTCTATCTCCCTCTTCTAATAATATTATATCTCCGGGGACAATTTCTGAAGAATTTATGTAAAGAAGTTTGTTATCTCTGAGAACGCGAGCCTTGTAAACGATTAGATTACTTAAGGCCTTTAGAGACCTTTCAGTTCGATATTCTTGGAAGAAACTTATTGAAGTATTTATTAAAATAACTGCTGAAATTACATAGACGTCTATTATATGTCCAAAGAAATAGGAGATTATTGCTGCTGAGATTAGTAAATAGATTACGAGAGAGTGGAAATGCTTTAAGAAATTAAATAGGAAAAATGGTTTTTTCTTTTCTGGAAGTTCATTTTTTCCGTATTGGGACAATCTTGATTTTGCTTCTTTTTCAGAAAGGCCAGAAGGATTTGAACTTAATTTTTTAAGGGATTGCTCTACTGAGAGAGAATGGAAGTTGTTAGATTGTTCTGATTTGAAAGACTCTTTTTTCATTTTTTTATTAGGGTTTGGAGGATTATAAAGGATTTGATTCTCTTAGTAAATTAATTATCGAAAAGAATGTTAAAGGAGAGTAGATAAGAATAAATCACAGGAAAGCTGTGGAGGGAAGAAAAATACAAGAACTTGAATTTAAGGAGAATTAAATTTCTGGAGTAGTTTATAATGTTAGAATGAGAGCATATCTTGAGAGGATCAATAAGGTAAATGATGAACTTCCGGTTTTAGAAAAAGAACTTTGGGGACTTTCTAAAAAGAGAAAGGTTGAGAAAGTCGAAGCTAAGAAAGGATTAAAAAGTCTGAAAAGATAAAGTTTAGAGGTGAGAATGGTTAATCTATTGATAAACACAATTTTGGAATTGATTAAGATTAATGGAAAGCCGGAAGTGTTATGGACTGTTTTGCCTCTTGCTATTACAACTTTACTTATGGTTGTTTATTTTCAGAGATATAAAGATGAAAGGCCGGGATGGAACGATTATTTTACTAATTCTTTGATTCTTATCTTTGTTTCTATGGCTTTGTTTAAATCAATCTATGAGTTGGATATATTCGGATTTGGAAACTATTTAGAATATGGTTGGAAGACTCTCGCTGTCTTGTTGCTCCTTTTCTTTGGGACTGTGATTGTCAAGCTTAATTTTGGACATTTTTTACCTGAAAGAGTAAGTAGAATTATTAGTTCTCCTTTGAGCATAAATACTATTGGATATGTTGTTATTTTGTATGTTCATACAAAGTTGGAGAATAGTTTTGTGTTGTTTGGAGCATTAATTTTGATATTACTTGGTTTGTTGATTATTTTCAATTTGATTAAATGGCCGATAAGGAAAATGTTTGAATATGCAGAGAAAGCAAAGAAGAAAGAGAAGATTGAAAACATAAAAGAGGAGAAATTTGAGATTTCTGAGCTTAAAAAACAGGCATCGGAAAAAGAGAAAAGATTGAAGAATCAAAAACTGAAAGAGATTGAAAGACAGAAGAATGAAGCCATAAGGCTAAAGAAGGAGATTAAGAAAAAGTAGATGTTTTGTAGTTAAGTTCAAGTTAGAATTTACTTCGTAAATTCTATATGTCAGGATTTGTTGTTTGCGCAAACTCTATACTTTAGTTCGTGAGACACCAAGAATTCCTTAAAATAGAATCCTCAAGAACGAAGTTCTTGATGGCCATCAAGATTTCCTAAATCTTGAGGTCTTGGATGCACTCAAGATGTTAAAATATACGAAAAACATCTTGATGAAGCAAACACAAATCTTGAGCATGCTCAAGACACCAAGAACATTGTCAGGGGTTTTTGTTCTTGGATGCATTCAAGATGTTAAAATCCACGAAAAACATCTTGATGACCAAACACGCCACCTACTCTTCAGAAACTTTCAGTTTCTGACAGCCGTCAAGAATCAAGGATTCTTGAGGTTAGTGGGTGGTTCTTGAGCATTTTGTATACAAAAAATCAATTTGTGATATTTTCTTCTGTTATTTCTGAATCTATTATTTGATTGTCTGATTCTGTTTCATTGATTTCTAAAATTGTTCCGCCAGTGATTGTGCTTGGGCCTTTTTCTGTAGAATTATATTTTATATCTATTTGGAAATCTCCGGAAGATAATTGCACACCCTCTTTTTTTAGTTGGAAGTAGATAAGAGTCCCTACGAGGGCTAAGATTATTATAATTGCGATGATTATTGTTCCTAGTAATCCTTTTTTATTCATAATATTCCCAGAATTATGAGATTAATAAATGTATTGAAACTCTGGGCTGTAAAGTAAACGGCACCCGTTTTGGTGATTCTTTATTCGAATGGCGACAAGTTTAAAAGCTTAGGGCACCTAAATCAGTTATGAAGATAATAAAAGTCTTTGATAAAAGAGTAGGAAGTACAGAATATCATAAGTATCGAGCACCCTTACCTAAGAAAGTGGCTGAAGATTCTGGTTTGATTGATAAAGAATTAAAAATTATTACGAAGAACAATAAAATACTAATTGAAGAAGATAAAAAATGATTAACTAGCAATCCTTAAATCTCGCAAAGCTTCGGAATATTCTTTAATTCTTTGTTTCAGTAACTTTGAATATTCAAGAGATTTTTTAGTAGTAAATCCTGCTTCTTTTATCAAATTTGCTAAATCCTCGTCATTTTTTGATAAATAATCTCTCCAGCTTTTTATCTCCAACTTTGATTTTATATTTCCTTCAATAGATTTCAATTTCTTTAAATCAGCCACCTTTTCTTCAAAGAAAAATAATTCGAAAGATAATCCTTTAACAAAATTTACTACTTTTCCCATAACTTCTTTTTGAATATTGATCTTTGTCAAATCTATTTGTCCTTTCAAAAAATTGTTAAATTCATCATTGAATACTCTTTCATTTTCTAAGTAACCGATATTATTTTCGCTTAAATCAGTATTAAGAAGCAAAATATTAAATTTTATATGCTCTTTATAATTTGCATCCTTTAATTTTAAGTATTCCTTCTTCAATATTATTCTTTTTCTTTTTTTTAATCCTGTCAAATAAAGAGTCCATTCAGTAGGTAAAAATTCCGCGACTTTACCTAAAATATATTGTTTTAATATAAATGTATTTTTTAATTCTCTTGCCAATCTATCTTTTGATATAACGTAAAATAATCCTCTACGTGAGTGCAATCTTATGAATCCCATACTCTTCAAAAATCCAGGATACAGTCTTTTATTTAATCTATAAATAATCTTGTTATTCTCAGACACTACAGGAAAGACTGGAAAGCAATAAAGAGCAAATATTTCATGGGTCGTAAATGGTTTATAGATTTCCTCCCTATCAATATAACCCTCGCTTATCAGTTTATTTAGTAGATTTAGGGATACTTCTTTTTTCTCAATCCAATTAGTATTCATTTCTATTTGTTTATCTAATATTTTATTTCTCATTTCGGAAGATATATTAATTTTTCTAAGAGAATTAATGATCTTATCAAAATCTTTATCATTCTTTATTTTATCAATAAAACATAATATAGTTGAAACTACTATTAGACCTACAAACCACCACCTTGATATATCTGGATAAAATGTAGAATAATAGGTGATTACCCCAATTAAAATAATTGAGATTACAAACGCCCAATATTGCTTTACTTTCTCCAGAAAAACCATCAATAGAGATATTAAACCCTCTTTAATTATCTTTAGAATAATCTTCTAACAAGTTGTTAGGGCACCGAAACATTTATATAGTTCGGGCACCTAAGTATTCTATGGATGGAGTAAAATGTAATTTCTGCAAAGGAACAAATAATTATAAGAAAGGTTTTAGAGAAACTGAATACAGGGGAAGAATCCAAAAATACTATTGTAAAGACTGTAAAAGAATGTTTACGCAAGATTTAGGATTTTATAGGATGAAAAATAGCGAAAACATTGTCACGATGTCAATTGATATGTATATCTCAAATCTTTCAAGTAGAAAAATGAGAAACCAATTAGATAGATATATGGGAATTAAAGTTACTCACATGACTATTTCACATTTGGTTAGAAGAATTACATTAAAGGTAAGTAAATTTGTAGATGGAAGAGGTTATAACTTGACTTCGCCACTTGATTCGGGCTATCGCTAATTTTATCACTCAACTCATTTTGACAGTTGGACTTTTTCCTATGAGTTTGGAGGTTTATCTTCCAAAATTGCTCTTACTTCCTTAGAAAAATTAGACAAACCTTCATATTTCAGACCATTTTTTGGATAAATTATTGTAACTGTCAAATTGTTTAGGAATTTTTTGAGTAACTTTAGATTTTTAACGACGCTATTATTGCTCAAAAAATGTGTCAATTTAATTAGACA
>Ga0210057_1004319_pt1 | contig 19029 bp, 19 predicted proteins | sample CryGeyCG2114_010_2_FD_183968 | JGI IMG/M metagenome (GOLD analysis project Ga0210057, IMG submission 183968) | Groundwater microbial communities from aquifer - Crystal Geyser CG10_big_fil_rev_8/21/14_0.10 (SPAdes) (version 2) | ecosystem: Environmental > Aquatic > Deep subsurface > Groundwater ...
TATTCGCGACGAGAAAATTACAATAAGGGATTTAATCGAACAAGTCATTTCCAAAACTGGGGAAAATATTCAAGTTAAAAGATTCGAACGTTTCGAATTAGGAGAATAATTTTTTAAAAAGAGGGAAACGTGTTTCAAAAAATCATCAGTCAACTCAAGCCTAAGATGCAGGAAGTAATCGACAAATTAGGAGATTCCTTCCGGGGCATCAGAACTGGCAAGGCATCTTCAGCATTGGTGGAAAATATCGCTGTAAATTACTATGGCTCGAAAGTTCCTCTCAAACAGATGGCGAATATTACCACGCCCGATGCAAACTTAATTGTCATCCAACCTTGGGATGTGAATTCTTTAGGAGATATCGAGCTGGCAATCCAAAATTCCGAAATCGGCATTAATCCCTCAAATGATGGCCGGATGATTAGACTGTCGTTGCCGCCGATGACCGCTGAAAGACGCGAGGAATTAGTTAAAATGATCCACAAAGCAGCAGAAGAATCGCGGATTGTTTTACGTAATTTACGCGAAGAAGCTTGGCGTGAGGTCAAACAGCTAGAAAGTCAAAAGCAAATCACCGAGGACGGTCGCTACCAAGCAGAAAAAGAGCTCAATAAACTAATCGAAGATTTTAACCGAAAAGTAACCGATTTAATTGAAACAAAAGAAAAAGAGATAAGGACTATTTAATGCTGCTTACAATCGTAATTTTTATCGCCATTTTAATTGTTCTCATTCTTATTCACGAATTAGGGCACTTTATTGTCGCCAAACTTAGCGGTGTCAAGGTAAAAGAGTTTGCCTTCGGTTTTCCGCCAAGACTTTTTAGTACCAAAAGGGGAGAGACACGGTATTCTTTCAATTTAATTCCCCTGGGTGGCTATGTTTCCTTGTTGGGGGAGGACGAGGCGATTAAAGAGCCAGGATCTTATTATTCAGCAAAAATTTGGCAAAAGATTTTAATCGTTTCGACCGGCGTGGTGATGAATTTCATCCTGGGGATTATAGTTTTAGCTATTGGCTTTAGCATCGGCATGACGCCGTTAGTTTCGGATCCGGCGACATTGGGAGGGATCAAAACCTCCCAAGTGATGATTGTTCAAGTTTTGCCCGATTCCGCTGCTTCAAAAATCAATCTCGAATCAGGCGATATCTTAAATGGTTTTTCCTCGCCGACTGACTTACAACAATATACCAAAACTCACGCCGGTGAAAAAGTTACGCTTTCTCTTGAGAGAAATTCTATTGTCACCAGTCGTGAGGTGATCTTATCCAAGACGGATACGCCACTCGGGGTCGGTGTAGTCTCAATTACAAAAGTCAAGCAGCCATTTTATCAAGCAATTGGGACAGCCACTATCGAAGTCGGAAGAAGCATCAAAGCGGTTTTTATTGCTTTGTGGGATATCCTGAAGAGTGTTTTTACCACTGGCACCACTGGAGAAGCGGGCGAGGGCATGGTCGGACCAGTTGGAATTTTCAATTTTACTTCAGAAGCGTTGAAAATTGGCTGGATCTATATTCTGCAGTTATTGGCTATTCTTTCGATCAATTTGGGTATTATCAATATCTTGCCGTTCCCAGCTCTAGACGGAGGGAAAATATTTTTCCTAGCGCTAGAAGGAATTTTTAGAAAAAAAGTCGTTCGTCAAGAGGTGGAAAATCTTATCCACACCATTGGTTTTATTCTTTTAATCATTTTAATTTTAGCGATCACCTTTAGAGATATATTACGCTTCCGCTAAGCTAAAAACTAAAAACGCAAATGTTAAAGTTGCAGTTTAAAACAAAAAAGATAAATTTCTTTTATCATTTAAGCTGAAGCTTTGAGTTTTGCCATTTAAGTTTTAACATTGTAAGATAAAAATATGAGATATTCAAGAGCATTTATTAAAACCTTTAAAGAAACCCCTCGGGAGGCTGAAAATATTTCATCGAGCTTACTTTTGCGTGGCGGCTATATTGATCAGGAAATGACTGGTGTCTATACTTTATTGCCACTTGGTTGGAAAGCAGCCGATAAAATATCAGACATTATTCGCGAGGAAATGGATAGAATCGATGGTCAGGAAATTTTAATGCCGGCGATGCAGCCGAGGGAGCTTTGGGAAGAAACCGATCGTTGGGATAAGATGGATCCGCCCTTGTTTAAACTTAAGGACCGCCACCAAAAAGATATTGCTCTTGGCTCAACTCACGAAGAAGTGATTGTTGATTTGGCGCGGGACAGATTATCTTCTTTTAAAGAATTGCCGCAAATGCTTTATCAAATCCAGGTAAAATTTCGCAACGAGCAGCGTTCTACCGGCGGACTCTTAAGGGTCAGAGAATTTTTAATGAAGGATGCTTATAGTTTTCATGCGACGGAAGAAGACCTGAAAGAATATTATCAAAAAGTAGTTACCTCTTATAAGAATATTTTCAAGCGGGTGGAGGTTGAAGCGCGCATGGTTGAAGCTCATTCTGGTTCGATTGGGGGAAAGCGTTCGAATGAATTTATGCTCCTTTCGGAAACAGGTGAAGATAAAATTTATCTTTGCGGCGTCTGCGATTGGGCCGCCAATGCTGAATTAGTGGCCGATATTAAAAGCTGTCCCGGTTGCGGCGGGGATGTTAAGACTGCGAAGGCCATCGAGGTCGCCCATATTTTTGATTTGGGGGATCTTTATTCTAAAAAAATGGGCGCTTTCTTTGCTGATAAAGACGGCAAGCAAAAACCATTTGTGATGGGTTGCTATGGCATCGGAGTCGGTAGACTATTAGCCTCTGTAGTTGAGGCTAGCCACGATGAAAATGGGATCATTTGGCCCAAAACAGTCGCACCTTATCAAGCTTATTTAGCAGATCTAACTGAAGGAAAGGCTGATAAAGTATACGAAAAATTGACTAAGGCAGGTGTGGAAGTCTTTTATGATGACCGTGAGGTTTCTGCTGGTGTAAAGTTCGCTGATGCCGACCTATTAGGATTTCCCTATCGTCTAGTCGTGAGCGAAAAGATTCCTGAAGGAAAAATCGAGGTAAAAAAGCGAACCGAAAAAACCCCAGAAATTTTAGCTGTTGACAAGTTAATTAGCGAATTGTTAAGATAAAAAAGCAAAGTAAACAATAATTCTCGCCGCTAGTTTGGCGGTCGAGTAGGTTCACGCGTAAAAGCGTGGTAATAGGAGGTAGTATGGATCAACCAACACCACCAACTAATGTTCCAGCTGAAGGTGAAGAGGAGAAAGAAGAGGGTGAAGGGGCCGCTGAAGAAGCTCCAGAAGCAGGCGCGGGAGAAGAGGGCGGCGGAGCGCCAGCAGCCGAGTAAAATCGTTTAAAATTAGCAAAATCCCCCGACCGTAAGTGAGGGGGATTTTGTTTTGGGTCAAAAAATGCTAAAATATCTTCACGATGCAGTTCAAAATCAACTCAAAATTTATACCTGCCGGAGATCAACCGCAGGCGGTTGAAAAACTCGTTGAAGGGCTTAATCGAAAATATCGACATCAGACATTACTTGGTGTCACCGGTTCTGGCAAGACATTTACTATGGTTAATGTGATTGAAAAAATCCAACGGCCAACTTTAGTGATTGCCCACAATAAAACGCTCGCCGCTCAACTGGCCGCCGAGTTTCGTGCCTTTTTTCCAGAAAACGCGGTGGAATATTTTGTCTCCTACTATGATTATTATCAGCCGGAAGCTTATTTGCCGACAACTGATATTTACATTGAAAAAGAAGTTGAAATCAATGAAGAAATAGATCGTTTGCGCCATGCGGCCACCCAGGCATTATTATCGCGAAAAGATGTAATTATTGTCGCTTCAGTTTCCTGTATTTACGGCTTAGGCAGCCCGGAACTTTATCGCGAGAGTTTTTTAAGTTTAAAGATCGGTCAGCGGATATCACGCGACGAGATTATTAAAAAACTTATTGACTTGTATTTTTCTCGTTCCGAGATTTTGGAACGTGGTAAATTTCGAGTCCATGGCGAAACTATCGATATTATCCCAGCTGATCAGGAAGTAATAATTCGTTTAGAACTAGATTCCAATATTCTCGAGAATATTGGAATATTCGATATGGTGACGATGAGGAAATTATCAATGCGCCCGCGAGAAAAAGAGATAACGATTTTTTCGGCCAAGCATTTTGTAGTTGCGGAATCGACAATGATAGATGCTGTCAAATTAATTGAAAAAGAATTAGAAGAACGGCTGGCATACTTTGAAAAGGAAGGCAAATTTTTAGAAGCCGAGCGATTGCGTCGAAGAACTCGCTATGATTTGGAACTTTTGCGGGAAATTGGTTTTTGTCCAGGAATTGAAAATTATTCGCGGTATCTCACCGGTCGAAAAGAAGGCCAAGCACCGTATACTTTGATTGATTACTTCCCCCAAGATTTTTTACTTATCATTGACGAATCACATGTCACTATACCCCAACTACAAGGAATGTACGAGGGTGATAAGTCGCGTAAAGATTCACTCGTTGAACATGGCTTCAGACTTCCATCGGCACGGGATAATCGGCCTTTAAAATTTGATGAATTTTGGAAAAAAATTAATCAAGCGATTTATACTTCAGCGACTCCGGCTAAATTTGAGCGCCAAAAGTCAGACCAAATTGTTGAGCAGATTATCCGCCCAACTGGCTTGGTTGATCCAGAACTGGAAGTGAGGCCAATTACTGGGCAAATCGATGATCTAACGGGGGAAATTCGGAACCACGCCAAACGCGGCGAACGGATTTTGGTGACAACTTTAACCAAACGGATGGCCGAGGATTTAAGTGAACATTTTAAAGAGAACAATGTTCGAGCTGAATATTTACACAGTGAAGTCCAAACTTTAGATCGAATAGGAATTCTAGATAATTTAAGAAAAGGTGAGTTCGATGTTTTAGTTGGGGTCAATTTATTGCGCGAAGGCTTGGATTTGCCGGAAGTATCGCTTGTTGCAATTTTGGACGCTGATAAGGAAGGATTTTTAAGATCGGACGTATCGCTCATTCAAACCATCGGTCGGGCCGCCCGCAATGTCCGCGGCAAAGTGATTTTATATGCGGATAATATTACCGGCTCAATGAAGCGCGCGATTTCTGAGACCAATCGCCGCCGCAAAATGCAGATCGAATATAATCGAGCCCATCATATTACGCCAAAAACAATCCAAAAAGCGATTCAAACAATTATTGATCACGAATTAAAACCAGAAGTTGCTCGCGAATATATTAAACTTGAGAATTTAGAGGATCTTCCCGTAGTTATCAAAGCTAAAACCGACGAGATGAAAAAAGCGGCCAAAGAATTACGCTTTGAAGAAGCAGCAATTTTGCGCGATGAGATCGTGCAGTTAAAGCGTCTTCGCATCAGTCGTTAATTATGTTACAATGCTTATGAATTAGCATAAAAATCTATTAGCACATTTAATATTTTTGTAATAGGGAAACCCGCCAAAAGCGGGTACTATTTGCGTTTATGTACGACCCCAGCATAACTCCTTCCTGACTTATTGAATTACATTCAATCACGCAGGAGCGTCGTCTGCGGGGCAGGCAAAATCATCATGTATGAAAAGATTATAATTCGCGGGGCTCAAGAACATAATTTAAAAAATATTAATCTCGAGCTACCGCGAAATAAATTTATTGTTTTTACCGGACTTTCCGGATCAGGAAAGTCGACTTTGGCATTCGATACCATTTATGCTGAAGGCCAGCGTCGGTATTTGGAATCGCTCTCAAGTTACGCCCGGCAATTTTTAGGTCAAATGGAAAAACCGAATGTTGAATCAATCGAAGGGCTCTCGCCGGCAATATCGATTGATCAAAAGGCAGCTTCTCACAATCCGCGTTCAACCGTGGGCACGGTCACCGAAATCTACGATTATTTACGAGTTTTGTATGCGAGAATTGGCGTACCGCATTGTCCGGTTGGCGGCGAGCCAATTACCAAATTATCAGTTGAGCAGATGGTTGAAAGAGTCCTTGACATTGACCAAGGCGAAAAAATCAAAATCTTGGCGCCGATAGTGCGCGGCCGCAAAGGCGAGTATCATACTTTATTTGAAAATCTTTTTAAGCAGGGATTTTCTAAGGCACGCGTCAATGGCAAGATGCGAAAACTGACCGAAAAGATTCCCTTAGCCAGATATGAGCAACACACCGTTGAAATTTTAATCGATGAGGTCGAGGTCTCATCGGAAAATATCACCAGAATAACTGATGATATCGAGCAGTCGCTCAAATTGGTCGACGGCTTGGTAACCATCGTTCATCAAAAGAAGGAGCAGACTTTTAATCAAAAATTATCTTGTCCAATTCACGGTACCAGCCTCCCGGAAATTGAGCCAAGGATATTTTCCTTTAACAGTCCTTTCGGCGCTTGCCCAGAGTGTGACGGTCTGGGTAACAAAAAAGAAATTGATGCTAACTTGATTATTCCGGATAAAAATTTATCGATTGCTCAGGGAGCAATTATGCCGCTTTCCTACAAACCCAATAATTATTATGGCGTGGTTTTGCGAGCGGCCTCTGACCGTCTGGGTTTTTCCGAACATACGCCGATTTCCAATATGCCCGAGGAAAGATTGAGTGATATTTTGTTTGGTACTGGCGATATCCAAACTTTGCGCATCCGTTATTGGACACATGGCCATGCCAATACTTTTTGGATTAATTTTGAAGGGATTATTCCTTTGCTTGAACGTCGTTATCGCCAGACTGAATCCGACAATGTTCGTCGTGAAATTGAACGCTATATGAGCCAAACACCTTGTCCGCTTTGCCACGGTGCGCGATTAAAAAAAGAAAGTTTATTGGTAAAAATAGCGAATCAGAATATCTCAAATGTTACCGCCATGTCAGTTGCCAAAGCGCTGGAATTTTTCCAAAATTTAGATTTATCAAAACGCGAGACTTTAATCGCCGAAAAAATCTTAAAGGAAATTAAAAATCGTTTAAAATTTTTAGTCAATGTTGGTTTGGAATATTTAACTTTGGACCGAGCCGCCTTCACTTTAGCCGGCGGCGAAGCCCAAAGAATTCGACTAGCTAGCCAGATCGGTTCTGGATTAGTTGGCGTCCTCTATATTCTCGACGAACCATCAATTGGGCTGCATGCGCGTGATAATGGGAGACTGCTTGACACTTTGGTTAAATTGCGCGATTTAGGCAACACGGTTTTGGTGATTGAGCACGACGAAGAGACAATGCGCGCGGCTGACGAAATAGTTGATATTGGCCCTGGCGCGGGTATTCATGGCGGTAAAATTGTTTCCCAGGGCACAATTCAGGATATCATAAAGACGGCCGAGTCAATCACCGGACAATATTTATCAGGTAAAAAACGAATTGAAACCCCAGAAAATCGCCGGAATATAAAAGACAAATTTCTAACTGTCATTGGCGCTAATGAAAATAATTTGAAAAACCTGACGGTTCATTTTCCGCTGGGTGTTTTTGTTGGTGTGACCGGCGTTTCCGGTTCTGGAAAATCAACATTAGTCAATGAAATTCTATATAAAGCTCTAGCCAGAAAATTAATGGGTGCCCAAGAAAGATCGGGCAAGCACAATCGGATCGAGGGAGTCGAGGGCTTAGATAAAGTTATCATTATCGATCAGTCGCCGATTGGTCGGACACCGCGTTCAAACCCCGCCACCTACACCGGCGTTTTTGGTCCAATTAGAGAACTATTTAGCAAAACAAAAGAGGCAAGGATAAGAGGCTATCTGCCTGGAAGATTTAGCTTTAATGTTTCAGGCGGACGCTGTGATAATTGCGATGGCGATGGCTTAATTAAAATTGAAATGCATTTTATGCCCGATATTTACATTCCTTGCGATGTCTGCGATGGCAAACGTTTTAATCGTGAGACCCTGGAGGTTCGCTATAAAGAAAAAAATATCGCCGAAGTTTTGACAATGACCGTTGAGGAAGCTTTAGAGTTCTTTCGCGATATCCCTAAGATTGCCGATGTTCTAGAAGTTCTAAACGACGTTGGTCTAGGCTATATTCATTTGGGTCAACCGGCGACAACTTTATCTGGCGGCGAGGCGCAGAGGGTCAAATTGGCAGCCGAACTAGCTCGACGGGCGACTGGAAAAACTTTATATATTTTAGATGAACCAACCACAGGTTTGCATTTTGATGATATTAAAAAATTGTTGGCAGTTTTACAGAGACTGGTTGATGCTGGCAACACCGTCATCATTATCGAACACAATTTAGACGTTATCAAACAAGTTGACTATATTATTGACCTCGGTCCCGAAGGTGGCGATGAAGGCGGCCGAATTGTTGCTCAAGGTACACCCGAAGAAATCGCCAACATCGAAAAATCATATACTGGTCAGTTTTTGAAAAAAATTCTACAAAAAAGATAAAATGCTGTATAATACAAGGTCATGGCCACTGATTTAACTTCTAAAATCAAAAAATTTCCTGATTCACCTGGGGTTTATATCATGCGTGATGCTCGACGCCGGCCTATATACATTGGTAAGGCTTCGTCATTAAAGAGGCGAGTCTTATCTTATTTTCAGCGACCACAAGAAACTCGCTTAGAACAAATGCTGACGCAGGTTCATAGTATTGATGTCAAAAAGAGCGATTCAGTCATCGAAGCCTTATTTTTAGAAAACGACCTCATTAAAAAATATAGACCAAAATATAATGTCAAGCTAAAAGATGACAAAACTTTTTTAGGAATATTTATAACCAAAGAAGATTGGCCGCGAGTTTTTCCGGCCAGAATTACCCAAAAATTACCCAAAGGCGAATTCTACGGCCCATTTCCATCCGCCGGCCAAGTCCGCGAAGCCCTCCAAATTATTCGCAAAATTTTCCCATTTAGAGTTTCCTGTCAGCCGCTTTCTGGCAAGGCCTGCTTCGAATACCATCTTGGTCAATGTCCAGGGGTATGCGCCGGCAAAGTCGAAATAAAAGATTATCAAAAAACGATTCATCAGATAAAATTGTTTCTTCGTGGTAAGAAAAAAAGTGTCATCAAAGAGATTGAGAAGGATATGAAGACCGCCGCCAAAAACATGGATTTTGAAAAAGCGGCTAAATTGCGGGATAAAATTTTTGCCCTTCGTCATATCCAAGATGTTGCCTTAATCCAAGAAGAAGACTTGCATCATCCGGAAGATATTCCGAGCCGTATTGAAGCTTATGATGTTTCTAATATCTCCGGTGCTTTTGCTGTTGGCTCAATGGTAGTCTTTACGGAAGGATTAGTTGATAAGAGCCAATATCGAAAATTTAAAATTCAAATCTCCGAAGCCTGGAAGAAGGGAGCTGACGATATCGCTGCCCTCAAAGAAATTCTTTCGCGCCGGCTTAATCATACGGAATGGCCATATCCTGATTTGATTTTGATCGATGGCGGCAAGGGGCAGGTAAACGGCGCTAACGAAATCTTAAAGGCACGTCGACTCAATGTCCCAGTCATCGGTATCGCCAAAGGTCCAGACCGCGATAAAGATGAGCTTATCGGGGTAGAAAATTTATCATTTGATAAAAAATTACTCTTAAGAGTGCGCGACGAAGCCCATCGCTTTGCGATCGAATATTATCGGCTAAGACATCGGAAAGGAATCAGATAGCTTTTGTCTTTTAGGGTCCTCTGTAGTATATTGTAGTAAAGGAGGAAAATGCGAAAACCTCTTATTGTTGGCAATTGGAAAATGAATACCACCCTTGCCGATGCAATAGTGCTTACAACCCAAATTAAGAATGCCGCCGAAGATTTAGAGGCTGATATTGTTCTTTGTCCGCCTTTCACCTGGCTAGTACCTTTAAATGATCTATTGGAACATGCGCCGGAAAATCTATTTTTGGGTGCGCAAAATATGTGGTTTGCCGAGAAAGGCCCGATGACGGGAGAAATTTCGCCTTTAATGCTCAAAGATTTAGTAGAATATGTCATTTTAGGCCATAGCGAGCGACGATTTCATTTTGGCGAATCAAATGCTTTAATTAATGATAAAATCCACGCTGCTTTGGCGCATGGGATTAAACCAATTTTGTGTGTCAGTGAACTCAAGAAAATGCAGGATGAAAAAAGAGGTCGCGGCCGACCAACTGAGGCAGTATTACGTTCTGATATCTTCCAGCAAATAAAGATGGGTCTTAAAGGGGTTGCGGAAAAAGATATCGCCAAAATTACAATTGCTTTTGAGCCGGTTTGGGCGATTAGTACAACTCCTGGCACAAAAGGTGCCGCCAGCGGGGTTTATGCGGCTAATGTCATGAGTCGCCTGAAGTCATATATCGAGGAAAAATATGGTGTCGAGCAAGCGGCTGATGTAACCATGCTTTATGGCGGTTCAGTTGACGCTGGTAATGTGGCCGAATTTCTTTATCAGCCAGAAATTGACGGAGTTTTAGTTGGTGGAGCGTCCCTTAAAGCTTCAGAATTTCTTAAAATGTGTAATATCGCCGGAGGGCCAGACTAATGTTGATTAATCCTCAACAAATGATCATCAATGCCCAAAAAGGGGGGTATGCGATTGGTTGTTTTAATACCTCGGATTTAGAGATTACCAAAGCGATTATTAGGGCCGCTGAAACGCAAAATTCGCCCGTGATTGTCGCCACATCAGAGAAGGCAATTGAATATGCTGGTCTTGAGCCTCTCGCCGCCTCAATTATTGAAGAAGCAAAAAAAGCCCGTGTGCCAGTGGCAATGCATTTAGATCACGGCCGGAGTATTGCGGCGGTGGAACGTTCGATTCACTTTGGCTATACTTCAGTGATGTTTGATGGTTCTGGGTCAGAGCTCATGGAGAATGAAATTTTGACTCGTCATGCAGTCGAATTGGCTCATCATGCAGGTATTCCTTGCGAAGGAGAATTAGGTTGTTTGGGGAAAACGGGAGTGAGTGCGAATAAACTGACCAACCCTTCAGACGTTGGCGATTTTATCCAGAAAACTGATGTCGATTTTTTGGCAATTTCGATCGGTTCAGAGCACGGTATCGGTGAAAACGAAAGATTAAATATCGGATTATTGAAAAAGATTGCAAAAATAACGCCCATACCATTAGTTTTGCACGGGGCTTCGGGGGTGCCAGATACTGACATAAAAGAATCAATTAAAAATGGTATCGCCAAAATAAATATAGATACGGACATTCGCCATACTTACGGCAAGTCTCTAAGGGCAATTTTGAAAAAATATCCGGAAGAAGAAGACCCGCGGGAAATTTTAACCAAGGTTATTGAAGAACTGCAAAAATTGATTGAGGATAAAATAAAATTATTCGGATCAAGTAATAAAACATAAATTATGTCATACGACGTCATCACAATCGGCGATGCGATGAGAGATATTTTTCTTTTTCCTTCTCTCGAAGAGATGGAAAAACCGGTTGAAGGGGAGATAATCCATCCAAAAGAAAGCTTTGAGGAATTTTTAGTCTTTGGTTTGGGTGATAAAATTACTGTTTCCGATGTCGCCTTCTCAATCGGCGGAACAGCTAACAACGTCGCCGTTGGCCTCGCAAGACTGGGCTTGAAGGTAGGAATATGCACTGCCTTGGGTGATGACAATGCTGGTAGAGAAATTGCAGAACAAATCAGCAAAAAAAATGTTGATACTGCCTACATTAAGACTTATCGTGGCCAGCATTCTAGTTTTTCAGTAATTGTTTCTTATAAAGGCGAAAGAACAATTTTCGTCTATCATGCTTTCGGTCCAGAAAATTTCTCCTTGCCAGAAAATCCGCAGACTAAATGGTTATATCTAGGCCCCATGGCCGAAGGATATGATCGAATTTTTGATTCAACAGTTAGTTTAAAAGTGAAAGAGAATATTAAAGTCGCCATAAATCCAGGGGCAGTGCAAATTGAAAAAGGAATGCATACTTTCGGTGGCTTGTTAAGAATGATTGACGTAATATTTCTCAATCGCCAGGAGGCAGAGGATATTTCTGGATTAAGAGGAATGCCTCAAGTTAAAGAATTAGCGCGCACCATTCATTTAGAGGGCCCGAAAATGGTGGTGATTACCGCCGGCAAAGACGGCGCTTATGCTTTTAATGGTATTGATTTTTTCCGTGTGGGCGCGTATCCTGGACATCGACTTGACGCAACGGGTGCAGGCGATGCTTTTGCTTCAGCCTATTTAGCAGCGATCGCCAGCGGCGAAGAAATGCAGACCGCGTTAAAATGGGGAGTGACAAATTCTGCCTCAGTCATTGGTAAAATTGGCGCACAGGAAGGATTACTTGGTAAGGGGGTAATCAAGAGGAGGGTGAAGGAGTATAAATGGCCCGCCGACACCTTGCGGTTTTCGTAAAGGGCATGGCCGAAAAAATTTTATCTGGGGAAAAACAAGTCGATGTGCGACTTGCCCAAAGCCGTATCTCACCCTACTTAGCTGTCCAAAAAGAAGATGAAATTTTATTAAAAAGTTCAGGAGGCAAAATTATCGGTAAAGCCTCCATCGATAATTGTCTTTTTTATGACAATTTAACCCCAGCTAAAGTAAAAGAAATCCAAAACAATTATAATAGTGCGGCGATCATCGATGAAAAATTCTGGGAATCAAAAATAAATGCCAAATTTGCGACAATTATATTTTTAAAAAATCCACGAAAATTTTTAACTTCCGTTCTGTATAAAAAAAATGATCGTCGAGCCTGGGTTGTTTTAGAAGAAGAAGTTTAATAAAATATTTATATAGGGAATTTAAAAAAGGAGTAAAATGCAGATAGCCATTAATGGATTTGGTCGGATCGGCCGCACTTTTTTTCGCGCGGCTATCGAGAAACAACTTAATATTATCGCCATTAACGATCTCGGAGATATCAAGACGCTCGCTCATTTACTAAAATACGACTCGTCCTATGGTAAATTCGATGGCAAAATCGAAGTCGAGGAAGATAATCTCATTGTTGATGGTAAGAAAATTGAAGTATTGCAAGAGAAAGAGCCAGCCAATTTGCCATGGAAAGATTTGGGAGTAGACTTAGTGATTGAATCGACCGGCGTTTTTACCGATCACGAAACCGCCTCCGGCCATATTAAAGCGGGAGCAAAAAATGTTATTATTACGGCGCCGGCAAAGGGAGAGGGCGAGAAGGTTAAGACCATTGTTTTAGGTGTTAACGAAAACGAGTTTAATCCCGAGGAAGATATCCTCTCAATGGCATCATGCACTACTAACGCGCTAGGACCTGTTGCCAAGGTTTTGCATAAAAATTTTATTGTCCAGAAATCGACGATGACAACTATTCATTCGTATACGATGGATCAGTGTCTTCAAGATGATGCCCACAAAGACCTTCGCCGCGCTAGAGCGGCAGCCCTCTCAATCATCCCGACAACAACCGGAGCGACAATCGCCGCCAGTGAGGCTTTGCCAGAACTTAAAGATAAAATGAATGGCATCTCTTACCGTGTGCCAACAGCAACAGTCTCACTTTTAGAGTTTGTGGCCTTAGTTTCGAAAAATACGACGGTCGAAGAAGTTAACAACGCCTATGAGAAGGCCGCTCTAGACGTAGAATACAAAAATTCCCTTGACGTCTCTCGAGAACCTTTAGTCAGCGCTGATTTCAAGGGTGATCCCCATGGCGCAATTGTTGATCTCTTGTCAACGCAGGTGATTGATGGTAATCTTATAAGAGTTGTTGCCTTCTATGACAATGAGATGGGATATTCTTATCGTTTGGCAGAATTTTGTAAATATATCGAAAACAAATTTTAATAAAATTTAAAAAGGAAAAATCATGCGAAAAGATTGGATTATCACTGTAATATTGGGTCTGGTAATTATTATTGGCTTGAGTATCAGCGGATATTTAAAATTGTCTAAGAAAGATAATACGAACGATCAGATAAAACCATCAGCGAACGCCACCGTCGCCGGGGCAGCTTCTTATTTTGCCGAAGACGCGAAAGTAATGTATTTCTATTCAGACTATTGTCATTGGTGCGAGCAAGAAAAAGAGGTTTTAGCAGAACTGGGTAACGAAGATTACAAAGTTAAACCAATGAACGTTGGTGAAAACCCGGATCTTTGGAAGCAGTATAATATTGAGGGAACCCCAACTTTTATCGCCGCCAATGGCGAGCGTTTGGTTGGTTTTCAAAAAAAGGACGCCCTAAAGTCTTGGCTTGATCAGCATAAGTAAAAAAGGCTAAATCCGCCAAAGGCGGATCGCCCGGCCCCGATGCTGTATCGGGGCTTAGGGAGGGGTATATGAAAAGGAACGTAAAATCTACTATCGGCATTGTGATTTTATTGATAGGAATTATTTTATTGGGCGCAGACAGAATTTTTGTCTCGGCGGACGCTGGCGGATATGGTCAATCGATGACAATTGTGACGATCGTTGCCCTAATCTTTTTCCTAGTTGGTGCAATTTGGTTTTTCAAATCGGTTTTTGACTAAAATGTGCATAGCTACCCCAGTTAAAATCAAAAAGGTGGAAGGTAAAAGAGCCTTTATAGCTGATGGCCGCGAGGTTGATATTTCCTTAGTTCAGAATGCTAAAACCGGCGATTGGCTTCTCTGCCATGCCAATCTGGCGATTAATAAAGTTGAAGAAAATGAGGCTAAAGAAATTTTGAAATTAAATAAAATGTGCGCTCATCAAGGAGTCTAAATGGATATACGCAAAGGGATTATTTTTTCAACAATCACGGCGGTAATTTCTGGGATTTCAATATTTTTAAATGCAACCTTTATGACTAAATTAATTAAAGATCCTTACCTACTAACTTCGACCCGCAATATCATTGTCGCCATTTTTCTTTCAGCTTTGCTAATAGGAGTTGCTAAGTGGGTTCATCTTAAAAAGTTAACATTTAAACAATGGGCTCAACTATTTCTGATTGGGATCATCGGCGGAAGTATACCATTCTTATTATTTTTTAAAGGACTTTCAATTTCGCAAGCAGCGGCAATTAACGGTGCTTTTATACATAAAACCCTGTTTTTATGGGTGGCAATTTTAGCAATTATTTTCTTAAAAGAAAAATTAAGTTTCTGGCAGGCTGGGGCTTTAGGGATTTTATTGGCTGGAACCTATCTAGCTGGGGGACCAAAAACTTTTAATATCGGACAGGGCGAGAAATTAGTTCTATTGGCGGTTCTTTTGTGGACAATCGAGTTTATTATCGCAAAACAAATATTAAAAAAGCTGCCAAGTTTAGTTGTTGCTTGGGGAAGAATGTTTTTCGGCTCAATGATTTTAATCGGCTTTTTATTCTTTTCCCATCGGTTGGGGAATATTAATGGTCTTAACCTTACCCAATGGAGTTGGCTTATTGGTACAAGTATTTTACTATTTGGTTATGTCACGACTTGGTATACTGGTTTGAAATATGCCCCTGCCGCAGTCGTAACCTCAATTTTGACTTTGGGGTTCCCAATTACTGTCATACTAAATTCAATTTTTGTGACTCATCAGTTTGGCTCCAAACAAATAATTGGTGTAATTTTAATCTGCCTGGCAGTCTTTGTAATCAGTAAAATTCGCCTCGCTAGGAAAGATTTGGAATTACAGCATGCTCGAATCTAATAAATCAATCAAAGTCCCGGGACCTATTTTATGGGCGCGATATTCTTTCTCGCCAAATCGACTCAAATACTGCGGCCCCGATGCTAATTTGGATCTATTTGAACGGGCTGCCTATAAAGTAAATGACAAAAAAATACGTGAAATTCTTGCCGATTTCGAGGCCGCTTTTCCTTATATCCAATTCATCGCCAAGGAAAATAAGATCAGAGATCCTTTCGATTGGCGGGTAGTCGAGGCCTATTGGCTTGGGAATGATTTACTAGAAAAAATTTCTGTCAGCGAGTTCTATCGTCACATTAAAGATCACTTTGGCAAAAGGGCTAAATCGGACGTGTTGAGATCGATTGGTCGTAAAATTCCCCAAGGCGCTGAACCGCACCATTCATTTCACGTTTTAGAAGTTTTTCCTCAAATTGGTGCATTAAGAGGAATTAATTTGGGGCCGGTTTTAAAAACGATCAATAATTGTTTAATTACTTGGGGGAAGGTCGTTGACATCACAAATGATAAACTTGAAGTTGAATTTAGTCCCTTAATCTATGAAAAAAGTATGACTTTTGGCGATCTACAAACAAAAAAAATTGACTACAAATTTAATGACAAAACTTTGTTGGATAATCTTCAAATCGGTGATTGGGTTTCTATCCACTGGAACTGGGCCTGTGACATTTTGACCGACCGTCAACTCAAAAACCTTCAAAAATGGACTCTTTGGCATCTAAATTTGGCAAATCAAACTTTTTGAGAACCTCACCTACACACCAGGTGTGTAGGTGAACCGGTTAAAAGATGATATATTAGATCTATGAGAAGAAAACAGGTGCTGGCAACCGGTGAAGTTTATCATATTTTTAGTCGAAGTATTGCTAACTTTGAGATTTTGAATAACGCGAGCGAATTCGAGCGAATGCTCGAATTGCTTAATTACTACAACTATCCATTAGACACTCGATTTTCACATTTTCTTGAAATGCAATGGGTGCAACAAATGGGATTTTATAAATCATTAGACACCATTTCGAAAGATAAAGATCAATTAGTTCAAGTGATAGCATATTGCCTAATGCCTACCCATATTCATCTTATTCTCAAACAATTAAAAGAAAATGGCATATCTGATTACATGCGAAAAGTTCTTGACGGATATACTAAATATTTTAACGCTATTCATAAAAGAAAAGGTCCCTTGTGGGAAAGTAAGTTTCAAAATGTATTAGTTGATAATGACGATCAATTAATTCATTTGACCAGATATCTTCATCTCAATCCAGTGACAGCGAGACTAGTTGAAAAACCAGAAGATTGGATATTTTCATCCTATAGGGAATATTTGGGATCTAGCAACAATAGTTTTTGCCAATTTGATGATCTTTTAGATATTAAACCTCACGCATACCGTAAGTTTGTCAATGATCAGGTATCCTACCAAAGAGAACTCGCCAAAATTAAAAGATTAATAGTGGATTAAATGTGTTTAACACCTTTAACTACTACACTAACTACACACCTGGTGTGTAGTTAAAGAGGTTAAGTTGCTTAAAAATTTTGGACTAAAGTTATCCACAGGCGGTGGATGACAGGGGCTTGCAATTCAGAGAGAGAGAGAGTTAAATGGAGATGGAGGGATTTTTAAGTTAATTAAAATGGAGGTTTTATGAATCAATCATCAGTTACTCCCGGGCCTGCCCCGAGCGGAGTCGAGGGGCCACAGGGAGGGTCAAGTACAATGAAGTGGCTTTTAATTGTCTTGGTTATCGTCATCGTTTTAGGCGGCGGGTATTGGGTTTATGTGAAATATGGTAAGACATCAGCGACTACTGCAACCGCCAGCCCATCGCCAGTAGCGGCGATAACATCCTCGCCATCAGCCAGCGCTGCTATCAGTCCATCGGCGTCGTCATCCGTGCCGGCTGATTGGAAGACGTATACGAACACTCAATATAGTTTTAGTTTCAAGTATCCCTCAAATTCCACGGTTAAAGATATTAAATCGGGCAATACCGATATGCCAGGAATCGTTGCTTTATTTGCTGTTGGTATTAATAACGATTGGCAAGATCCTTTCAGCGTTGTTGAAATAACTTCTCAAAGTAAGGACAAGGAAATCAGTTGGCTTAAAACTTGGGCGTCATACACCGCACCGAATGGCAGTTTTAGCACAACCTTTTCTAGTACGCAGGAGGTTACAAAGTATGGCAAATCAGCAACTGAAGTCATCTTTACTAATAAGCCCTCTGGCACAACAACATTCTATGTATTTTCAGAAAGCGGACAGACCTATGTGGTAGATGGGGATAATCCGTCAAATCCAGCTGTTGGTGATCAGATCCTTTCCACCTTCCAATTTACGAAATAAAAAATAAAAAGTTTTAAGCAGGCTATAAATTAGTGCACCGAGCAGTGTTTTTCAATGTACTGAACAGGTGATACAGGGATCGTACGCTCTAATTAATTTTTCGAGTTCTATTACACAGATGTTTTGAACTTTTTGCTCCAATTTAAGGGAGTGGAGCAATGCTTCGGCGTCGGCTTCAACGCTGGTTAGGTTTTGGACCGTTGGGGTGACGATATCGGCGTTGATAATTTTGCCGTTAATATCAATCTCGTAGGCATGATATAAAGTTCCTCGTGGAGCTTCAACAGCGCCAATGCCCCAAGTCGGCTCCGAAAGTTTTGGTAGTGATATCGCCGGCGGTTTTTCCGAAATTTCCATATTTAATAATTCACCTATTAATTTATCGGCTTCCTCTAAAAAGTGCATCAGTTCAATGGCTTGGGCTTTGATATTTTCGAAAGCATTATGGTTTTGAGGATCGGGCTTAAAATCTCCTGCTAAAGATTTAGCTTTGGGGTTCAACATTTCGCCAAGCAAACTCATTCTTGCCAGCACACCGACGTTAAATGGTTTTTCCTTGTGAGAGCCGAACTTAGCGGTCGAGTATTCTTTGACTGTTTCTTTGATTTCCTCACGATAATTTTTGGGCTCGAATTTATTTCCAGAAGACGAGATAACGATATCGCCCAGAAGATCATAAGTATTGTTTTTCAGCGTGAGATATTCGGAGGCTCGCCGATACTCGGGGTATTCTATATCCATAAATATTTTCACAAAGTCTGCGGCTTCGTCTAAAACATCAGTGATCTCGTTTTGCAATGTCACTAGCTCTCCTTTGGCTGGATATTTAATAAATCCGCCAACTGCCGTTGTTGTCGGATGAATTGGTCGGCCGCCGACCACTGTCAACAAATGATCGGAGAGCCGTTTGAGGTTCAAAGCCAGATGATATTCAGCCGGAAATTTATCGGCCAATGCCAATGCCGAAGGGACATTGTAATAATCGGGCAAGACTAAAAAGAAAAGATGCAAAAGATGGGAAAAAATAACTTGGCCAGAAAGCATTAATTTTCGCAATGTCAAAGTCAGCTCATCGGGCGTAATATCTAAAGCGTTTTCCACCGCGAATATTGAAGCAAGGTTGTGGGCGGTTGGACAAATGCCACAAATTTTTGATG
>Ga0210057_1004321_pt1 | contig 19023 bp, 16 predicted proteins | sample CryGeyCG2114_010_2_FD_183968 | JGI IMG/M metagenome (GOLD analysis project Ga0210057, IMG submission 183968) | Groundwater microbial communities from aquifer - Crystal Geyser CG10_big_fil_rev_8/21/14_0.10 (SPAdes) (version 2) | ecosystem: Environmental > Aquatic > Deep subsurface > Groundwater ...
CCATCATATTAATCTTATTAACAACAGGGTTTCTGATAACTAAATTCTTGTCCACACATTTAATAATAACCTCTCGAGCCTCTATCTCTTCCTGTTTAACACCCATTTTTTTCATAGCTTGCTTTAGCAATTTAGGATTCATACCAGGAAACATTATCTATATCCTCACATATTTATGTAGAATAAACTCTATAATAATCACAAGAACAATCAGACCAACAACAACATACGGAGAAAAGGATAATTTACTCTTAATATCATCAAAATATCTAACTAATCCTCCACTGCTGCTAGGCATTTGTATTCTATTGTCAGCCATTTTATAACCTAAACTATGTTTCTATTTAAACCTTTCTTAATTCAGATAATATCTGTTTTATTACATAATCTTCAAGACCGCCAAGATTTTCATAACCTGGCTTTATTCTATCATATAATCTAATATCTTTCTTAATTTTACCATTAAAAATATTTGACAATTGATCTTTTTCTAAAGATGTTGGTGAATTAAAATTATAAATTTTATAATTCATATCATGAACTAATCCATTTCTTTGGTGAGATTCTATAATTGGGCGAAGGGTTTCTTCAATTTTAGAACAAATAGTGTAAATCATTCTGCTATCTTTATTAAGAATAACAAAACAATATTCAGAAACCTCATCATCAGGAATTCCTCTTCTGTTATACCAAAGTTGATTTTTCATTTTAAGTATTCATGATCAATTATTCTATCTAAAGTTCCAGAGATTTCTCCACTCAAATAATTATAAAAACCCCTTTCACCTTTTGAAGAACTTAGGTTTTGACCAGTTCTTGATCTCCAATCTACTAAAGCCTCCTCTAAATGATTATAATAATCTAATCTTTTACCTGCATAAATTAATGGAGGAGGTAAATTTTGTGATTTTAAAATAATATTTTGAAGCATTCTAGCAGTTCTACCATTACTATCTCCAAATGGGTGAATCCTTGCTAGATGTAAATGAGCATAGATAGCGCCTTCTATTCTAGAATCTAAACTTTTATGATTTAACAATGCATGTAATTCTTCTAAATATCTTCCCATCTCAAATTCAAGTTTATCAGATGAAGGAGGACTAAATCTAGAGTTCCCTACCCTCACACTTTCTCCAAGTTTTCTAAAATCAGCCATCTCTCTTCCAGAAATTTCATCAAAAGTATAATCCTCCATATTAATAAAATATTTAGGTTCTATAGCAAAAGCAAGAACTCTAATAAAATTATCATTAATACTTTCAAAACCATTTTTATTTATAGTTTTCCATCCCCATCTATAAGCATTTGCTAAGTTTTTACTAATATCTCTAACAATATGACTTTTCTTTACTTTTTCTAATGTCTCAATTCTTTCAGAATGTATAATAGCTTCTTTTTCTAAATAATCTAGATATTTACTAGAAATAGTTGATAAATAAAGAGCATTTTCCTCTAAAAAGTTTTTTTTCTCTTTTATTTCTTTGGTAACCTTTGAAGATATTTGTAAATGTTTCATAAACAAAATAAAACTGCCTTTCCTTTATAAATCTTTCTACCTGTCACCACTAAGAAGTAAACATAGACAAGGATAAGCCACCTTTTGTTGAATCCCATAAATGGAAGATTCTTCCTAACATTTGACTAAGCGTCTTCATGACTTGCACCAGCTAGGGCTTGCCGTTTCAACGTATCCTTTAAGCAAAATCAGTTGGTTCTCGTCCCCATCGCTGGAGATTTCGCGAACATCATATCAACTTAAGGCCGTGCCGTTTCTGAGCCGTAGCCATCCTTTTCAGGATCTCTATTACTAGAGTAGCTTTTTTAACAGTGGGTGGACTTTCCTCATATAAACGAGAGTCAGGTCCTTGCCTATAAGCATATACTCTAGAACATACTTTATAAATCTTACTACTTAAACCAGCTAAAGAACTTCTCTCTATTAACAAACTTCATAAAATTAAATAATTTCTTCATAAGAACTTCTAATCTAAAAAATAACTCTTTATATTCTTCAGCATTAATATATCCTCTATCCTTAGCAAACATCAATAAAACATTTAGCTCTTTTCCAGAACCATAGCTATATTGTAAAAATTGCATAAATGACCTTTTTGTTTGTCTTGAACATCCTTCTGCAATATTCACAGGCATAGAAACAGCAGCTCTTCTAATTTGAGAAGTTAAATTATTAGATTCTTCTTTAGGAAATTTATCAGTAATCTTATAAAAATCTAAAGCAAGATTATAAGAAAGTTTCCATATCTCTAATTCTTTAGGATTCTTTGCCATTTTTTAAAAAAGCATAATAAAATCGCATAGGCAGAAAATTAAAATTAGATTTGAGCTCTTAGTAACCACAGACTGAATATGTCGCCGAAGCTTCATACTTACATCCTGGTCCTATTAACCTCATCTTCTATGAGCACTCTATATCTCTTTTCACGGAGTCCTTCGAGCTTAGATGCTTTCAGCTCTTATGACTATATGGCGTAGCTGCTCGGCCTGCCTTGTCAGACAACCGATAGACCAGAGGCCACGAACCCTTGTTCCTCTCGTACTAAAGGATCCTTCCACTCAGATATTGAAAACATTTCCAGCAGATATCATACAAACTGTCTCACAACGTTCTTAACCCAACTCACGATCCCTTTTAACCGGTGAACACCCGTACCCTTGGTTGCTTCTGCACAACCAGGTTAGGAAGAATCGACATCGAAGTAGCAAGCAGCGCCGTCGATACGAGCTCTTAGGCGCTACAACTCAGTTATCCCCGAGATAGCTTTTCTGTCATACCTAGCCCCTATTAATTGGGACATAGGGGTTCGCTAGACCTAGCTTTCGCTTCTGAATCTTTTATTGTTCAAGATCCAGTCAGGCCAACTTTTGCTCTTGCACTCAACTCCCGATTTCTAAACGGGATGAGTTGACCTTTGGGCCCTGCTGATATCATTTCAGCAGGGTGCCGCCCCAGCCAAACTGTCCGCCTGTTAATGTTCTAACCAAAGTTAGTAAGTGATGTAAACTTCAAAGGGTGGTGTCTCATCGGTGTCTAGACTTATTCTGACGAATAAGCCATCAAACAACTCCCACCTACACTGCACAAAAAAACTCACATCACAATAACAAACTACAGTAAAGTTCTACGGGGTCTTCGCTTCCCACTGGAAATCACTGGTCTTCACACCAGTAGAATGTGTTCAGTAGACTCTAGCTTGGGACACTAGGAACCTCGTTACGCCATTCATGCAAGCCGTCATTCAGGCGGCAAGGTATTACGCTACCTTAAGAGAATCATAGTTATTCCCGCCGTTTGCTTGTCCTTAGCTCCCTTGAAAAGGAGTTTCGGATACAAGTAGTGGGCAGACGTCACGTCCCATACACATCTTTACAGACTAGCGAGACGTTACGTTTTTGTTAAACAGTCGGGCCCCTTTTGTTACTGAGCCCTGTATTCACATACATAAGTATACAAACACAGGGATTCCTTAAACCGAAGGAACGGAACTAAATTGCCGATTTCCCTAAGCTAGATTACACTATCATACCTTAGGCTTCTCACCCAGAGCACCAGTGTTGGTTCTTGGTATAATTATCCAAATTTCTTTCTAATTCCTTTTTCACGGCCTCGGGACATTGATCAAACAGATCATACAACCTGCCCATCTTAGAATTAATCGAGTTCTCATCATTATGATACTCCCTTGATTTGTTCTAATTAGCATCCTAGATAACAGATGTTAACCTAGCCCCAAAGATTAGGAATTAAACTTGCGTCGCCGCACGTACTTGGATAGTAAAGGAATTTTAACCTTTTTCCCATTCCCGAAAAACCAATTAGGATTTCGGTTAGGATTAACTTACTCTTAGCTGATTGACATTGCTAAGAAACCCTTACTCTTACGGTATTAGAGGTTCTCACTCTATATAGATCCTACTACCACCAGGATTCTCTTTCCTTACAGGTCCACGATCTTTTACAAGAAAGTTTCTGTCCTATAAGAATGCCTACCTACTACTCAAGAAATTAATCTTGGTCTATGGTATCGGTAACCAATTTAGTCCCGTCCATTTTCGAGGCATATAACCTTGACTGGTGAGCTATTACGCTTTCTTTAAAGGATTGCTGCTTCTAAGCATACCTCCCAGCTGTCTCCGCTTATATACACTCTTAAGCCTTTAACACTCAATTGGCATTTTGGGACCTTAACCATAGTATGGGTTGTTCCCCTCTCGCGATACAAGCTTACCCCAGTACCGCCGTCTCCCAGAATCTACGATGTTAAAACATTCGGAGTTGGACGAGGAAGTGAGGGTTTTCACCCCCAGATTTCCAAATCCGTATCTCTACCACTTTAACTATCTCATCTGAGACTTGACTAAGGCCAAATTCGGTAGGAACCAGCTATAACTGAACTCGATTGGCTTTTTACCCCTAACCAAAAATTACACGAACGCATGCACACAGCACCGCTTCAGACCTCCACAAAGAATAAACTTTGCTTCATCTTATTTTAGGTTAGATCGTCCAGTTTCGGGTAATACCCTAATGACTTTAGGCATTTTCATACCTTATCTCTCGTAAACTGCAGATTATCGGTTTCCCTTCGGATACAGTTTTACACTTTATCCTCGCCACTAAGATATACTCCCTGGTCCGTTATTCAAAACGTACGTTACAACTCCTTAGAGCCGTAACTAACTATCACCATTAGATTTCAGAATCTTTTCGCTCCCTGTTAAGGGTTCTTTTCAATGTTCCTTCACAGTACTTAATTCACTATCGGACTCAAGATATATTTAAGGTTGGAAGTTAATACCTCCCAGCTTCACACCCAATATCCAATGAGCATTAATCAGGATACTTACACATCATTTAGGATTTAACTTACGGGACTATAACCCTTTATAGTATTTTGTTCCAAAAAATTTCAGCTCATCCTAAGAAGACTAAAAGTAAGTCCTACAACACCACATCTCTATAAGTTTTCACTCACAGATTCAGTTTGCCTTATGCTGCGTTCACTCGCTGATACTAACAGCATCTCGATTGATTTCTTTTCCTTCCGGTACTAAGATGTTTCAATTCCCGGAGTTCCCTATCATTTCTGATTTAATGAGAATCTCATTCAGAAACCCTCGGTTCAAAAGCCGCATGCGCTTTGCCGAGGAATAATGCAGCTTGCCGCATCCTTCATCAGTATCTTGAACCAAATCATCCATCTAATGGTTGATTATTTCCAATGTAATCTTAATCTTCTGCCTATGCAAAGAACCATAAAATACGGTTCACTTCACCCAATTCATTTTGAAATTGAGCTGCATTAATTTTTTTTATCATGTGGACCCGTCGGGATTCGAACCCGAGACCCCTGCCTTGCAAAGGCAGTATTCTACCAGACTAAACTACAGGCCCAAATAATGAGAGAGAATGATAAATTAAAAAAGGAGGTGATCCATCCGCAGGTTCCCCTACGGATACCTTGTGACGACTTAACCCACCTTACTGAATTCAAGTTCGAATTACTCTAAAGGAATAAACCTCACTTAAACCCTGCTCGGTTGGTTTGACGGGCAGTGTGTACAAGGCACAGGGACATATTCACCGTTCACTAATGATGGACGATTACTAGGAATTCCGACGTCATGAGGATGAGTTACAATCCTCAATCTGGACTAAGATAGAGTTTCGAGGCTTAACTTCTCCTTTCGGAGTTGTATCCCACTGTCTCTACCATTGTTGCGCGCGTGTATCCCAAGAGATTCGAGGCATACAGACCTATCGTTGCCTGCACCTTCCTCCTCCTTACGAAGGCAGTCTCTATAGTGTGCTCAATCATCAAAGACTTGTTAGCAACTATAAATGCAGGTCTTGTTCGTTGCACGACTTAACGTGACACCTCACAGCACGAACTGACGACGGCCATGCACCATCTCTCGGCTCGTCAGGTAAAACCTTTAATCTGACCTTCATCCTGCCGTCGCTCTTGGTAAGATTTCCCGTGTATAGTCGAATTAAACCGCACGCCGCACTCCTTGTAGTGCGCCCCCGCCAATTCCTTAAAGTTTCAGTCTTGCGACCGTACTTCCCAGGCGGTGAACTTAACACCTTCGCTACGGCATTGCATGTCCTCGAAGAACATGCACCACTTAGTTCACAGCGTTTACAGCTAGGGCTACTCGGGTATCTAATCCGGATCGTTCTCCTAGCCTTCATTCCTCACCGTCAGACCCGTTCTAGGCAGATGCCTTCGCCATAGGTAGTCTTCTAAGGATTAAAGCATTTTACCGCTTCCCATAGAATACTTCTGCCTCTTCCCGGTCTCTAACTTGACAGTTTCTCTTGCTCGATGTTGAATTGAGTTCAACAATTTCACAAAAGAGTTATCAAATCGGCTACGAATCCTTTAGGCCCAATAATCGAGATTGCCACTTGTGGCTCTGGGGTTACCGCGGCTGCTGGCACCAGTATTGCCCACCACTTATTCGCTAAGTTTCTTACACTTAACAAAAGCCTACCCAAAAGGTAAGCACTTCGGATTCCCTTATCACACTTTCGTGCATTGTAAAGTTTTCGCGACTGCTGCACCCCTTAGGGCTAGGACCCTTATCTCAGTGTCCTTCTCAGGGCTTAGACTCTCATCTCCCTTACTGATCATAGGCTTGGTGAGCCTTTACTTCACCAACAACCTAATCAGCCGCCGACTTATCTTTTGGCATTACTTTTAAGAGAAAAAACATTCCAGTATTAATCTCTTATCCGGGTTTAGCCTCAGTTTCCCAAGGTTATCCCAGACCAAAAGGTAAATTATCGACGTGTTACTGAGCCTTTCGCCAGTGCTCCGAAGAGCCCTTTGACTTGCATGCCTTAGTCGAATCCGAATAGCAGCAATCACCCGCAGGATAAACGGGAATTAAAATTATTATGTATAATTGCAAGACTAATTCTTTATTCTTACCATTCCTCTCTCATACCCATCTTTCAAGATAAGTATTCACAAAAAATACGTCTATCACATATCAAAACATATTTTTGGAAAGATGATTAGAAAATTAAAAAAGATACAATCTTTTTCTCACGCTTTCATCTTATTTCTTAGAAAAGTTTAGTTTATAAATGTTTTTATTTAATCTTTCTTCTGCTCTTTTCTTTTCTCATCCTCTTACGTTGCCACTTCCATCTCATTTGACCTTTCTTTTTCCAACGTCTTGAGGATCTTTTCATTTAAATTTTAATTCAAAACCAAGTTTATAAATTTTATCTTAAATACAAACTCCAAATTTTTCGATTTCAGTTATCTTACATATCTTATCGTCGGGACATTTGTATTCATCATTACATTCACATTGTGGTTGACAAACTTGAATACAAAACTCAGCATCAGTTCCAGCGCATGAACTTCCACATTCATTCCATTTTCCACCAGCATTTTCACATAATTTTTGTTCAGACATTTCACATCCAGAAATAATTAAAATCAAAATAAACATTAAAATTATTTTAGCAGTTTTCATTTTAAAAATAAAATGCTCCCGCCGGGATTTGAACCCGGGTCACAGGCTCGAAAAGCCCGTATGCTTGACCGGACTACACTACAGGAGCGTATTAGTGGGCCCGCTGTGATTTGAACACAGGACCTCTGGCTTTCTTAGACTTGTACCAGTGGTAGTCATATAAGACTTGCACAGCTTAGTAGCTTCAGTGCTCTAACCAGACTAAGCTACGGGCCCAATAGAGTTAAAACCAGAAAATTTCTATATAAACATTTCTATAATAACAAAACTATATATTTGTAACTATTAGCAAGTAAGAACAAATAACAAGATTTATAAATGAGTAATATTCTATATTATTAAGTAATAAAATGAAAAACATAGAAAAATATAATAAATTTGTACAGACTCAGAATAGAGTAGAAATTACTAATGATAATTCTAAGTATATCTATCCAACTATAGAACAAACTAAATGGATAAATAAAAAAGACGCAGAAAAACAATGCCAAATTAATCCTAATTATTCTATTTTAATGAAGATGAATATAGACAAAATTTTAGGGAGGGAAGAATAAAATGAAAAATAAAATATTAAAAGCAATACAAGCTATGGAAGAGGATATGGAAAATGAGTGAAATAAATATTGATGTTACACCAAAAAGTAAAATACCCTATGGATTAGGTGTTTTAGCATCTGCTCTTTATGGGACCCTTGGAGGTTTTACAAAAGTTGCATCCGCAATAAATGAAATAGCAGAAGAAGTTCCTAAAAACGATGTTACAACTGGAGAACTTTTATCATTAGTTACAGTTGCAGGTATTGGTGTAGCTACTTATGGTTTAGCTAAATTAGCTGGTTATTTTTATAAAGAATGTCAAAAACCAAATGAAGAAGCTTCTTGGTTATTTCAAAGATTACAATGAAACACAGACTAAGTATTACATTGGATAAGGAAACTATCTTAAAATTAAAAAAAGCAGTTAGAAATTCTGATTTTAGAAATCAATCTCACTTTGTTGAAACTGCAATAAAAAAATTAGTAGGTGGGAAAAATGTTTGATAAATTAGAAGAATTTAAATTTGAAACTGTAGAAGATATCTTATCTATGCCAGAATTAGATGAAACAGTAGACCAAACAGATAACATTTATGTTTTAAAATATTATTATAAAAGATTTGAAGAGTTCTATGGAGCAGGTCACCTATTCCCAATAGCAAAAAATCTTAAAAATGAATATAATAAGAACCCTTACGATGTTACGCTATTACTAAAATTAAAAGAAATAGACGTAGAATGGAAAAAAAGAAAATTAATTCCAGAAGCAATAGAGAGAATAAAAGAACAAGGAAATGTTTGTATCCAGATAGCAAAGGCAGCCAAAAAATGAAAATTAAAAGACCAAAATTAAATCTTAATGAATATAATTTTGATATTTTAATTGGTTTAGATTCCACAAAACAAAATTATAATTTAGAAATGTTAGAAGGTACAGCATTTAATTTAGCAGAGTTATCTTTAGACACATGGGATCAGAACTTTATTAGAGTTGCAAGGTTTTATGCTAAAAAACTAAAACAGGTCCTAAAGGCAACAGAATTTTATAAAAAATATAACTTTCAAGCTATTGAATGGGCCCCAATATATTTAGAAGAGAAAGAAAAACTAGAAGAATCTAACTCTCACATAAAACAAATAGAATATATTCAAAGTACTATAGGTCATGAAGAGTCTTAGCTTATTAACTCTTTCTTTAAATAGCATTTTTCTGCAAAAGCCGCAATCTCTGCTTCTAAGTTAGGAAGTTCAGAATCACCAAAAACTGCATCCATAAAAGGAATAATTTTTTCATGAGCATTTTTTGTTTCTTTTCTATGTCTTTGTATTATAGAATTAATTTTAGAAGTTGCAACTGTTTCCTGCATGCATCCAAATGGACCAACATGATAAATACCACAAATATTATCTAATTTACCCTTAGTAAATAAAAAAGCTTCTCCAATAGATAAAGGAGCTTCACCACCGATTAATTTTTCATAAACTAAAGCTTTTTGTGGAGCATCTATTATATGTGCAGGATCATGACCTTCTCTTCCAATTAAATATTCTTCAAAAGGAGTTCTTAATTTTTTAGAAATATGTCTCATATACCATTTTTTAGCCAAAGAAGTTGCAAATCTGTACCATTCATTAGTCTTTTTGTAAAAACCCACAGATAATTTATTAACATATTCAATCCACTGACTTGGAGGAGTTAAAATAATTTCTAAACCATATTTTTCTAATAATTTTATACTATCTTGATTAGCTTTTGTATGGCACCTTACAAAAATTTCTCCATTTACAATAACAAAAGGTTTTCTCTTATTTGTTTTTAATAATACTTCATATCTATTTTTAGCATTCCTAATAAATTCAACAAATTCTTTATTACTTACTCTCTTTTCTATTAATTCATATAATTCTAAACACAAAGTTTCATATAATAAATCAGCAGAACCTTTTTCTTTTTCATAAGGTCTAGTTCTTAACAAAGCATCATATAATAAATCATTACAGAAAATTCCTTTATAGGATAATGCAGATAGTTTTGCAATTGTACTTTTAGGCATAGGTACATTTGTATAGTCTTCATCAGCATCAGGACTTATAATCGGTACTTCACTAAATCCATTTTTATCAAAGAAACTTCTTAACATAACGTAATACTGTCCTTGTCTACATGGTCCTTTTGCTTTTGGTTCAAATATAACAGCATCTTTATTTGGATCTATGCCTTTTTGTTTTAAACCATCAAGCCAGGCTAATGCATCACCAATCTGGAAAGAAAATGGCCTGCAGGTATTTGTGCTTACATATTTTTTGGCAAATATTTGTGATCTTCTTGTATGCGTTGGCATAACTTCTGATTTATATCCAAATGCTCTAAATGCAGCAGCAAGAGCCATAGAACCATCCCCCATATAAGGTACTCCAATAATTTTCTTAAATACAATTTCTGGTCCTTTCTTCTTAAAATCCTCTAATCTAATCTCTTTAGAAACATTTTCTTTTACAACCTCAGAATTTGCTAATATCCTTGTTCCAAATTGTGCATTGCTATTGTGGCCGTCAGTTTGTAAAACTAAATGAGGTTTTTCAGCAATCTTCATTATATCTTCTTCGTGATAGACTAAAATAGAATCAGTACCACAGTTAAAATTAGTTTCTCTGACAGGATAAAAATTCTTATTCATAGCTGTTAATAAATTATATTTTATTATACTTTGTCCTTGATACCAATACATATTGTCAACAATTTCATCTATTTTGTATTCAGGTGGTCTTATGAAAAAAGAAGGTATGAAATTTAATCCATAAGAAGCAAATAATTCATGGACTTTAGAACTTGCTTTATTATCTAAAATAGTATAACCCCTTCCAATACCAATATATATTTTTTTATCTTTTAACCTGTTGATTATTTCATCTCCTTTATTATATATTTCATCTAAGAATTCTCTTTCAGCTTCTTGGGCTTTTTTTATTGCTTCTTTTATTTGTTTTTTACTAAATTTCTTATTAATCCTATCTAAATCACTTTTAATTGCATCTTCTATTTTGTAATGTGGATCATTAAAATAAATAACCGGCAATAGAACTTCACTATTCTCTAAATGTAATGCATCTTTAGTCAAAAAACCAGCAGCAGCAACATAAGGGCAGAATTTATATTTCTCTTTTTCAGAACTTAAAATATTTACTAATAAAATCTTATCTTTATCTTTTTTAAATTGTTTTAATAATGCTACATGTCCATGAGCAAGTTTAATAGGATAACATGTTTCTGAATGCGCATAAGCTACACCTAGATTAGCAATATGATCATCAGATTCAGGAGAGATAGCCACGTCAAAGCCTAAATTATTATACAAAGCAGTATAGAATACCCCTTTTTCATTTAAGAAAGTTAAACTTCTAGGGATTAATACTCTTTCATTTTCTGTTTCTTGATACAATGGTTTAGTGAATTTATCTAAATGTTTTTCTAATATTTTCTTATATTGTGCAACATAATCAGGAGCTCTAATAATTGAAAAATCAGTATTGCCTTTAGGGCATAAACCACCAGAATAGATTGTATCTTCTCCAATATTGTAAATTTGTAATTGACAATCCCTTATGCTGCAGTTATCTTTTATTATTTTACTGCAATTGTCTACCCTTTTCTCAAAATTCATATCAGCTATTTCTAATCCTCTGAATTTACAAACATTATTTGCTTTATCTCTAGCACAAATAGCAGCACCTAATGCACCAAACAACTGTCTATGAGGAAATGCATGAACTTCAATTCCAGTATGCAATGCTAAAGCAGCTAAACAAGCCATGCCTTTAAATGGTCCTCCTTGTGCAGAGGCAAACTTACCAAATTTTTCATTACCAACAAATTTGTTAGCATAACCGCCCATAAACCCATAAGCTATAGCAGCAGCAATTTCTTCTTTAGGAAATCCTAAAGCAATTAATCTTAATATCCCTGCTTCGGTAAATATAGCACAAGTTTCATCAGCTACAGGAGTTCTTTTTGCAGCTAATGCATATTTTTTAAAAGATTCAAAATCAAAACCAAGCATGTCTAACATATTTTTCATAGATTGGCCAGTTCCAGCCATACAGCTTAAATTCATTTTAGCTTTCTTAACTGTTCCATCTTTGTTAAATAAAGTAAATTTAGCATCTTGCCCGCCGCATTCAAATATAGTATCAACTTTGTTATTAAAATGCTTAACACCTCTAGCATGGCAGGTAATTTCATCTTTAACAATATCAGCACTTTCACCTTTAATTTTAAAATCAGTAAACAATTTATGATAAAATGCTCCAGAACTTCCAGTATAAGCTATTGCTCTAATATTAATATCCAAATGTTTTCTAATCTCACCAAACATTTTTTGAGCAGTCTCTAAAGGTTTGCCGTCAGTATCTAAACATATTTCTGCAATAATATTCAAATCCATATCAGCAATAATAGCTTTGGTGGTAGTACTTCCACCATCCAATCCAATTACAACATCGCCGGAATATTTTTTAAAAATAAATAAACCCTTTTCAACTTTAATTGCTTCTTCTTCATTATAACTTTTAACTTTGTCTAAAACAGTTGATAAAGCAGGAGCAAAATTAATTTCTTGTTTTTGTGCTTCAGCAACCAACTCTAAATCTTCTATGTTAAATTTAGATTCTTTATTTTCTTTTAGCGCTTTGAATGCAGCGCCTATTGCGCCTACCTTTTCATAGTTTTCTGGCAAGTTAATTTTAATTTCTAACTGCTCTTCTAATGCTTTTAATATAAATTTATTAAAGAAAACTCCGCCAGTTGCAATAGAATATTTATTTTCTAAATGTCTTGTTTTAATTACATCACTTTTATAGTTCTTAGCTATTCTTTTATACATTCCTTTTAGAATATTTTGTATTTGTTCTCCAGAGTTTTGTAAATGAATCATATCAGATTGTATAACAACACCACATCTTCCGCCTACATCTATATCTTTAGAAGCGTTAGAAATACTTTCAAAAGCTTTTTTATGAATATCTTCTAATTGTTTTTGTAATAATTCTCTATCTTTTATTTTATCATTTGTTAATTTAACTTTGCACTCATCTGTAAAAAATCTTCTAACTTGTTTATTGATTAAAATTCCGCTTCCCCCTCCGCATTTTGTACCTGTTCCATGGTCAGCTACAAAAGAAGCATCCTTCTCTACTACTTTTTCAAAGAAGTAAGGGTCAGTTGAACCCATATGGAAAATATATTCAGCATCCGGAGAGATTAATTCAGTACCAGCAGGAATAGATATAGTATCATAATAATAAGGATTATTTGTTATATCTGCTATTAATCTTCCAGCAGAACCAGTAAAAGCAACAGCCTTGATTTCCTCTTTTTTTATCTTTTTTAGAATAGTGCTATAAGCTATTTTTAAAGTATCTACAGGATTACCAAAATGCATCAAGGATTTAGGAGAATAGACTATGTCTTTGCCTTGATTTAGCACTATGCTATGGACTGTATCAGAGCCTATATCAAACCCTATATAATAACTATTTTTCATAGTTCCTATTTGATATTAATGCTTTTTAAACCTTATCAAAAGCTTTTTAAGATACACCTTATTAACCTAGGTATGGTATTAATAGAAGACTTCAGTGAAATAAAACCTTATTTAGCAGATATTAAGGAAGTTAAAGAAGCCTGGTCAAAAGAAGAAGAAAGAAGAGATTTGGAAAAATTAATGTGGATAAATAAGATAGTATACAAACCAGCAGAAAAAGATTTATTTTTATCCCCCTATGCAGCAGAATTAGCTTTAGATATCACTAATAAAGAATGGAGAAGGTATTCAAGAAGAGGTATTCATGCTAAAAGAGAGGTAGTAGAGTTTTTTCTAAAAAATTTAAAACAAGAATATAATAGAACCAAACCAAAAAACCTACAGATAAGAAAAATTCTTAGACTAGCTCCAAAATGTAGAAAAGCTGTAGTAAATATGAATTTATTTGATGAAGATATTTTGACCATAGCAAACAATTTACAATCTATTAACGAAAGCTATACACTCTCATCTAAAAAAAAGAAAATAAAGATAAGAGACCAACTTAAAATTTATGTTCCTGAGTTCCAAAAAATAATGAAAACTTTTTGGGAAACTAGAACCCCCTACATAGAATCAACCCAAAAATTAGCAAATACCTGTTTAAGATTAGTGGTAAAAAAAGCTATAGACTTTAAAAATTATAAGGAGACAAAACTTTCTTTGTTAGAGCTGATTCAAGAGGGTAATATTGGTTTAATGAGGGCTTCCACAAAGTATAATCATAATCGGGGAACAAAGTTTAGCACATATGCAACAGAATGGATAGACCAAGCGATTAGAAGATTTATTTATAATAATCCCAAAGAACTTAAGTCATTAGAGTCTATGATGGATGAAGAAGGTTTTGAATTAGAAGATTTACCATTTGAAGAAGCAGAAAATACGCAAAAATTCAAAGAGCTTAAAAATATACTTGACTATTTAATAGAAGAATTCCCAGAAAGAGAAAGAAAGTTAATGCTTAGGTTATGGAACGATAAATATATGAAAGAAGAGAAAATTACTCTTAGAAAAGTTGCAGAAGAGCTTGGATTGTGTCATGAAAGAGCAAGACAAATAGAAATCAAGTGTAGAAAAAGGATCACAGAAAGATTAAGAAAAGCTACAAATTAGGCTATGTTACTACTAATTAGGAACTATCTATAGAAACCTTTATAAATCATTTTTCTCTTATATAATTATGGCAAATTTAGTTAAAAAAGCACTGTCAGGACTAGCTGGGATAGGAGCATATTGTGCTACTCATTATAGCCCATTAGAGCTAACTATAGCTGATTCTATTAGAGAAATTAACAATTTACCAAAAGTAATAGAAACGATAACAGATTATCCTATGACAGTTTCTGGAATTATTGGTTTATCAGCAGTTGCATTAGGAATGATATTTATACCTTCTAAAAAAACTGAAAAAATATATAAAACCAATATTAAAGAGGAACACAAAAAAGAAAAAACTCTTTATGATACCCTTAATAATGCAATTAAAGATTATACCAAGACTGTAAAAACAAGGTCAATAACAGATGATACTAATTCATTATATGGAAGAAGGTCTACTGATGAAATATTTTTAGATAAAATAGTAAATAATGTTCTAGATGATCCAACTACTTCTCATTTTAAATCAGAAATTAACAAAGAGAACATCGTTAAAGAATCCATGGAATTACTCCAAAAAACTCTTTATAATGATTTTATAGAATATCAAAAAATAAAAAGGATTCTAATCGATGAGAAAAATGGAGAATATAAAAAGAACTTAACTTGGAAAGATTTTAATGAAACAATAGCTATGATAGGATCTTTTGCAGATTCTATTAGAACTTGTTTTAAATTTTATATAAAGATGTGTGAGAATAATCCAGAGTTATTCAGAGAACTTGGTAAAGGGGGATATAGGGTATTGCCTGATGTAAAAATTAATGGCAAGACTAATATTGCAAAATATCAAGACGAAGATTTATTCCATATAAGTACAAATAAATTATTTGGGGAAAATTTTGAATCCTCTCATATGTTAAAAATTATGTCTTTTATGAAAAATGATAAAGTAAAAATGAAAAATTTTGATCATAACCCAACTTTATATGAGGCATTCATATTCCTAGATAATTGTGTTGAAGATTTAATAGAACCAATTAATATTTTGCTAGGGTCTAAAAAATACTTTGAACCTTACAAATTTACTAAAACAATTCCATATCAAAGAATAAGCTGGTTAAAAGAAAATATAGGCAGAATCAACTCAGAAGGAGCAAGTTACCATTATACACAATTAGTTAGTGCTAAAAAATCCTATGATGAAGGATTAGAAAAACTTAAATTAGAAGGATTTAGTTTACCAAGAGAGGCTATAATTGAACCTAAAGAAATAGATGCACTTAAAGAACAGCTTAAACAAATTCAAAGAAAAAATGGTGGATCTACACAAATAGTATATAAAACAGAGTATATTAAAGCTCAGCATGATACACAAAGGATTAGCGCAAAAGATATTACAAAATACTTTGGAAAAAAACAATAAACTTTAAATACCTCATTTATTCTAAAAAAGCATATAATATATATGTGACACAATGACAGATACAATTACTAAAAAAACAATGGAGGGTTTAACAACTACTTTACTTTCTGAAACAGAAGATGAAAGATTAATAAAATATGCCCTTGATATAGCTAGAAATCCTGATCCTGGTTCTGAAATTGAAAAAAATACAAAGAGTATAAGAAATTTACCAGATGAAGCTTATTTAAAAATTCTCTTAGATCAAAATTTTGATAGTCTTATTTATCACAACGACATAATTTTAGGGCGTGTATCATTCCAAGAGCATAAAAATGAGCTTACAGAAAGCTACAATTGGCATGTTTTTGATGTATATATAGAAAAGGACCATAGAAATAATGGACATGGAACAGAACTGGTTAAAAAGTTAATTATTAGCTCCCAAGAAAACGAAATTCAAGCTTTAAAAATAGGAAAACCTAAACCAAAAAATAAAATGACTGATGGAGAAAAAGCACTTAAGCACATAATATACAAACTTAAACAAGAAGAAGATAATCTAAGCATTATAGTCTGCCCAGACCTTAATACCATTTATAATAGATATAGCAAAACTTTATAAAATAAATTAATTCTTTCTTTAGTATGTTTATAGGTCTTGTGGGAAAACCATCATCAGGAAAAAGCACTTTCTTTAAAGCAGCTACTCTAGCAGAAGTTGATATAGCTAATTACCCTTTTGTAACTATAAAACCAAATTCTGGTATAGGTTATGTAAAAATAGACTGTATAGATAAAGAATTTAATACCCAGTGTAATCCTAGAGAAGGTTTTTGTTTAGATCATAAAAGATTTGTGCCTGTAAAATTATTAGATGTAGCAGGTTTAGTTCCAGAAGCGCATAAAGGTAAAGGTAAAGGCAACCAATTCTTGTCTGATTTAAACCAAGCAGATGCATTAATACATATAGTAGATATTTCTGGTTCTGTAAATGAAAAAGGAGAACCAGTTGAAGAACTAAGTTATGATCCCTTAAATGATATAGACTTCTTAGAAACAGAGCTTGATATGTGGTATTTTCAAATAATAAAAAAACATTGGGAAACTTCTGCTAAAAAAATACAGCAGTCTGGTATGGATTTAGTAAAAACTTTAATAGGGCAATTATCTGGCCTAAGAATAACAGAAGAAATGCTTGAAGAAGTCCTAAAAGAATTGAATTTGCCTCCAATAATGGAATGGACAGATGAAGATTTAAAAAAATTATCCTCAAAACTTCGTAAAAGATCAAAACCAATGATAATAGCTTGTAATAAAATTGATGTTCAGGGTGCAGAAGAGAATTATAAGAAGTTGTTAGAAAAATATCCTCATTTAATTGCTGTTAAATGTTCTTCAGAAGTAGAATTAGCATTAAGAGAAGCAGCTAAAAAGCAGATTATAAAATATATCCCAGGAGAATCTATATTTGAAGTTTTAAAAGAAGTAGATGAAAAACAAAAAAAAGGTTTAGCTTTTATGAAGAGATTCTTAGAACAGTATAAATCAACAGGAGTTCAAGAGATATTAAACAAAGCTGTATTTGATATTCTAGAATATATAGCAGTATTTCCTGGGGGAGTAAATAATTTAGAAGACAAAGATGGAAATGTGATGCCTGATTGTTTTTTATTGCCTAAAGATTCAACTGCATTACAATTTGCTGAAACTATACATACTGATTTAGCAAAGAAATTCATTAGAGCTATAGACGTTAAAACTAAAAAAACTATAGGTAAAGAGCATAAACTAAAACACAGAGACATAATAGAAATAATAACGGGGAAATAATTGTAATTTAGAAATATTTTAAATTACTCAGTTAAAATCCCAATTCCAAATCTTGCGTAACCTTCTTATAAGTGTCATACATAACAAACTCCCCTTTTCTTTTTAATTTCTTAAATTCTATTTCATATCTTGATAATAGATCTTCCCAATTTGGTAATGTAAATTTACTATGCCTCTCTTCCCATATTGATGGATTTAGAACTCTATTTACTTCCTGAAGAGGGATATTAAATCTTTTAGCTACTTTGGGATTCATATGTCCTCTTTCACCTAAATAATCATCATTATATCGTTCTCTAACAAAGTTCCAACTAAATCTACCATCATATTCTTTAACAACCTTTAAGGCTATTAATCTTGCCATTAAAAGATTTGGATTTGAACTTAATTCATAACCTAACATTGAATTTAAAAATAATGGATCATGGTCACATTGATAAAGAAATTCATCAAGATTAATCATAGAATCCCACATTTGTGGACCTCCACATAAAACAATTCTTTCCAGACCTTTCTTCTTTTTTGTCTCAACTAATATATCATAAATATTTTCTCGATTATCACATTCTTCTGGAGAAACAACAATCAAGTCTACATCACTTTCAGCAGTATGGTATCCCTTAATTCTACTTCCTTTAAGCAAAAGTCCAAAAGCATCATTAGGGTATTTTTTATTAATTATATCGCCTGCATACTTTAACATACTAATAATCTTATGATTCTGCTCTTTAGCTTGTTCATTAATTCCATCTAGTATTTGAGCTTGCGAAAGTAATTTCTTTTTCAATTTATAGACCATTTTAACCAAGTATATACTACAGAATATAGTTTATAAACCTTACTATAAAGGAATCTCAAATTTTATAGATATTTTTTCTATGACCTACCTTTACTACTAATAGAACAAGTTTATCATAGATAATATCTATTATTATTCTATAGTCTCCCACTCTAAGTTTATATGCTGAATCATCTACTAATTTGGTAAGATATGACTCAGGCCTAATTCTAATTTTTTTCAAAGCTTGAAGAATTCTAATCCTAATATCTTTT
>Ga0210057_1004322_pt1 | contig 19020 bp, 19 predicted proteins | sample CryGeyCG2114_010_2_FD_183968 | JGI IMG/M metagenome (GOLD analysis project Ga0210057, IMG submission 183968) | Groundwater microbial communities from aquifer - Crystal Geyser CG10_big_fil_rev_8/21/14_0.10 (SPAdes) (version 2) | ecosystem: Environmental > Aquatic > Deep subsurface > Groundwater ...
AAAATTATGCCGCCGCTGGATTACCTGTCGTATCCAATGCTTCTGCTCATCGCTGGACAGCTGATGTGCCATTACTACTACCGGAAATTAATGCCGCTCATACAAAAATTATTGATACCCAAAGAAAAAACCACGGTTGGAAAAAAGGTTTCATCGCCGTCAAACCAAATTGCAGCGTCCAAAGTTTTCTCACTCCAATTCATGCCCTACGGGCAGCGGGATACCAGATTGATCGTCTCTCGATTGTGACCATGCAAGCCGTCTCTGGAGCGGGTTATCCTGGTGTTGCTAGCCTTGACATGATTGATAATTTGGTCCCCTATATCGGTGGCGAAGAAGAAAAAACTGAAAAAGAACCACTCAAAATTTTAGGTGAATTACAAAAAGATAAAATTGCTCTGACTAAAGATCTCAAGATCACGGCTGCGTGCAACCGCGTACCAGTAAGTGATGGTCACACCGCTTGTGTGAGCATGTCTTTTAAAGGTAAAAAGCCCACCAAAGAAGAAATCATATCCATCTGGAAAAAATTCTCTGGTATGCCCCAAAAATTAAAATTGCCAATGGCACCTAAACAGGCAATTATTTATAATGACAATGACAATCGCCCACAACCAAAAAAAGACCGTGACAGCGAGATGGGAATGGCGGTGACAGTAGGCCGTTTGCGTGAGTGTCCGGTATTCGATTATAAATTTGTTGGCCTAAGCCACAACACCATTCGTGGGGCGGCGGGTGGCGGCATTCTCAATGCTGAGCTGCTAGTGAAACAGGGGTACATCAAGAAAAAATAAATAAAAATAGCGACCAACTCGGTCGCTATTTTTTAAACAAAATTATTTCAACAAAAATTTATAATTAAACAATTTGTAAACCAATAAAGCGGCCATAAATTCAGATGAAGGAAAACCTTTTATCGGCGCTAACTCTACCACGTCAAATCCGACCACATTCTTTTTCTCAAATACCGCTCTCATTAAATCTAAACAATCATACCAACCCAAACCGCCCGGTTCTGGCGTGCCGGTGGCAGGCAAAATGCTCGGATCAAAACCATCTAAATCGATTGTAATGTAAACATCTTTAGACAACTTGCTCACGATTTCTTTAATAGATTTTTGTTTAGTAGCCTGATCCAAACCAAATCTACGCGGACTAAAAATATTATCCGCAATATTTTTTTCTTTTATAAAATCAGCTTCTTCCTGACAAGTGCTTCTAATGCCCACCTGTACTACTTTGTCCACATAACTATAACAACGACGTATAGCACAAGCGTGACTATTTTTCGTCCCTTCATAGCTATCACGTAAATCACCATGGGCATCCCACTGTAGTATGGATAAATTAGGATACTTTTTCTTTAAAGCTGGCATTACCCCCGGAGTGATCGAGTGCTCACCGCCGAGCATACCAACAAATTTATTATCTTTTAAAAGTTCTGAGTATTTTTTTTCGAGCATTGATAACATTTTTTCCGAACTCAAGTTGGAAACTTTTAAAGATGGCAAAGTAAAAATACCATATTTTTCATAAGTCTCACAATCAAATTCCCGATCATAAAGTTCCATTTGCGGCGAAGTATCAATCAAAGCTTGCGGCCCTTTATCAGCACCCTTCCCAAAAGAAGAAGTCCGATCGTACGGCACCGGCAATACAACCGCTTGAGAATTTTTGTAGGTTTGTCCCGATAATCCGGCGAAAGTTTTTGGATATTTAGTTCGTTTATACATAAATTTTATTATTTTTTTACCAACCAAATTTTTTACCTACATCTTCAGCGTTTTCATGAGCACGAGCCACATTGATATCGCCATCTTTGCATACAATATTAGCTGGGGCTGACAATAAACAATGCTGTGATCCGAGCGCATCTTGGTACGCACCGGTATCTAAAAAGGCTACATATTGAGTTTCACCTTCTTCTAGTTTAGGCAGTCGCACATAACTTCCCCCTGTGTATTTATCATCACTATCACAACTGCTTCCGCACAACCAAACTCTTTCTAATTTTTTACTATGCATATTGTTTACTGGCACTACCTGCCATTTTTGTTTGATTGCCCAGGTATCAATCAGATCGTTCATAAAACTTCCATCAATCACATACCACTTACTAGCCGCGGCTCCTTTTTTAATATTTTTCTCGTAGAGCACTTTAAAAATAGTAACCTGAGATGGAGCCATAATATGGCTTCCCCATTCACAAATAATATGGGGAGGAGCAACACCATCTGGACTAGTGTGTTTGGCAAGATAATTTACAATTCTCTGCACCACTCCTTGTACAGAATACATTTTTTTCTTTTCAAAATTAACATCAAAACCACCGCCAATATCAATAGTATCAAGCTGTGGGTTAACCTTTTTTAATTTTTTATAAATAGACAAGCCTTCTTTTAGGGCTGTAATGATATCGTTGGCATGAGGAATGTGAGAACCTACATGATAATGTAAAATCTTGAGGTTACGAATTTTACCTAAAGCCAAAAGTTCCTCAGGAGTAAAACCGAATCTATCTACGGAGTGATCCCAATGTGATTTGGTGCGAAAGTTTAGATCTACTCGGATCCCCACTTCACCTTTATAGTTTCTTAAACTTTCAAACTCATGATGATTTTCAATAATCGGCACAATGTCCAAACCCTGTTCACGCAATTCTCTAATCAAACCCAAATATTCATCGGTTTTAGGCCCATTACAGATTACTTTGATGCGTGAGTTAAATTTATGTTGTTCCCACAAACGCTTTACAATCCAGAGCTCGTTAGCAGAAGCAGTTTCTAAATTTGCGCCTTCGGTTATTAAGGGTAATATAAATTCACGGTTCTGATTTACCTTCATTGGATAATGAAAATAAAACTTGCCTTTATATTTATATTTTTTTATATAAAAATTAAAAGTATTAATAAGTGTTTCTACTCTATTTTCAATAATAAAAGGAAAAGCTACCTCCAAGGAGGTGCCATACTTTTCTGCTAATTCATGTAGATTATATTGATAGTTCCCTTCTTTTACCAAAAGTTCACCATCCTTATTGATATCGAAAAATTGAGTATCGAATTCTGGTTTTCCTAATTTCCAGAACTGTTTAAAAGTTTGAGCAGGCATTTTAAAAGTGGTAAAACTAAATAAAAAATACTCACTAATAAATATTATTATAGCACAAAAAACAGCTTTTGTCAATGGTTTTTAGCCAAAAAATTGATTAAAAAAAACATCTCGATTTTTTTCGAGATGTTTTAAATATATTATTTTGATTTTATGGTCTTCGATGTCCTCCGCTATGACCGCGACCACGGCCCCCACCACCAAAGTTACGTTCGCGTGGTGGTTGCTCTATATAACCTTCTGGTTTTTCAGTAAGCATTTTCATGCTAAGATTAACTCGTCCCAAACTATCCACTTCTTTTACTACTACTTTTACCTTATCGCCTAATTTCATCACATCACTTGGTTTATTGGTACGAGCCCAAGCAATATCGCTCACATGCACCATGCCATCTTGGCCTGGTAAAATATTAATAAATGCACCGAAATCTTCCAAACGAACCACGGTTCCTTCATACACTTCACCTGCAGTCACTTCGTGAGTTAATTGTTTAATCCAATCCTTGGCTTTTTGCATACCTACGGAATCGCTGGAGGTTACCAACACTTTGCCGCTATCCTCAATGTCAATTTGCACACCAGTTTCGGCAATAATCTTATTGATCATTTTTCCTCCTGGACCGATAACATCACGAATCTTATCTGGATTAATCATGATAGTTTCAATACGTGGTGCATATTTTGACATCTCTTTTCTTGGCTCTGAAATAATCGTGGCCATTTTGTCCAAAATTTCTAAACGAGCTTGACGAGATTGTTTAAAAGTTTGACTAACAATTTCCCAATTTAAACCATCTGTTTTAGTATCCATCTGAATAGCTGTTACACCATCTCGGGTACCAGTAATTTTGAAATCCATACCACCTGGGCCGTCTTCGACATCTTGCAAATCAGTCAAAACTTTCCAGCGGCCAGTATCATCACTAGCTAAACCCATAGCAATTCCGGCTACTGGTTTCTTAATTGGTACACCAGCATCCATCAAAGCTAAAGTTGAACCGCAAGTAGAAGCCATGGAGCTACTACCATTACTGCCTAAAACTTCTGACACCACTCTCATCGCATAAGGAAAATCAGCCGCATCTGGCAAAACCGGCTCCAAAGCACGTTCAGCCAAAGCTCCGTGACCAATAGCTCGGTTACCTGGTCCGCGTAGCGGTCCGGTTTCGCCATAAGTGGCCGGAGTATCATTGTAGTGATGCATATAGCGTTTGGTGCCTTCTTCTTCCATAGTATCTAGGGTCTGTACATCTCCAGGCGCACCCAAAGTCACCACCGAAAGTACTTGAGTATCACCACGCTGAAACAAACCAGTACCATGAGTGCGTGGCAACAAGCCTACTTCTACCGTAAGATCACGGATCTCAGTCATGGCTCTACCGTCAAGACGTTGTTCTTTGTCTAAAATTCTTTTGGTAATATATTTTTCCACGTAAATCTTCACTCTTCCTAAAATTATTTTTTGAATATCTTCAGATACTTCTTTACCTACTAAAAACTGTTCGATCTCTTGTGCAAAACGATCTATCATAGCCACTCTTTCTTTGCGATCTTTTTTAGGAGTACCAAAAATCCAATCATCAGATTTTTCAGCCACTAAAACATCCACTTCTTTTTCTAAAGCACGTAGTGTGGTTTCTTTTTCGCTTAAATTTCCATCCAAGTCGTATTTAGTCTGACCAACCTCAGAGGTAATTTTAGAAATAAAATCCAAAACCGGCTGAAGTTGTTTGACACCAAATTGCATTGCGCCAACCACTTCTTCGTCTGGACATTCTTTACAACCAGCTTCTACCATTACTACTTTCTCTGGACTACCAGCTACCACAATATCCACATCGCTGGACTGTCTTTCAGTCAGAGTAGGATTTATTTTCCAATTTCCATCTACCCGTCCTACTCGCAAACCCGCTACCTGGCCTTTCCATGGTATTGGGGAAATGGAGAGCACTAAACAAGCGGCCACTAAAGCCGGGATTTGTGAATCATTTTCACCGTCATAAGAAAGAGCAGTCAAAATAACTTGAGTATCATTACGCATACGATCGTCAAACAACGGTCGAATGGTTCGATCCACTAAACGACCAGACAAGATAGCCTCTTCACTGGGGCGACCTTCACGTTTTATAAAACGACTGCCTTTTATTTTACCGGCTGCATATAATTTTTCCTCAAAATTTACCATTAGAGGAAAAAAATCAATACCATCACGAGTTCTTTTACTCATGGTAGCGGTGGCCATAATAACAGTTTCGCCATATTGCACTACACAAGAAGCGTCTGCTTGTAGAGACAACTTACCAACTTCCACGGAAAGGGTTTTTTCTCCCCATTGCATGGACCATTTTTTTACTTCCATAAATTTTCCTTTCGGAAGCTGATTCAAGAGCTAAAGACCTCAAAAGGTCTGTGTGTCCTTGAACCAACTTCTTTATATTAAATTAAATTATTTATTTTTTTATTTTTGGATTAATTATTTTCGGGCTAAAAACCTTTCTATCAAAAATCAAAAATTTGCTTTTTTCTTCCCCGCCTAAATCCGTAAAATCATCAGCCTCTTCACGCAATCGGCCGGAAGAAGTATTTCCAAATGCCATCACCTCAACCTGTTTACCCTGATTCTGCAAATATTCCACCAACGGCAAATAATCTCCATCACCAGAAACTAATACAATGGTATCTAGACTAGGAGACAAACGAATTGCGTCTACTGTGATACCAACATCCCAGTCCGCCTTTTTTTCCCCACCATAAAATATCTGCAAGGGACGTTCTTTGGTTTCAATACCTACATTATATAGGGCATCAAAAAACGGTTGCTCTTCTTTGCCTTCGGTACTTACTACATAAGCTATGGCGCGAATAAGCTTTCGGCCGGCGGTGGCTTCCTTTACGATATTGCCAAAATTTACTTTAGCGTGAAAAAGATTTTTAGCGCTATAGTACATATTTTGAACATCAATAAACACCCCAACTCGTTGGTCGGGGTGTTTTAAAGGATGGGTTTTTTTAGTTACCGTCTTCATCTATTTTTTCATTTACCTCGGCATCGGCATCAATGTCTTCTACTTCTTCTACCTCAGCACCAGGTTTTACCACTGCGCGAGAACCTTTTAATTTTAGCTTTTTAGCCAAATTCTCATAACTTTGAGCATTCTCTTTTTTTAGATAACGCATCAAACGACGACGGGCGCTCACTTTGCGCAATAAGCCACGACGGGAAGAATGGTCTTTTGGGTGAGTTTTTAAGTGCCCAATTAACTCTTCAATTTCAGCGGTCAAAATGGCTATTTGCACCTCACTACTACCGGTATCACCGGCATGTGTCTGAAATTTCTTAATTATACTCTGCTTCTTTTTTATATCCAACATACATGCATAATTTTTAACCGAGCCTGGCCAAGGCATGTCTTAGTCGGTTCGGCCTCCGACTAGGTCGGAGATGTAAATAACAGTATCAGTGTAGCTTATTTGCCCGTTTTTGTCAACAAGGTGTTACTGCCCCTGGATCTTTTGAAAAATAACATTACTAACAGCATAAGATATGGAAATTATCACCATACCAATTATGGCTGCTTCTAATGTTTCTTTAGCAGTAGTTACATTTTCCTCATTACCTCTGGCAGTCATCCATTTTATACCGGCATAAATAGACATTCCTAGAAAAAGAATACCGGTCAAAGACAAAACGATATTCACAATCTGTTGGGACTTATTTTCAAGTGTGGCGCTATTATCTGTAGGATATCCGGCTGTTCCAGCAAACTCATCCAACTGATATTGAGCTTTGACAGACGAAGGGTTAAATAAAAAAAATACTGCCAACAATACAGCTAGGCTAAAAAAACTTTTAAAAAATAAAGGCATAATTCCTATAATAAACATAATTATTATAGCACATCTTGATTTCTAAGTAAAAATGGGGTAATATCTACTGGTAACTTTGGCCCCGTAGTTCAACGGATAGAACGAAAGCCTTCTAAGCTTTAGATCTAGGTTCGATTCCTGGCGGGGTCACAAAGCTTGAAAAAAAATAAAAACAATGATATAAATAAACGCAAGTCCATAATGGGGTGGCTATAGTTTAATGGTAGAACTGCGGTTTGTGGTACCGCTAGCGAGGGTTCGATTCCCTCTAGCCACCCCAATGTGGATTTCCCTATAAAAAAAATCCTGGTTGTCTCTGTTTCAGCCGGCAACGGACACACTCGAGCGGCCGCCGCTTTAAAAAAAGCGGCTGATTTATTTTACCCAAAAATCACAGTTGAACATGTTGATTTTTTAGACTTTGTTGGGCCGGGGTCTAAAAAAATTTTTTTTGAATCTTATAATCTGATAGTAAAAAACCTGCCCACTCTCTATCGCCTATTATTTGATATCTCCGACAATGAACTAGGGGCCAAAATTATAGAAAAAATCACTAGCTTTAATCGCAAGTTAAATACGGAAAAATTTCAAGAATATATAAAAAGTTTTTCTCCTCAGGCCATCGTCTTTACACACTTCACCCCAGCGGAAATTTTTAATAATTTCGGATACAGTGATATGCCAACAGCTACTATTATTACTGACTATGAAAAACATCGCTTATGGTTCACCGGCAATAAACAAAAATATTTCGTTGCCCAAATGGGAATAAAAAAACAATTGATTGACCTAGGGGTAGATAAAAACAACATCATTATCAGTGGTATCCCGGTTGATCCTGATTTCTATCAACCCCTGACTTTCAGTCATAAAAATAATATTGCCAACAAATTAAAAATATCTCCAAACCAAAAAATAGTAGCTCTCATGCCCCCAGGACAAGGAGAAATTGATATCATAAAATTGACAAAAAAAATTTTAGAAAATAAAAATATTACTATACTGGCTCTGGCCGGAAAAGATAAAAGATTATTGCAAGAGTATAAAAAATTAAATAATGATAAAATAAAAATTATCGGCTGGACCGATAAAATCTCTGATTACTTACAGCTAGCCGATGTGGTAGTAACCAAACCAGGTGGATTAACTACTAGCGAATGTTTGGCTATCAACAAACCCATGGTGCTTATCAACCCTATACCTGGTCAAGAAGAAAAAAATATAAAATACATTGTAGCTTCTGGATTGGGAACCACTTTAACTGATGAGAAACTATGGCCAACCATATGGGAAAATATTCAAAACAACAATTTACCTTCTAAAAAGATGGTCGACAGACCGGCAACCTCGATAATACTAGATACAATATTAAATAATTTAAAACACCCTGATTAATATCAGGGTGTTTATTTTTTAATACGGTGCCGGATTTATCGGCTGAGGTGAAGGAGTGATATAAACTGAATTGTTGGTATAAAAACCACCTTGTCCCAATGCTAAACGGGCAGCAAAGCTAGTAATAGAATAAGCTCCCAGCAATATTGCCAAACCAATCACCGCCTGGCTGAGCAAGGTTTTGGCTTTCCCCACTTGATCCTCATTGCCAGCAGCCGTCATCCACAAATAGCCAGCATATAAAGTAAGAGTAAAGAAGACCGTACCGAGTAAACCTAAAAGTATGCGAATAACTTGAGCTACTATGGCGCGCGGATCTTGTGGAGCAGAAAAACCTGCCCCCTGATTTCCTGCGGCCGCACCCAACTGTTTTCCCACTTCATCAGATAAATTTGCTTGCGCCAAAACCGGTACCGAAAAAGAAAACAAACTAAAAAAAGAAAGTACGGTAATAAAAATAATAGAAATTTTTTTTAAAAACATATTTTTATTGTGGTTCACCAGCTGGATTATTTGAGGCTTGTTTTTTAAAACCTCCCCACCAACTTGCCCAAAATCCAGGAGCATTAGCATCAGTCTGTTGATTATTCGCCCCTCCAGCGGCCGGAGTAGAAGGCTGGGTGGTGGTACCAACTCTAGAAACTACAAAAGCAGTAATAGAGAAGGCGGCTAAAGTTATCACTAGACCAATCACTGCCATTTTTATAATATCGGTGGCTTTGGTTACTTGCTCTTCGTTGCCACTGGCCGTCATCCACAAAAAACCAGCATACACAGTAAGGCCCAAAAAAATAGTTCCGGTCAAAGATAAAATTACTCTGATATATCGCCCCACTGTCTCTGATAAAGTATACTCATTAGCAGGGGCATAGCCGGCCTGACCGGCAATCTGCTGAGCACTGTCTACTCCAATGTTAGGAACGGCCTTAACTAAACTTGGCACTACTAATAAAGAAAGTAATATAATGAAAAGTATTTTTTTCATAATTAACACTGGATTTTACTTAAGGAGTAGTAGTTACTGTTGGTGAGCTCGACGTAGGGGGATTAAGTTTTGTGGTGACAAAGGCAGTAATAGCATATGCCCCCAAGGTTATGGCCAAACCTAAAATAGCTTGAGTAATAATATCTTTTGCTTTAGTTACTTTTTCTTCATTTCCGCTGGCCGTCATCCAAAGTATACCGGCGTAAACAGCCAAAATTAAAAAGATGGTACCCACTAAAGACAATGCACCCTTTATAACATTACTAACTGAAACTTCAAAATTTGAAGTTAACCCGGTTTTACTTCCGACTGCGTTCAATTTAGTTACCGCACTACTAAACTGAGCGGAAGCTGATAGGGGCACTATCAAAAAACCAACTAATAAAAAGAAAATAAAAATTTTTTTCATAAAATTAATTATTGATCTTGGGTTACATCAGTTAAACAACATACTGTTCCGGCTGGTGAACCAGGACAATCTGAAGCACTACCAGCTTTCCAGGCCGAATTTGCTTTGCAAGTAGCTTCCAACATACATGTACTTTTTGAACTTTTGAAACGACAAGGCGAGTCACAAAAAGCAGTGTCTGAAGAACAACTTTTCACACTAGCTCCGCCCCTACAATTCCATTTATAGCTTTGTCCGCCACCTGGGTCAGAACAAGCGGAGCCGTCAGCCACCGTTGCTCCTCCTCCACCGCCGGTACCGGCGCTAGTCCCCTGACCTAAACTTGAAAAAACAAAGCTGGTTATAGCATAAGACGCTGCCACTATCACCAAACCAATAATGGCGGCTTGCATTATCTCTTTCGCCTTGCTTACATCTTCTGAGTTTCCCATGGCTTTCATCCAGGTAATTCCAGCGTACAACATCAATCCAAAAAATATTATACCCAATAAAGACAAGGCGACATTCACAATCACACCTGCCAATTCCGGCAAACTAGTAGCACCTTTTATGTTGGTTGGCAAAGCACCCTGTGTTGCATTTAGTGTGGCTTTTAATCCGTAGTCATTTGCTTGCACCATTCCTACTAAGAATAGACTCAAAGCCAATGTGATAATTAAATACCTAAATTTCATATAATAAATTTTGCTCAATTTATACTTTATTGAACAAAGAAAGAATTTTTTCCTTTCTCTGGCCAATAATAGAGGGCGGCGCGTCCATTTTCATGATTGCGTCGACGAAACGAACGCGCCTTTTTGACTCTCTATTTAATTTTACGGAGCAGTAGTTGCAGTTACTAATTGGTTGATCACAAATGAAGCTAAAGCGTAGGCAGATAAAATAATAGCTAGACCGATCACGCCAGAGAAAATCCATTTTTTGGCTTCTCCCACTTGGTCGTCGTTACCACCAGCTGTCATCCATTTAAAACCACCGATTAAAATGATTACTACAGCGACGATACCAAGTAAGCTCATTGCTACTTTGATAATACTGGCGATAGTGGTACGCACATCAGTGCTTCCCAAACCAGTAGCCGCGCCATATTCTAAACCTAAATCTTTAGTGGTAATAGTACTGGTAGCAGCGTTAGCTGAACCGACTACAGCCAAAGACAAAGTCAATACGGTTGTCAAAGACAAAATAGTTGCGATAATTTTCTTCATAATGTCACCTCCTCTCCAATTCTATTTTTCATACAATTATTATAGCATATTAATAAAATCCAAGCTATCTCTAAAAGAACTTCATGATACCGCTTAAGATAATATAACTAGCCGCTGTCAACACTGCTCCCAGCACCGCCCAAAGCATTTGTTTGGAACTGGCACTAATTTTTTCTGCACTACCAGCCGCCAATATCCAACCAGTTGCTCCATGCACCACCATCAAAAGAGAAAGAGCCCCCATTATTCCCAACAATCCTTTGATTATGGTACCGATTATTACGCGCACATCAGTAGACAAATTGAGCGGGTTGTCTAGTTGAACCGTATCCGGATCTTTTTTGGAGGGCGACACCGATGAAGGAGTAGCGGCACAAGCCCCATCTATTAGCGTACCCTTGCTTGCACAATCTTTACTGCTACAAAAGTCTTGCCCGGCTTTTAATTCAGTTTCATTGGTATAAGTTTTATCGACACAGCCACTACTACAATCACAATGGGCTTTGAAAGTTTCACAGCTACCGGTTAAAAACTGATGTTTACTCTTGCAAGTATTGTTAGCACAATAAGCTTGGGCATTTTTTAATTCCGTATCATCTTTATAAGTAAAATCTTTACATTCATTTTCGCACAAACAATGACCAATAAGAGTATCGGCCTTTGCTTCTTTCTTAAATAACAAAAAAGCTAATAGGAACAAGAATGTGAATAAAAATATTTTTTTTCTCATATTTTATAACAAAGCACTAAACACAAACTGCACCAACATATAACTGGCTAAAGCCGCAATCACTCCCAGAGTGGTCCAAATTATCAAGGTTTTTGCTTTATTTATCCCTTCACCACCTTGTGATGTCATCCACAAAAATCCAGCATAAATATATAGGGCCATTGCAAACATCCCCAACGGCCAAACCAAAAAGAAAATTATTTTACCAATAATTTCTATGATTCCAGCAGAACCTAAAGCAAAACCAGCGGGATTTAAAATTAAAGCATCTTTTTGTAATTTTTTTAATGAGCTGTCTACCGGCGTGCTACAAGAACCATTTCCCATTGCACAACTGCTAGGACAACTATTTTTTAATTCTTGATAAGTATTAAAGGTCGTGCAACTGGCCTTATCACCAGCCCCACAAGTACAAGAAAATGGGCCGACCTCTTTGCTACCCAAAGGACAACCTCCATACTTAGAGGTCTTATCAAAAGATTGCGGTACTATACCGCAACTCGTACAATATTGCTCTGCTTCTTGAGTGCTCAAAAAATCATCTTTACACTGTCCACCCTTTACTGAACAATCACACATCAGTTCGGAAGCAGCCTGTTGGTCTTTTATTATAGCTTGTTTTGCCTGAGCCTGTTTTTCTTGTTGTTGTTTAGCGGCCGCGGCATCGGCGGCGGCTTTGGCATCGGCGGCTTGCTTAGCGGCCGCGGCATCGGCGGCACTCTGAGCAGTAGTATCTTGATATTTATTTCCACTGGCGGCTACAGTATTTTTACAATTATCTAAGGTTTTAAATTGTACTGTACCACATTGACCAGAAGACTGATCGGTGGAACAAGTTATATTACCAGTACTAGGCACGATACAAGCATACCAAAAAACAGTTTGCGCAGTTTCAAGTTTTTGACAATCACTTATGTTGGCATAATACCCGCTACATGGTACGGACGGATGTTGATTGACATAGGCATTATCTTCACAATTTTTACTCCCATCACTAAAGGTACATAGTGTCCAAGCTAGAGCATTTTTGACAAACAAAAAACTAGCTAGAAATAACAAGGTAAAAATTAACAATTTATTTTTCATAGAAACTACTGCAACAATTTAAAAGCCTCTTTCAGATGCAAAACTTCTCCCAAATAACTTACTAATACATAACCGCTAAAGGCTATCAATATTCCAAGAATAGCATTGATCATCGCACCGGTTCCTTGTTTCACTTTTTCCGGATTACCTTGAGATAAAATTAGTACAAATCCACCGTATACAAATGCCCCCAGCGCCAAAGCACCAATTATCCCAAACAAATAATTTACCATTTGTAAAAGCACTTCCACAAAAACTGTTACATCCCAACATTCTTGCGGCATTGGGTTTTTACCACATTTGTTGATAAGATTACTCAAAACACTGGTTCCGCCGCTTGCTGAACTCTCACTAGGAGTATTGGCAGAACTGTTGGAAATATTTTTACCTTCAGATACTTTCTGGTCGTATTTTATCTGCCACTCGCCTACTGACTGAGTACAAAATTCTTCATTGGAAACGCCGGGTTTAGTAGATTCAACAAATGAACATACTGGCGATAAATTGTCAGAACTCACTACTTTTGACTGATCTTTTATGTTGCAGGTTTCCTTTTTAGCGGCAACACAAATAGCTTTTAAAATTTTAGTTGGATTTTTATATACCTGAGCTGCGCCCAATTGATCCAAATCAGAATAACATTCACAATTTTTAGTATCAGCAGCCAACGCATGGTTAGATACAAAAAATATTATGAATAAAGATATACAGATAGTAAAAAAATTTTTCAGTTTAAACATACTACAAAGTCTGATTTATCTTTTCCGCACCTCTATCTAAAATATCTTGTTTCCATCTGTCAGCTTTGTCGGGATCTGGGGCGGGCTGCAACCATTCGCTTATCATATCTTGAACCGCTTTTAAAGCCGCTGCGTAATCACGTCCTCGATACCAATTTTCAGCTGTTAAAATCTGAGATACAAATGGCTCCAATTCTGGCTTATTTTTTTGATCAGCAATATAGGCACGCAAAGCGGTTGGACGATCTGTTTGATCCAAATAATCCTTTACGGCCTTAGAATGGGTTAGATAATCTACCAAGTCCCAAGCTTCATTTTGATGTTTTGACTTAGCGGTTACTGATTGAATCCAATAGTTGGCTACATTTATAGAATTATCAGGATTCAATTGAAATAAAGGTAGAACACGAAAATCCAACTGAGGAGAGCGAGCTTTTATTACTGGATAGTGATAACTATAGCCAAAGAAAAAACCGCTTTTACCATCAATAAAAGCCTCTAGAGCATCGCCTTGATCGGCTGACCAAGAATAAGTATCACGAGTAGGGTTGGCAAAATCAGTATAAAAATCCATTATCTGACCAGCCGGTGCACCGACAGAATTAAAAATCGCCTGACCATCACGACTGACATAGCCAACATTACTTTGCCTAAACAGCATATACAACAAATCATCACTACCCGGAATATTTTGTCCCAGACCTAAAGAAGCTCCGGACTGAATGATTTTGCCGGTTTTTTTGTCATATTTAGTTATTTGTTTTACAGCCGCTTGAAACTCATCCCAATTTTTAGGTGGTTCGGCCACACCAGAACGATCCAGTAAATCTTTATTATAAAAAACCGCCATCATATCCATAGATAATGGCAGACCAAAAATCTGGCCGTTTCTTACAACATCTTCACCAACTGCTTTTACATACTGACTATCGAGCTGTGCCAAAGTTATCATTGGCTTGACCTGAGAATTAACCACCGTATTTGTCCCTAATGTAGTTTTCTCTACAGTGATTGTAACATCGTTCACACTAGGTGGCATGGGTGCTAGTTTGCTCAAAAATTCTCCCAAACGACGGTTTTGAACAGAAATGATATCCGGTCCTCTATCTTCAGCCAACGCTTCTACTAAACGAGGATAAAGTTCTTCTGGCCTAAGTTGACGTAAGTTGACAGTGATATAAGGGTGGCTGGCGTGATAAATATCTATTTGTTTTTGTAAAGCATCCACGTCATCAAAAACGGTCCAGTATTCCAGAATAACTGGTGCCGTAGCTTGTTGTTGAGCGGTGCTTAAACCTTTGCAACCAAAACCAGCTATAGTTAAAAAAGCTAATAAAGAAAATAATAAAATTAGTTTTCCAAATTTCATACTACAAAGCTAAATGAAATTTAAAACTATCCTGGATTATACCACACTTTTAAGATATTTCCTAAACTCGTCTTTTAGTTTAGGGTCACGTAAAGCAAATTCTACATTGGCACGCAAATAACCCAACTTTGAGCCAGTATCATGATATGTACCATCTACTAGACAAGCATAATATGGTCGTTTTTTCAAAACTTTTTCATGAGCGTCTGCCAACCAGAGTTCACCATCTTTTCCTAATTTGGTATTCTCTAAAGCTTCAAAAATATCCGGAGTCAGCACAAAACCTCCCAAAATAGCCAGCTTGGAAGGGGCTTTCTGCGGACCAGGTTTTTCCACTATCTTTTTTACTTGATAAACACCTTTTTCTACTTCTAAAGCATCGATTATACCGTATTTTTTAGTGTCTTCTGCGCTTACTTTACAAGTCGTAACCACTGGATCACCATATTTTTCATAGACTTCAATCAGCTGTTGAAGCTGTGATTTTTTGGGAGTGTAAAAAAATTCATCTCCCCACATTACTGCGAATGGTTCATTGCCAATCACATCTTTGGCACACAACACGGGCGTACCATTTCCATACGGTCCTTTTTGACGAATAAAAATAAAGTTGGCCATATCTGCTATTTTTTTAACATCCTCGGCCATTTCGTTTTTTTTCTGTTTTTTAAGCCAATTTACCAATTCATAGTTAGGACTAAAATGATCCTCTACCGCTCTTTTGCTAGGACCGGTAACTAAAATGATATCCGTGATTCCGGCTCGAACTGCGTCTTCTACTACATATTGAATTATGGGCTTATCTACTATTGGCAACATCTCCTTTGGTTGAGCCTTGGTGGCGGGCAAAAACCTTGTTCCCAAACCGGCCACTGGGATAACTAACTTACGAATTTTTGAAGACATAGTTATTAAATAATATTTATTATTAAAATTATACCAAAACTAGAAAAATTAGCAATTTTATTCTTCTTCCCAACTTATTAAATTATATTCTGACCCAACCGGAAAACCCACCGGCGGACTATAAGTTAAATTCACATCATAAGTAGAGTTGGTGGTTCGATAACCGGAAACTATAGCCCCACCACCTGAAACCCAACTCCAAGTCCAAAGACCGTTAGAAATTACTGAACCATAAATAGTTAAGCTGGTTTTCAGATCACCTGGATAATAATATCTTTTGGCCGCGCCATTTTGTGCCAAAAGAGCTGCGTCGATTTCTAATACATCTGGCGAATCATGAGGAATTAAAATATTTTGCTCCGCTATTAAACCTAAGACGTGGTTATCATCTTTGGTTTGATAGACTAAGTTACCATTTATAATAATAGACTTTCCGCTAGCCGTACCAACGGTCGCCCGACCATTCACCACACCATCTACCCAAACATTATCTTCTACATATATATAACCATTGGCAGGCATACTATAATTAGTTGGTGTTCCAAGCGTAGCCACATCTATACATGGCCAAAAATATTTATTACTGTTTACATCTTTAGCTTTGTAACAATTGGTAGTATTTACTTTGTAAACATCGATAGTTCCATTAGATAAAAATTCCAGCCGCCAACCTTGTTGTCCGGAAGAAGATAAATACAATCCGGTAGCCGGCGGTTGAGTATTTTCTTTTATTTCTGCCAATTTGGCAGTTACCGCCGAAAAATCTTGGGCAGGCACAGGAAAGCTCCAATAATTTTGCGGACCACCTTGACCCCAAATTCCTGGTTTAGTCTGACTGCCGCAACCATGATAAGGCTGGCATAAATAATCCGGCACAGCGCTAGTCACCGGAGCATCACTAGTACCATCAAAGCGTATTCCGCCATTGGCGTGAAACTTGCCGTGAATTATCTCATCATTACCTATCCAAACATCAGTATTAGTAAGAAAAGCATAATCGGTTAAAGCAGGAAATCCTAACCGCACCTTTATGGTACGTTTACTTTCTGGTTGAGAATCTAGCCAACCAGTGGACTCTACCGTAACTATAGTTGAACCGTCCGGCGGAGTAATATTTAAAGAAAAATGACCGATCACGTTTCCATCTTTGTCAGTAAAATCATGAACATACGGACCTGGCTGACCCGTACCATCTTGGTAATCTGTTTTATTGTGGGCCAAATGCCAACGATAATAATTTGCCCCAGCCTCCGCAATCTGAAAAGCGGCTTCACGGTTATGCTTGTGGGAAGAGGCTCGATTTTCTAAAATTGCATAACCAGACACACCTAAAACTATTAAAGAAAAACTAATCGCCCCAAAAACCATCACAAACAGAAGGACGTTGCCAGACTGATTCATTTTTTTAAATAAATTATTTTTCATTTAATTACTTTTTAAATTTCTTATATCAGTCTTGGCTTCAATACTAAATGGGGCGGGAGCAACATTTGGTTTTTCTTCTAGCAGAAGTTTTATTCCCACCATACGAACTGCGGCTGTATCAATCGGATAGGACATAGAAGAAGTATCACTACCTTGGTAGTTTTGATCATAATAATAAAAAATTGGGTCGCTACCATTGGCCACATCGTGCACTACATCCAAGGCTGATTCAGTACTGGTATCATAAGTCAACGGATTGCCACTTGGTTTGATAACGGAACGTTTCAAAGTAGTACCATCCAAAAAATAGTGAATTCGCTCACGCCAATTATCAGTATCAACATTGGAATAAAAAACTATCTCTTGACTATTGGCAGTTTCTAAGGGATAGGCTCCAATACTAGAAGCATTGGCACGACGCAAATCATTCACAAAATCCTGAACAACTTTTCTACCTTCATTCTGAGTTGATAGTTGTTCAAAAACTACATCCTTACCATGGTTACCCCAAATCATCAATTCAACCACTCCGGTTATCAACAACAAAAACAAACCGATTGCTACCAACACTTCAATCATCGTCATACCTTTGTTGTTTTTGGGATTAAACATATTATTTTATGGTGATGGTGACATGTTTACCTCTACATCATTATTACCGGCGATATCTATTTGCCCGTTATTAGTAGTATAGCCGCTACGACTCACATCCAGCGTATAAGTTCCGGCTGACAAACCATTAAAGAAAACTTGTCCCGGTGGTGTACAGCTGTTGGTGAAAGTAAAAGCCACTTCTGAAAGTTGCGGGGTATAGTGATTATCGGTGGTAGATAAAAATACCCGATAACGCAAATATCGGTTACCGTTTAAACCAGAAAAAATTAGAGTGTTGGTTGTGGAATAATAAGAGGAGTTGGTACCGTCAGGTCCTAGAAAATCCCAAACTGCCGGGGAGCTAGAATTGCTAGCGGCCAATTGAAAAAGAATTGAGTTTTCACCCGCTTGTGTTGGTTGAGAAATTGGCTCAAAAATTATATTACGAAATGATACTCCGCTACCCAAATCAAAAGTGGATGAATCTAAATTCCCACTGGTAGCGTAAAAACTTCCTGTCTTTTTTAATTTTAAATCACCAACCGGCGAATTGATATCTAAATTACCATCACTAGAAAAATATTTGGTTTCGTCCACTAAATCACTTTGCCCACTACCACCAAACCAATCAGTTTGACGTACATACCCCAAACTAGTATTCATAGTTTGATCATAACCAGTAGCAGTCAAATTCACCATAGCATCTGACAACGGTAGCCCAGTACCAGCGTCTTTTACTTTCACCAATAATGAATTGGTAGTATGGGGACGCAAAACCAAAAATAAATTTTGGGAAGATCCCGGGTTCAATTTATAAGACAGCATCGGCACTGAACCGGCCAAATCAAAGGCCGTACCTGACACACTCAGATCATAGGTGTCCCACTCTAGATTATTGAAATTATAACTCCCGCCGGCCAAAGAAAAAGTTTGTGACATTTTATAAACATCAGGATTCAAACCTATCTTTTTTTCACCAATAATTTGGGCGGTTGGTCCAGATAAAGCATTGCAACTAGGATCAAGAGAAAAAACATCCAAATCTCCGGTCTTGTCTATGCTAAAACTAATCTCCGTAACCGCTTGACTCACTACATTAGCTGGCGGCTTTATGGGGTTAGGGTTATCAACCGAGGACGCCACGGTGGCATCGGTAGAATATCCATTCTTACTTACAGTAATGTTGTAGCTTAAA
>Ga0210057_1004323_pt1 | contig 19018 bp, 16 predicted proteins | sample CryGeyCG2114_010_2_FD_183968 | JGI IMG/M metagenome (GOLD analysis project Ga0210057, IMG submission 183968) | Groundwater microbial communities from aquifer - Crystal Geyser CG10_big_fil_rev_8/21/14_0.10 (SPAdes) (version 2) | ecosystem: Environmental > Aquatic > Deep subsurface > Groundwater ...
AAGTCCCTAATTTTGTTGACTAAATACTAAATATTTCATATACTAACCACTCATAAGTGATGGTTTAATGGAATAAAACTATGTTAAAACTTTTTTTAAAGATATTTAAAACTCCCAGCAATATAGTCCCCTTACTAAACAAGGACTCTGATCAGGCGGATATCGTGGTTGTCGGTAAAAAAATAGAAAATAAAATAAAAAAATTGTTTCGTGGATCTTTGGCGATTCGACAAATTGATGCTGGCTCTGACAATGCTTGCGAACAAGAATTGGTAGCTTTGTCTAATTCATTTTACGATATTGAGCGGTTTGGAATTCATTTTGTAGCTTCGCCACGGCACGCTGATATGCTTTTAGTAACAGGACCTGTAACGCGCAATATGGCAGAAGCAGTTAAACGTGCATACGAAGCGACACCTGAACCAAAAATTGTCGTGGCAGTGGGAGATGATGCCATTGACGGAGGGATTTTTAAAGACTCTTATGCAGTTTTAGGCGGAGTTAATTCTGTCTTACCAGTAAATTATCAAATTCCCGGCAACCCGCCGACGCCCAAAAAAATCTTGTTTTCTCTGCTAAAGATTCTTGAAAATTCAGATAAAAAGCCAGTTTTATTGAAATAATATGTTAGAAATTATTACATCACCAATAAGTTTCTTTATTTTGCTCTCGCTATTTTTTTTCGGTGCGTTTGGTTCTTTATTGCTAAGAAAAGATGACGATTCGGCAAATATCTGGAGTAGTTTTTTTGCCATCGCTGGTTCTTTGTGGGGATTGCTTTTCTCTGTGGCAACAATTATTTCCGAACATATCCTAGCTTTTGTGGTTAAGGGTTCTCCTTTCCCTTTGCTTTCTATCTCTTTTAATATTGATTTATTGTCTGCTTTTTTTATTTTTATTATTTCTTTAATTGCGCTTTTTTGTTCTCTATATGGAATCGGTTATGTTAGACATTATTATCAAAAATATAATATTGGTGCCTTGGGATTTTTTTATAATTTCTTTATCTTGGGCATGCTTTTCGTTGTGACAGCTTCCAATGGAATTTTCTTTTTGATTGGCTGGGAAATTATGACAGTTGCTTCATTTTTTGCGGTCATTTATGACCGTGAGGATCAAGAAAATGTAAAAGCCGGATTTTTATATTTAGTTATGACTTATATCAGCACTGCTTTCATTGTGGCGGCTTTTTTATTAATTTATAAGTTCACCGGTTCGTTTGATTTCGCGATAATCAAAAGTGGTGTTGGTTTGCTCCCAATTGGAGTAAAAAATATTATCTTTTTAGCCGCCTTGATTGGTTTTGGCGTAAAAGCTGGCATAATTCCTTTACATATTTGGCTACCAGCCGCTCATCCGGCGGCACCTTCACATATTTCGGCTTTAATGTCTGGGGTGATGATTAAGACGGGAATTTTTATGATGATTAGATTATTTTTGGACATTCTTCAGCCGATTCCAATTTGGTGGGGTATTGTTGTTTTGATTATTGGGATAATCTCTTCTTTATTAGGTGTTTTATACGCACTGACGGAACATGATATCAAAAGATTATTAGCTTATCATAGTATTGAAAATATTGGCATTATTCTACTTGGATTAGGCAGCGCACTTATTTTTTCATCATTAAGCATGCCGGTACTCGCGCTATTGAGTTTGGTGGCTGCTCTTTTCCATACCTTAAATCATGCTATTTTTAAATCTTTGCTTTTTTTGGGAGCTGGATCGGTTATCAATCAAATGCATACGCGTAATATGGAAGAATATGGTGGATTGATTAAATATATGCCACAAACTGCTTTCTTTTTCCTGATTGGTTCAATGGCAATATCTGCTTTGCCACCGTTTAATGGGTTTTTTAGTGAATGGCTAACATTTCAATCCTTATTTCAAGGAATTATAATCTTGGATTCTTCAATGAGATGGTTATTTATATTGGCTGTTGGCGCCTTGGCCTTTACCAGTGGTTTGGCATTGGCTTGCTTTGTTAAAGCTTTTGGATCGATATTTTTGGCCCGTCCAAGAAGTGTGGAGGTAGCACATGCCAAAGAGTCACCATTATCAATGGTATTTGGTATGGGCGTCTTAGCAACACTTTCATTTCTGTTTGGTATATTCTCTAGTCAAATAACATTTTTATTGGAAAAGATAGGACATAGTTTCACTATTTTTCAAAATATGCCGATAACATTTTTAGCGAAAAATAATCAGGGATTGGTGGTAAAAAATGGCTTTGCTTCAGTTTCCGGATTGGCTTTTCTGGTATTTTTTGCAGGCACGATAATAGTTGTATTTTTTATTATCCGCAAAGTAGTTAATAGGCGACAAAAAATAAAAATGGGTGCTACTTGGGATTGCGGAACCAATCTGACATCGCGCATGGAGATAACCTCTACTGGATTCGCTCGTTCCATAGTTCTTATTTTTAAAGCCATATTAAAACCCAGTATCCAACACGAAATTGGATATCATGACTCCGAAAGCAGATATTTGCCAAAACAGAGAACAGTGATTTTGGGCGTAAATGATGTTTATCAGACTTATTTTTATCATCCACTCCACAAACTAGTTGACATATTATCCTTGCGTACAAAAAAAATTCAAAGTGGAAACATAAATGATTACATTTTTTATATTTTTATTACGCTTCTAGTCGTATTATTTGCTACATTATAAAATATGACAATTTTTATTTGGACAATTCAATTTATCTTTATACCGGTGGCATCACCGCTCTGTGTCGGTATAATCAAAAAGATAAAAGCAAGGCTTCAGAATAGAGAGGGGGCCAGTATTTTTCAGCCCTATAAAAATTTATGGAAGCTCTTACATAAAGATGAAGTAATAAGCTCTGATGCTTCGTGGATTTTTAGCTTGGCTCCATTTATTATTTTTTCCGCAACTGTTGTGGTAGGGGCGAGCATCCCTCTCTTTGGGTTTTTTTTAAAAAATACTTTAACCGGAGATATTCTGATTATTGTTTATTCCCTCTCTATCGGTACCTTTTTTTTAGCATTGGCAGGTATGGATACGGGTAGCGCATTTGGAGGATTCGGTTCTAGCCGAGAAATGACCATTTCTGCTTTGGCGGAAGGGGGACTTATTTTTTCTCTTTTGACAGTGGCTTTAATTAGTGATACTACTAATTTATTTGCCATTTCCGGCTCTATATTTGGACAGGGTCAACATTTTTTTTCTGCGCTGTTGGCTTTTAGCGGGTTTTTTATCGTGTTGCTGGCTGAGACATCTAGGTTCCCATATGATAATCCAGACACTCATTTGGAATTAACCATGATCCACGAAGCAATGATTTTGGAATATTCAGGTAAAAGATTGGCTCTAATGGAATGGGCTTCTGCCAATAAGCTACTTATTTTCTTTGCCCTGGGAGCAAATTTGTTTTTTTCGTCTGGCTTGGTACAAAATGCATATGCATACACAATCATTCTTGGTATTGTCATTTTTATGGTAAAAATATTTATTTTTTGTTTGGTTATCGCCTTGATTGAATCCAGCATGGCTAAGTTCCGATTTTTTCGGTTGCCGGATCTTTTGTTAGTTTCTTTTATTCTTAATGTTGTGGCAATTGGCCTTATTTACTAAATATGAATATTCTAAATTTACAATTTTTGCTGGAAATAGTTTTCGGAACCATTATCTTTTTACATATTACAAAAAAGAATTTCGAGGCGGCCTTGTCTTACGGCCTTCAATCATTGATGATTTCGGTAATGCTTTTCAGTTCTTTTTTTGAAACAAGCAATGTATCTTTACTCTTTATTGCTTTGCTTGTCTTTATTGTTAAAGTAATTTTAGCGCCGGTATTTTTTATTAAATTAATTCGACAGCATGCATTAATGTTTTCTGTCAGCACTTATCTTAATACACCATTAACCTTAATAATTATTGCAACCTTGACTTTTTTTGCCCATTCCCCCAAATTCGCGCCGCTAACTGGTATTATCCAAGCTAATCAGGCCTTATTATCGCTTGCTCTGGCCTCAATGTTCCTTTCTCTTTTTTTAATTATTAACCGTAAGGGCGCTTTATCGCAAATTATTGGCATTCTTTCTTTGGAAAATAGCATTGTTGCTTTTACTATTTTTGCCGGTTTGGAACAATCTCTGATGCTACAATTTGGCATTATGTTTAATATTTTTATTTGGCTCATTATCGCTATCATATTCATATCTATGATTTATAGATACTTTGGGACGCTTAATGTAACGACAATGAATAATTTAAAAGATTAGAATTATGGAAATACTATTTATCATTATAACTTTAATAATTACTGCATTCCTAAACGCTTTCATCAAACGTAAATTGGTGATTGAATTTTTTTCTATTATCGCTTTTTCAGTCGCATTGTTTGAATCTGTTGTTATTGCTTTGAAAGTTTCCATTTCCGGTATTTATTCTCCATTTGTTTTTTTCTCTGTTGATTCACTAGGAGTGATTGTGATGCTTATTATTGCCTGTGTCGGATTTATTGCAACTATTTATTCCATCCAATATCTTCGTCAGGAAACAGCCAAGGGTATTATTGGTTTTACCAGAGTAAGGCAATATTTTGTTTTGTTAAATATTTTTATGACAGCAATGTTTTTGTCTATTACTGCCAACAATCCGGTATTCGCCTGGATTTTTATTGAAGCCACGACGCTTTCCACCGCTTTTCTTATCAGTTTTTACAATAAACCGTCAGCTATTGAGGCGGCCTGGAAATATTTGATTATCAATTCTATCGGTTTACTTCTGGGATTTTTTGGGACAATTTTATATTTTACTTCAGTTAGCTCACTTGGCGAAAACGGATTTGTTAGTTGGGAGTCACTTTTGGCCAATGCCACACACTTAGATCCATTAATTGCTAAAATAGCTTTTATTTTTGTATTGATTGGTTACGGCACCAAGGTTGGACTAGTGCCTATGCACACATGGAAACCTGATGCATATAGTAAAACACCCAATCCCATTGGGGCATTACTATCAGGTGCGCTTTTGCCAGTTGCATTTATAGTTATCTTAAAATTTAAAAATTTAACAGATATGGCTATTGGTCCACAATTTAGTCAGAATTTATTAATTATTTTTGGCACCTTATCCATTGCTGTGGCTTCTCTCATAATGTTCAATAATAAAAATTATAAGAGATTATTAGCTTACTCGAGTATTGAAAATGCTGGGGTAATGGCTCTCGGTTTTGGTTTTGGAGGATTGGCAATTTTTGCGACTACCCTGCATTTAATTTACCATTCATTGGTAAAAGGGGTTATGTTTTTTTCTTCCGGCAATTTATTACTCAAATATAATTCTGATAAAATAAATAATATTAAAGGAGCATTAGATGTTGTGCCATTTACAAGCATACTATTTATCGCCGGTTTTTTGATTGTAACAGGTGTTCCCCCATTTGGAATATTTCTAACCAAGATGCAGATTCTTTCCGTCGGCATAGAAATAAATCCGATAATTACCATTATGGCTCTATTTTTTATGACGCTTGTTTTTATCGGATTTTTAAAACATATTACCTCCATGTTTTTTAGCCAGAAACCTGAAGATATCGAGGTTGGCGAAGGTAATATTTGGTTAATTATTCCACCAATGATATTACTGATAATTATTATCGTTTTAAGTTTCTATATTCCACCATTTTTATTAACATTAATAAATGATGTTGTTTCTCACTACTAATATGATTAAAAAGAAAATAAAACGATTTATTCCAAAAGGTGCGCAGGTTGAATTTTATGATAACAGTGCTACTTTTGAAGTATCACCTTTAGAGATAAAGAAGGTTGCTCATGATTTATACGCTAATAAAAATCTTTCACTCAAGCTTATTACCGCGACCGATGAAAGAGAAGACAATGGTTATTTTAAAGTCTGGTACATTTTTGGCATGCCAAAAGAAAATTTATTTATCATCCCTTTTATTTTATTAAAGAATAAAACAGAATTTCCTTCAATCTCCCTTATGATTTATGAAGCATTAAACTACGAAAGAAAAATAAAAACATTTTTTGGTCTTGATCCAATCGGTTGCCATGATAAAAGACCAATCACTCTTCACGAAAATTGGCCAATAGATGTTTTTCCTTTAAGAAAAGATTATGATTGGCAAAAAAGACCTCAAATAGCTAGTGGCACTTATAGTTTTCAAGAAGTTAAAGGCGAGGGTATTTATGAAATTCCAGTTGGTCCCATTCACGCTGGCATTATTGAACCGGGACATTTCCGCTTTAGTGTTGCCGGAGAACGAATCGTGCTTTTGGAGCCACGGCTTGGCTATGCCCACAAAGGCAGTGAGAAATTATTTGAAGTGTTGCCGCTTAATGATAAAGTAAAATTATCAGAGAAAATTTCCGGTGATAGCTCATTTAGCCACTCACTCGCTTTTTGCCAGGTATTGGAAAAATTAAATGATACCGTAGTACCTTCGCGCGCGCGATACTTGCGAGTTATTTATGCCGAGTTAGAAAGATTAGCTAATCATTTTGGCGATATTGGGGCGATTATGATGGATACAGGGTTTAATTTTGGCGGAGCGGGAGGTGCGCGATTACGAGAAATGGTTATGCTAATAAACGAAAGAATTACCGGTAGTCGATTTTTACGGGGCGTAAATATAATTAGTGGTCTAACAAAAGATATTGATGACAGAGAAAAAAACAGGTTATTTTCAGAACTAAAAAACTTGAGTAAAGACTTTAGCGAAGTTATAGGAGTAGCTCTTAATAACACCTCGCTTTTAAATCGTCTAAAGGGTACGGGCGTACTCTCGGCAGAAATTGCTAGGAATCATGGTGTGATTGGAGTTGCTGGAAAAGCTGTTGGCATACTAAACGATGCTCGCATTGATTATCCGTATGCGGCCTATGACGAACTTTTGCTTGATGAAATTGTCACTGAGCAAGATGGGGATGCTTGCGCGCGATTCCTTGTCCGCATCAAAGAAGCACACGCATCAATTAAGATTATGGAAAACGCATTAGAAAAATTACCAAAAGGAGATATTAGTATACCAAGTCCTAATGTTGTCTTTAAGAAAAATACTTTTGCAATCTGCGTAGTAGAGGGATGGCGGGGGGAGATTGCCTATTTTGTCACCACAGACGAAAATGGAAGTATTAGTAGAGTTGTCCCTCGTGACCCTTCGTTGATTAATTGGGCCGTCTTGCAGGATGCAGGATTTGATAATGTTATACCTGATTTTCCGTTGATTAACAAAAGTTTCAATTTGTCATATTCAGGAAATGATTTATAAATTATTACAAAGAATAGAAAAGACCTATTAAAAATTTTCATTTCCGTCGTCCCGCTGAAAAGCTATGAGGGCGAAGCCCAAGCAGGCTGGTAAAGAGGAAGGAACTATTTTTTTTAGGGGGGGAAAGCACGATTTAAAGTTTATCTTTGGCGACAAATTCTTTTAATAATTATTTGTTTTTAACCAATCAATAATAATATTAGAAAATTTTTCAGAATTAAACAGACACCAATCGTGATTACCAGATTCAAATTTCAGTTCAGAACTTTCAATTTTCTGATGGAAAATTTCTGCGATATCTTTAGAAAAAATTTCGTCTTGCTTTCCCCATAAAATTAAAGTTTTCGCATTGATTTTATTAAATTCTTTAAAATCGGTTGTCAGAAATTTTTGCATTATTTTCACTATAAGTTTCCATTCAAAAACTTTTGTTAATAAATTTTTGAAAAAATCTTTGGCGATTTGTAGAATCATAAATAAATTTCTGTACAAAAAAATGTCTCGGATAGTTTTTTCAATGAAAAATTTGTACAAAAATTCAGCTTTTGAAACTTTTTGTGAAAAACCAGCAGAATCAACTAACACCAATAACGGGTTTTTATTGTTCAATGATAAATGCAAAGCTATGACTCCGCCCAAAGAGTGACCAATAATCGCAATTTTCTCAAAATTCATGAAGGTTATAAATTTTTCTAAAATGCTTAAATATTCGGCGGTGTTATTTGGACAAGTGGATTTTCCAAAGCAAGGCAAATCAGGAGCAATAACTAAATATTTTCTTGATAACAAACTCAAAACCTTTTTATAAGTTAAAGAATTTACTCCACCGCCATGCAAAAATAAAATCGTATTTCCCGAACCAACTTGAAAATATCTTAATTTATCATGCCCATCTACAAAAAAATTTTCTTCGTAAAACATAGCTACCTCATTAAATCATCAAGACTATCCCTAATCCATTGGCGATCTTCATAACAGTTTGAATAGAAGGTTTGGTGATAACATTCGTTTCAATTTTGGTCAGTGTTGTATAAGGAAGATAGGATTTTCTCGCCAATTTATCCTGCGTTAATTCTTGCTTATTTCTATGTCGTTTTATCTTTTTCCCGATTGTCTCATTATTATTTAGGCTTTTCATAGTTTCCTAAGTATGATAGTATTAATATGGGTGCTTATCTAACCCTTCATAAATACGATAACAAATAAAATGAGAACAGTCCAATTAAAAATGAATAAAGCCTGCTTTTAACAAGCCCTCAAAAGAGGCGACGAGCCAACAAAGACATTTCCCAACTGGCGGTGTGCGTTCGAAAAAATTCGAACAGATTTCGCCCAAAATTTGTAGGGCGGGTGGAATTCCCCCCAAAACCCCCTCCCGCCCGCCCACGGAAGCGACCCTTTCGGATTGGACGATTTCAAGTTTTTCTTTGGCGGCAAATTTTTCTTCTAATGATCCTCGCACTTTTTCAACATTTTTAATATTTTTGGGTAGCTCATCCAAAGCCAATATCTCGTCAAATACCTATCCGTGCGAATGTCTTTTTCGGGGAAATTCATCTTAAACTCAAATTTGTTGTTAGACCTTACTTCAACAAATGCGTAATAAAAATGTGTATAGCCTCTTTCTTTTAGCCAGTCATGCCATTTTTGTTCTTCTTTTTTCGTTACTGGTTTACAAGATAATGGAGTTTTAAATATAGGCTGTTCTAAATTATATTTAGCATAAATTTCAAAAGATTTTTGTAACGATACAGGATCACTTGTCAGTGAATTAAAATCCACTTTTATTTTTTTATCTTTCCATTTTTTCATAAGATACTCCATTGTTACGGGCATTTCTAATGTTCCTACCGCACAATCGTACCATTGCAGTTTTCCTTTTGGCTTTAGATACAAAAATGTGTTATCAATAAATTTTCTAGTAAACTCTGCTCCATCCATACCACCATAAGAATAAACAGGGTATTTTTCGGGTGTTTCTGGAACTGCAACTGTTGGCCCATTCCAAATAATCAAATCAAATTTCATTCCTTTCACAGGATTAAACAAATTACCAATTTTAAATTCCATTTTATTTTCCACACCATTCAAAATGGCATTGAACTCCGCATAATTAATAGCTCTAGGGTTTATATCAGAAACAATCACTTTTTTAGCTTTATCAGCACAGAAAATACCAATCATTCCAGAGCCAGTAGCTAAATCCAATACAATATCGCCAGTATTTACAATCGCCTTTTTTGCAATAACCGGCGTTTCTTCTGGCAGTATGCCCCAAACGCCATTTTCTTGTGTTGTATAGGTTTTACCTATCTTTCTATGGGCAGAATAATTAAAATCAGTGGCTATAAATTTGCCTGAAAGTGGGAAAACTTGAACATTGGCACGAAATTTATTTCCGGCCTTTTTTAATATTCCAGCTTCTACAAGCGGGCTCAAATCTAACTTATTGAATCCAATATCTTTTTCATAAAAAAATAAATCAATATATTTCCTTGTGAAATTGACATACAATTCATGCAAAATGGGCTTGCAAGATTTTATAAGTTTTTTATTAGTTAAATTAAATTCCATATTTAGTTTTTTATTAGGTTATCAATTGTTATTCCAAGCCCATCGGCAATTTTTGTAATTGTCTGCAAAGAGGGATTTTGAATAACATCTGATTCTATCTTGGCAAGCGTTGTGTAGGGCATATCCGCTTTTTTAGCTAAAGCATCCTGCGTCAGATCTTTCATTTTACGCCATTCTTTAATTTTTTCACCAATAGTTTTTTCTTTTCTGTTCATTTGCTTTTCTTCCATAGTATGATAGTATTTAGATGATGGCTATATCAAACCTTCATTATTATACTAACATGTATCTTGATTTTCTTCAATTAAAAATGATTGAAGCCCGCTTTTGGTCAGCCCCGAGAGTAGCGGAGCAAAGATAAAAAATTCCAATTTGCGCTTAAAATCGGCTGGCGAGCCCTCGCAGAGGACGAGCCAACAAAGACATTTCCCAACTGGCGGAAGGTACAGGATTCGAACCTGTGAGGGCTTGCGCCCACAAGTTTTCGAGACTTGCGCCTTAAACCACTCGGCCAACCTTCCTTCTTTGTTTCTGATCTAAAATTATCTTACCAAACCAATCTGACATGCCTCCTTTTATACTGGTAATTATATCAGCTACTTATGATAAATAAATTATTTAATCGATTGAACCTTTTACACACCTTATACTCAAAAATCCTCAAAATTATTAATTTCATTAATTATAATAGGACATGTCTCAAGAGCATCTCATACCAGATCAACCATTTAAAATGGTTTTAGGCATGGAAAATGCGGATCGTCTTCTTAGAGCCACAGGAAGAGAAGCACTTTCATCTCTTATGAAAGATGAAACCCGAGGCATATGTATGATGAATGGATCTATAATTCCATTGGTTTATTTATGTGCAGGGGCAATACAACACAATATCCAAATTAGTGAAATTGCCATGAATATGACAATGATCGTGCCTACAAAAGATCCTGAAGGAAATATCGTTTTAACTCCTGATAAAGATGTTACCGTACCGAATATCACAGTTATTAAAGATATCGCTGATCAATTACACGTACTAAATTCATTATTACTTCACTACCCAGGTAAGAATATCAGTCTTTTTGCTCCAGTTTCAAAAGAGAGCACTCCGCACTTTCATAGTGACGAATTGATACCTGCGAGGGTTTTTACTGTTGAAACTGTGAAGAATAAATGGATCGCAGGAAGTTGTGGGATGAATGAAGGAGTCCTATGTCATGGAGATGTTGCTAAGCAAAGTTACCTAAATGCACTTCAGCGATGCTGTCGTGTAGGTGTGAATACAAATGGTTTCAGGAATTATGAAGAGAGAGTAGCATTTTTTGAAAATATGCTGCTTCCGTGGATAAGTACAGAAGATCCACTATTTAAATTAATGGTTGATCTTGAGATTGCCAAAGCAAGCGGCGACCCACAAGAAGTTTTGTCTCTTGCTGGAAATATTTTTTCGCCAATTGAAGAATTGCTCCGTAAAAACCCATTACTTGAAGATCCTATAGCTCAATCACAATCTTGCTCAGATCTTGCCTGATCTCTCCTATCTCCACTTCAGTAGTGGTCGCAATAGTCTGGTAATTTCCAATCATTTTCATGACAAGTTTTCGATTATTTTCATCAAGTTCGGAAAATATATCATCCAAGAGAAGTATGGGCTTTTTTTTTGACTTTTCTTCAAATAATTTCAACTCATTAAGTTTTAACCAAAAAACAGCCATTCTTTGCTCACTTCTTGACCCATAAAGACTGACATTCTTTTTGGAATTAGTGGTCAGTGAAATTTCAAAATCATCTTTCTGAGGACCTATCAAAGTTCGTCGAAGTCTCATTTCTCGGTCTCTGACTGTAACTAGTTTTTCAGCTGTAATAATATTTGGAATATACTCAATACTAAAAGCTTTTCCATTGATTGTTGGATTGTTATTTATAAATTCGATCAAAGATTTTCGTTTGGTTGTAAGCTCAACTCCATTGTCGACGATCAATTTATCCCAATATATTAACTCATGCTCTAAATCATCTTCACTTTCATACCTTTCAAGTACCTTATTTCTTCTTCGAAAAGCACTTTCGTATAATCGTAGTGATTTCTTATACTCAGGATCGATTGCCGAGATTACAGAATCTACATACTTCCTCTTCCGACTAGGAGAACCTGTGATTATTCTTATCTGTTCCGGAGCAAATAAAACTGCTTGAGTTTGATTTTTCCTGTACTTAGTCGCTGACTTAACGGCTTTGTCAAGATAGAAGGTTTTTGCGACTCTATCATCTACAGATCTGAGTATTCTAATTTGAAATCTCTCCAATGTAGAGTCTTTAAAAAATTCAGCATCAATTATGCAGTCATCATGATCAAAATTGACAAGCTCTACCTCCCGACTCTCACGAAATCCAGTACCATAAATTGCGACATAAATAGCTTCAAGAAGTGTTGTTTTTCCTAGAGCATTTTTTCCAATAATCAGAGTTAAATTTGGACTAAATTCGTACTTTGCACTTTTAAAATTGCGGAAATTAGTAAGAGAAATTGCAGAAATAAGCATGTATATTTTTTTTATTTCTTTTTGAGAAGAAATATTGATTCCATAATCCTTGGAAGATGAAAAATTGAATTTCTCTGTAAGGCAGCATCGGGATGCTCCATAAATTTTCTTTTCCAAAAATTTTTTGTAAAAATTGAAAGATGAGAAAAATCTTTACTATGAAATAGTCTAATCCAGATATTTTCTTTTGTGTATATTTTATGCATAATGGTTTTTTTTGAGACTCGGATAGTTTCATCTATTGCCTTTTTTATTTTACCTCGCTCTAAATGCTCTAAAACGTCAAATGTCAATACGAGATCGAATGAATTTGTTTCAAAAGGTAAATCTACTATATTGCCATTGCGTAAAAAAGGGCGGACTGATTTGTCCGCCAGTTCGAGGGCGTGCTCTGAAATCTCAACACCATAAGCGTCAATTCCAGTTTTTCGCAAGATTGAGACAAGCTCTCCTGTCCCGCATCCCACGTCGAGACAGTTTTTTGGCTTAAGAAATATTCTAATTATCATTGCTCGATAATATATAGCTATTCTTCGAAGTAATTTTCCAATAAGTGATGCCTTTCTTCCAAATCGATACCTATCTTTGTCTCCGATATAATAATCACGATCATAAAAACTTGCATCTATTCTATATGGCTGTATGACCGTACCTTTAAATCCATCCCCTTCGATTATATTCTCAATATTATCTAAATCCTCTCCGTTTGCAACAATTACGGTAAGACGAAGTTTTCTAGCAAGTTGTGCTGCAATTGGATCAAATGGTGCATTTATGCCAGGAGTCCATTCGGTTCCAACGATATGTTCGAGCTCTCCCCATGTTAATTTTTCAATAACTACCGCATCTTTATATTTCCTTGGGTCTTTATCATAGACCCAGTCGATGTTTGACAAGTTAATGATAAGGTTTGCTCCATAATCTCGAGCGAGTATAACTGCATCGTAATCAGTTGACCAACCTGGTTTCCAACCAGCACCAATTACTAGAGATTCTTTCCAGTTTCTAAGTTTTTTATCATAATTTTCGATTATTCGTGGGTGTGCAATGTCTTCAAAAATTGTACGAAGAAGGTGAGCATTCAATCGAGTTGCATGAATTCCAATCCAGTCAAGATCATCCATGCTCATTCCCCCGACAACATCTTTTCCCGCATCTCTATATTTTCGTGCAGTAACTCCTCCTCCTGCGACCAAAAAAAAACGCTTACCGCGTTTTATGTATTTTCTTATAAAAGTATTAAGATTTTTGAGAAATCGAGTATCGATTCCTTTATCGGTTACAAGTAGCGATCCTCCGATTGAGATTACTATTGGTGGTTCTTTTGAATCAAAGAGCATATTAGATGTGTATTATTAGGTATTATAGAATTCGCTTTGACAAAAATCAAGATATTAACTACAATTTAGTTACTTATGAGACGCTCTCGAATAACAATTACATTAAACACTTCACTTCTTGGTAAAGTCGATTCACTAATTGATAAAAAAAAGATTCGCAATCGATCTCATGCCGTTGAATATATCTTAACACAGTATACCAATTCAGATGTCAGTAAGGCTGTCATTTTGGCAGGTGGTCGCGGAACAAGGCTACGTCCTTATACATACGAGATCCCTAAGTCTATGCTTCCAGTTGATGGAACGCCAATTCTTGAACATCTTATTAATCAGTTAAAAAAACATAATATTTCAAACATCACTATTGCCTTGTCTTATCTCGGAGATAAAATAAGGGAGTATTTTGGAGATGGATCAAAATTTGTAACAAATATTCAATACTCTGAAGAACGTGAAGACTTGTTAACTGGAGGTGCCCTGAATAAAGTGAAAGACAAACTTCAAGGAAATACATTTTTAGTAGTTCATGGAGATATACTAACAAATTTTAATTTTACTGAGTTTATTGAATTTCATAAAAAACAAGGAACTGTGGCGACAGTCGCCCTATCCACTTCTGCAAAACCAAGCAACTTTGGACAGATCAAGCTTCAAGGATCTCTTTTGACAAAATTCTACCCAAATACAGATAATAAAGGATTCAAAAGTCATCTTATTCATTCTGGTATTTACGCATTTGAGCCGGCGATTTTTGACTACTTCCCTAAGAAGAAAAAAAAATTTGCTATCGAAGATATTATCAGAGCACTTATTGACGATAAGAATGTAAGCGGTTTCGTCTTTGAAGGGAATTGGTATGATGTAGGTGATCCAAAAGATTATGAACGTGCGATCAAAGAATTCCCTCGCCAACTCCAAAAATAAATCCTAATATCTGCGAGGCAAGTAACGATAAGACGAGTAATACAAATCCTATAATTCCCGAAGTTATTTTTTGTTGTCCAGATTTAACCTTTTCTGACTCACCCCGCGATGTTAGTAAATCAAATCCTCCAGCAATTATTACAAAAAATAATATGACAGCGGCAAATGGAAAAATAAACTTCATTAAGATGTTTATAAGATCTGTAATGTTGTTTATATTTTGAAGAGGGCCAGTAATATTAAACTGCGCTGGAGCAGTAGAGCCTGGTAAATTATCAGACGAGTGTATTTGTAGATTTTGAGCTAAAGTCATTTTAATAATCTGTTTTTAATAAATCGTCCCGACATTACAATAATGATAAATATCGTATGAATTGAGATAGATAATAGTAAGTATTGAGTTATAGCATACAGGATTTTTCTAGGCGCTTCAAGATCTCTAATAAGTTTAGAGATTAAGGTGAAATCTGGCTGAATAATGTAATAGACAATAGTAATCATAATACCGATCGGTATGACATATAAAAAATCTACTAGATCTTGTTTTGATGAAAACATTGTAGATGAAATTGTAAATACAAGATATATCACAAGAATTTGCAGCAATAAGTTTGAACTTGTGCTTACATCAAGTACACTGAGCCATCCCAAAAAAATTATTCCTCCAAAAAGCGGAGCAATACCTACAAGAATTGATCTTAAAACATCTTTTTTTTCATATAAAACTCGTCCTAAAATAATCACATTATTTTTCCAGGTTGGAAATACGTGAATGTCGGCAACTTTAAGAAGCAAGAATAATGCGGCTATCATATGGCTTAGTTCGTGTAGGACAGTTCCTGGAAAATATATTAAGGCAATAACAGAATAAGTTGTTTGATCCTTTTCAAAAATAGCTTGCAATAATTTGAAAAGAGATATAAGGGTTGCCCTTGTAAGCCAAAATAGTACAAGAAGTTCAAAAAATATTATTAAAAGTAGCTGCATAAAAGTCATACTATTATTCGTTGAGAAGGATGTAAACAAAGAGACCAAGGACTGTGACCGTTAATACTGCGATAATAATAAAAAGAACAGCACTCTGTGATTTTACTGCATATTTTTTTTTCAGCATCGAAATATCTTGGGGGGTGTAGTTTATATCCATAAAGTATTGATTGTCAAGTAGTTAACGACTGAGTCATTTTATCAACAGTTTCTGTTTGTTGAATGTTAGAAGATGCACACTTAATACAAATTTGTGTAGAGTTTGTTTTAATTTCAGAATTAAAGCGGGTTCCACATATATTACATTTAAAATTTTTGCGATCAGATTTTGCCGATAGTTCAACATTTAAGTCTTTGATTGGGACATTTCCTGATGTTTCAATATCAAATGTCAACTTGGTTCCATCAAAATCAATCATCATGGTGTTACCCGGCTTCAATTTTGAGGAAATTATCATCTCTGATATAGGATTTTCAACTAATTTTTGAATCGCCCTTCGAAGTGGCCGTGCTCCATATACAGGGTCAAATCCCACACGTACAATTTCTTTAATAGCCTGCTCCGTCAATGTAAAACCAATTTCTTGTTCTTCGAGCAGTTTAGCAACACTGTTTAGCTGAAGTCGCGCTATCAGAATCATATGCTCGTATTTCAGAGGCTCAAAAACTATCACTTCATCAAACCGATTTACAAGCTCAGGTCTAAAAAATTTCAATAATTCATCCATCACCTTCTTTTTAATTATTTCATACATCTTCTTTTCAGTTTCCGCGTCAAGTATTTCTTTATTTTTACTCTCTTGTTCAAGCTGAAAATTACTTCCGAAGTACATCTTCACAGGGCGCTTATTCCACCCCGGTTTTTGAGCATCTTTATACCACACAACCCCACCTGTTAGAATTACTTCCCGCCCATTTGGAGAAAAGGTATGAACATCCCAATGTGATACTGGGAATGACTCAGTTTCATTTGATTGCTTAATAATGCTTTGACCTTTGAAATAATCACTCAAAAATCCCGTTTCCCAGTTTTTACTGCCAGCTTTTCGCCTCCAGTAACGATCCTTAAACGTAACAATCTCATCATCTTTCGGCGTGAAAGCATGTGTTTTCAGGCTCATTGTTGGAAGTTGTTCATCTGGAGAATCTGGAAGCGCATTAACAACTATCTGATCTTTGAAATAATCAATCAAACTTGTTACACTCCAAACCTTTGCAGTTGTAGCTGTACGAATATACAGAGTATTTGCGTTTGAAATCACCTCGATACCTTTTTGAGAAATTGCATGAGTTTTAAATCCAAAAGTTGGTAAGTTTGCACCTGTAAAAGCTTTATCGATCATCTGACCACCAAAATACTCTACTAAATCATGCTTCTGAACTGGGGCCGTTGGGGAGCCATTTTGTATAGACTTTAGCTCGAAATATTTATTCCCAATTGTGAGAAGCTCACGACCACTCGGGGTAAAAACATATGTACTAATAACTGTTGGCTCTGCGACATCTGTAGTTCCTGATTTCATCAAATCTTCCTGAATCAGAGCTGTACCAATATTTGAGGTGCAGATTATTACTGAATTTTTGAATGAAATTGTGCGGCCTTTATTGTCAGTTAGCCTTCCATCGTCAAGTATTTGAAGCAAAATATTAAAAATGTCAGGATGGGCTTTTTCAATTTCATCAAATAAAATTAATGAATAAGGTTTTCTTCGTACAGCTTCAGTAAGTTTTCCACCATCTTCAAATCCCACATATCCTGGAGGAGGTCCTAATAGTTTTGCAACTTCGTGACGCTCCATGTACTCGGTCATATCAAACCTTATCACAGCTTCTTCATCATCAAAAAGCACCTCAGAAAGTGATTTGGCAAGTTCTGTCTTTCCTACTCCAGTAGGTCCTAAAAATACAAAACTCCCAATTGGCCTTTTTGTATTTTTAAGTCCAGCGCGTCCACGACGAACAGCTTGCGCGACTGACGTCACAGCTCTCTCTTGGCCAATCATTCGTTTGTGAATTACATCTTCAAGCTTAGTGAGTTTGTCGCCCTCTGACGAGCCAATTTTTGAAATTGGAATCCCAGTTCGCTTTGCAATAATATCCTTGACAATTGCTGGTGTAACCTCAGTGGTCGTCTGAGCTTTTTTTAAATTGTATTCATTTTTTTTATCATCTAGCTTAATCTGAATTTCTGCGACTTTTGACCTGGCAATTCTCGCCTTTACTTTTTCACCCTGCTTTTCATCTTCTACAACTTCTTGATTGATCTGCGATATCCTGTCTGACAGAGATTTTATCTCTTCAGGAAGCGATATTAGAGGCAATCTGACAGCAGCTGCTGCCTCGTCCATCAAGTCAAATGCCTTGTCTGGTAAAAATCTATCTCCAATATATCTTTTGGAAAGATTTACACAAAGTTCGGTAATTTCATCTGAAATTTTAACTTTGTGAAAAGACTCGTATTTATCTCGCACTGCCTTCAACATTTTGATTGCAGCTTCAACATTTGGCTCTGGAACAACCACTGTTTGAAATCTTCTCTCGAGTGCTGCATCTTTTTCAACATATTTTCGATATTCAGTAATTGTAGTTGCGCCGACAAATTGCACCTCACCGCGAGCTAGAGCAGGTTTGATAAAGTTTGATGCATCAAGCGTTCCATCTCCACTTCCCCCAGCACCAACCATCGTATGCATCTCATCAATAAACATGATGACTTCACCCTTGCTGGCTTTTAGCTCATCAACGATTTGCTTCATACGTTCTTCAAATTCTCCCCTGTGTGACGCTCCGGCTACTACTCCCGCAAGATCAAGTTGAAGAATTCTTTTGTTAAGGAGACTTTCGGGAACTTGTTGATCAACGATCCTCTGTGCGAGTCCTTCAATCACCGCCGTCTTTCCAACCCCAGGTTCACCGATAAGTGCTGGATTGTTTTTTATCCGTCTTGAAAGAATATGAACCACTCTTTCTATTACTTCTGATCGCTCAACTACTGGATCAAGCTCTCCACGGGACGCCTTGGCTGTTAGATCGATTGTATAAAGATCAAGTGCTGATTTCTTTTTTTCTTTTTCCACCTTTTCGTTCTCTGCAGATAATCCCTCTTTTTTTCCAGTAATTTGTTTGTTAATTTCCTCTTTTGTTACACCAAGTTTTACGAGCGTTCTGGCCCCTACTCCTTCTCCTTCATCAAATAATGCAAGCAGTATGTGTTCTGGAGAGATAAACTCAAACTTAAGATTTCGAGCAACAAGAAGTGATTTTTCAACAATTTGTTTTACGCGCGGTGATATTTGCGGAGCAGATATCGAATTTTCTTTTTTATATATTTTTGCAAGTTCCTGCTCGACAATCTGCGGTTGGACTTTCATATCAACCAT
>Ga0210057_1004324_pt1 | contig 19013 bp, 32 predicted proteins | sample CryGeyCG2114_010_2_FD_183968 | JGI IMG/M metagenome (GOLD analysis project Ga0210057, IMG submission 183968) | Groundwater microbial communities from aquifer - Crystal Geyser CG10_big_fil_rev_8/21/14_0.10 (SPAdes) (version 2) | ecosystem: Environmental > Aquatic > Deep subsurface > Groundwater ...
AACTGTTTGCCTCGTGACTCCAAAAACTTTAGCAACAACATTTATGGGGTTGCCTTGCTTTACTGATTTTGTCATGAGTTTCCTCTCGATGGGTGTTAATCTCATGTGCTAAGGCGGGAGAAATCCCGCCACCTCTTTTAATTATTGAAGTAATTAGAAATGAACTAATTTTCGGTTGTAAACCATGTTAAGTTAGAGGGTTTACTTTACAAAAAACAAAGGTTTTTTAATGGGAATAACTTCGTACTAAAGTGAAGATGGTTAAAACAAAAAGTCCGATAGTTGTTGTCAATTTTAAGAATCATTTAGATGGGATGGAAGTTTTGCGATTAGCAAAAAAAATTGAGAGGGCTTACGAAAATGCAATTGTTTGTGTTCCGGCAGTTTATCTTAGGGAAATTTCTTCTAATACCAAATTGAAAGTCTATGCACAACATATAAATGATAAAGATTCTGGTTCAACTACTGGTTATTTAACTGCACAAAGTGTGAGCGCAGTCGGAGCACGAGGAACTTTACTTAATCATAGTGAACATAAAGTTCCGTATTCAGTTTTGCACAATCTAATAAAAAGATGCGATGAAGAAGGCCTTGAATCAATAGTTTGTATTGAAAGTCCGAGTGAGGTTAGAAGAATTTCAAGATGGCACTATAAACCTTATGCTATTGCTTATGAAGATCCAATACTCATCGGAAGCGGAAAATCCGTTACGACTTATAACACACGAGGAATGATAAAATTTGTTGAAGTTATGGAAAAATATGGGCATGGAATTATTCCTTTATGTGGGGCGGGAATTTCTAAATGGAGAGATGTTGAAGAATCTATGACACTTGGGTGTGATGGTGTTCTTGTCGCTTCAGCTATAACGAAAGCAAAAAGACCAGAAAAGTTTTTTGGGAAGTGAGAATGGTTTGGAGAGATTAATTATAGCTTAGATATTTTGCTCTTTGCAGAATTAATGCTCGCAAATTGGACTATGTCTCAATTTGCTCGTAGACGAATTTTTAAGCCAATAATTTTTTATTGGGGGGTAAGAAATTGTAGATGATTTATTACTATAAATTTCTTCGTGACTCATGAAAGCAAGGGGATTGTAAGGGGAATAATTTACAAAAATATAATCGTCGTCCAAAACCTTTTAAAAGTCACTTATTTAATTATGAACATGGCGGTTGTAGTTTAATGGTAGAACATGTGACTGTGGCTCGGCTGGAGAACCTAGGTTCTCCTACTTGCGACCCCACTTGGGATGAATAATAAAAGTCCTTCGTGAAGTCGCTCGGCAAAACCTCTCCTAAATTTGCTTGCAAACAAGTTTATCTGAGTTGACGAACAGAGCTCGCAGGGCGAGAGTTCGATTCTCTCCTTCCGCCCTTAATTTGAATTGGAGTTGAGGAGAGAGTTTTTGCTTACGGACTTTTCCCACACCGAGAATTCTAAAAGTGTTATATATAATGATTATAAGATAATGATTATATTTAATTGGATTTTCGCAAATACTTGTTTTTATGATTGTAAACTTATTTAAGCTGAATAGTTAAACATCATACTTGTGAATCGTTGATTGGATTATGGGGAGACAAAATAATAGTGAGAATTATATTTTTATTATATCTTTAAAATCTTATCTGTTATTTCAATACATTTTGATTTACATTTAACGCTACCTTTTGCGTGAGCTTCTGGACTATGATGTTTATCATAATCTTGTACATTTTGTTTAAGGTCGATCTTGTGGGCCCTCATTATCACTCTATCACCTAAAACAGAGTCAATATCTAGCCATTTTTGACCGTCAGGATAAGTATGAACCGGAATACGAATAACTTCCGCCATTTTAGATATCCTTTACCAAACCGTTTTCTTTTAATTCTTCAAGTACATCTTCGATTTGATTGGCGTTTATTCTCAAATCAGAAGAAATTTCAAATACTTCAATTTTTCCATGTCCACTTAATTTTTTTGATTTAAGATATTGAATTACTTTTACCCTTGTTTGTTCTTTTGTTAGAGAAAGAAATTCAAAGTTATTGCTTGCGTTTTCAAGCTGATAAATTCTATTTTTTAAAGAATTGATATGATGCAAAATTATTTTATCTCGTTCTTCAGTAGTATTAAACGGAATTTTTATGACTTGCTTTTCCCAGACTATTTCAGCACCACTCAACGAGGCGGGTACTATTTGTAATTCCATTTGATTATTTTCCATTTTTATTTTTTGATATTAATTCCGCTATTTTTTTTAAAATTTGTGGATCTGGACAAACAATATGAACAACTTTATCTTTTACTTCCTGTGAACCTTGGTGATTTAATAGGATAGGAGTTATTGAACTATTATTATCATTTTTTTTCATCATGGTTAAGGCAATTATTTCTATATCCCCTAGTTTATTTATCGCATTAACTATTTCTGGATTAAGCAAATCAGAAATTAAAACTCCCTTAAATTTTGCACTCTCAACTTCAAAATCTTCCATGTAAATTAGTAATTCTTCAACTATAAAAAGGTTTCTTCGACACCTTTATTATTTGTCACTATTTATATTAACATTCTCAAAACAACCTCACCCTATTTCGTCTACCTCTTGGATTACTATTAACTCCTTAACGCCCTTAATTTGAATTGAGTTAAGGAGAGAGATTCTTTACTTGAGGGTCTTAATTAGAATTCAAGTGTATATCTAGTTAAGCAGAAATTAGTTGATTTTCTTTCATAATAAAACTCTTAGACAAACTCCAATCAAGTTTTATAAGATTTTTAACGAAAGGATTTTCAGTATTAAGTTTGTAGTAATTTGACTTACCAATCTTTCTTGTGATGACAATAAAATTGTTCTTGACAAAATCTTCAATAAAAGATTTTAAAGAATTATAACTCACATTACTTTCTCTTGCTATTTCTGTCAAAGGGAAGTCAAAAGAGAAATTATCTAGGAGAAAATCTATGACTCTCAATTGAGGGGTATCTCCGAATTGTCTTAAAAATATTGATTTGTTTTCTTTGCTTTTCATTTTTTGGTGTACCCTTAAATTTATTCAATATTCCATAATTAACTCAATTTATAAATATATCTATTAGAGAAATTAACTATCATTAATAGCAACATTTAAAATAGATAAATATTTCTTAGATAAATGAATCAAGATTTAGACAAGGCAAAGATATTACTTAAGTTACTTAGAAAAGGAAATTGGAATGATAGTTATGACCAAAGTGAATATTTCAAAAGATTTGAAAACTTAGACGGTCTCATAAAAGAATTAAAAACTATCGGATGGGTTATCCTTCACAAGAAACCAAAGTTTGAAGCATATTCATTAAGCACAGAACATAAAAAAGAAATCATAGATTTTATTGAAGCCCTTATTTCAGAAGTTCAAGGAACGATAAGATAAATAAAAATCTCAAAAACAAGCCATTTCAATACATCTTTTTCAAATCATTGTCTTCTTTCTTTGGATCGATGCCGTTCTTCTTGATTATCTTATTTTTTTGAAAATTAGAAAGACCTAAAATAATGATTATTTCTATTAATGACATTCCTAGAAGGAAGTAAATGATGTTTTTTTGTTTTGATGTCGCTCCTATGTTGAATCCAGTTATGGGTGTTGGAGAGGTTGATTTTGATTTATCTGAAGTTGAGTTGTCTCCACTTTCAGGTTTAACTATTTTTGTTCCAAGGTTAAAGCCTACGCTCAAATCGTTTTTTGCTGATGTACTATTTACTGATGCTGTAGTCTTTTTTGTTGTTGTATCATTTTGGTTGGTTGTGGTTGTTTGGTCATTATTTGTGTTTTGATTATTTGTATTGTCGTCTTCTTGATCATCATCCTCTTCGTCATCTTCTGGATTGTCATTTGAAATTTGCTCTTGGATTGCGGAACAACTTAATTCTGCGGCATTACAAAGGTTAAGAGAAGCGGGACAATAAACTCCGTTTCGGATTTCATGAACACAATAATTGCAACCTGTCGAGGCTTCACAACTTCTATCATCAATGGAGGGATTACATCTCGAGAATTTTAGGGTGTCCCCTTCATCTAAGCAAAGTAATTTTAAATCAGAAGCTGAAACACTATGTATTAAAATTATTCCAATAAACATTACAAAAGCAATAGTTACAGCGATTCTCATCAAATTCTAGGGCATTTTCTATTTTTAAGGATAATAGAATACTGAATATATATGTTAGAAAAATGATTAAATTAAATATTTCTCGTCATCATCTGAATCATCTTTATTTTCCTTGTAATCTACATCAAAATCGTCATCATCTGTATCGTCTTGATTATCGTCTTCTGTATCGTCATTCTCTTCATCATCTTGGGAAGAATTGAACATCTCTGGCTTATCCTCAATTGATTCGTATTTTTGAGTTTTTTTTGTAACTATAGGAATATCTTGAATTTCTTTGTAAAGGGGAATACCAGAGGTTTCTTCTAGATAATCGTAAGAAAAATCTTTAGTTGAAATTTCTTCCTGCGAGATTAGATTTTCTTTAGATTCTTTTGTTTTTGAAATTGATTCTTTGACAATATTTTCATCTTCTTTATGATCTGTTTTTTTGACATCGGTAATATTATCCCCCTTCTTGGATAATAAAATAAATTTTGGTATTTTGTTTTCTAATTTTAAATATAAGATGATCAATACCATGATTTCTATGATTGAAAATCCAATTAAAATAAATATCACGTCCATAAAGATTTTACCGGATTATTTCTATTTAAGTATTATTCGACTTTGATATATACTAAGTAAGTTTGAATTTATTCAATGGGCACCATCCCAAATTAAATTTTTTTGTGAGATTTTGTTTGTAATTTACTTGCCCACTAATCTGGGAGGAGCCTCTACCTTAGAGGTTGAGGGGAGGGGAGAGGGAAAGAAAAACTGATTAATATTTTGCTGCTTCGCAGATTGATGCTCACAAATTATGCGACACTGGGAACGAGATTTTTTCGAACGAATAAATTAATCCAAATTTTTTTAATAATATTTTTTTATAGAAGATGTTGATAATCTTGAAATATATGCGATAAAATTTAGTCCGATACAATCGTAAAGATACCCCGCCCTTTAGGGCGAGGAGGACCTCATCCTAATACCAAACAAAATCTTTATTAAAATAAATTAATTTTTGTAATATGGGATGAATCCTATTCAATGAAATTGACAATAATTGTTTGAGACATGAACAGTAATTTATATGGGGCGAAAGGCACTTTTAGTGCTGGTTGTATTCATTATAAATAATTGGAATTCTAAATATAATAATCGTACAGGTAATCTTCTGTTAACTAAATTTTTCTATGGCATATGTAGTTTAATGGGAGAACGCATGGTTGTGGATCGGCTGGAGAACCTAAATCAAGGTAAATCCTATAGGATTCAGCATCGAGGGTTCTCCTTAACTCGTAACCCCACTCGGGATGAATATATCAAAGTCTCCTTCGTGAAGTTACTCGGCAAAACATCTCCTAAACTCGCTTCGCGAGACTATAGAGAAACGACGAGCAGATCCCGTGAGACGAGGGTTCGATTCCCTCCTTATGCCCTTTGGAGGATAACATGGGAGTCTTGAAAAACTGTGATTATATTCATTGTACCTAAGAATAATGGTCTAAAGAAATGGGCTATAATTACATTAGATATAAATCCAAAAGCGAAAGTGATAGAAATGCGCGGCGAAGACATTCCGGAGATTGTTTCAAAATTTCTGTCTGAAAATAAAAGAACGGTAGGAATAACTGGTGAAGATCTTTCTAAGTAATTGAAAGTCTGCATTAATTCAAAATATAAAAATATAGCAAAGAAATATTTTCTAAATTTTTATGAAAATAAAGGGTATAGTTTTGACAAAATTTATCTATATGGGGCAACGGAAGAATTGTTCAATGAAAAAATTGTAGATATTGTCATCGACGTCGTGTGTTCTGGAGAATCCGCAAAAAAAGCGGGCTTAGAAATTTACAAACCGTTGTATTATTCTGGTATAGTCATAATAGGGGGTGAAAATGAAAAATTTTGAAATTGATGATTTGTATAAGATAATTGAAGAAAGAATTCGATCTGAAGACATTTCGAGCTATAGTTACAAACTTTTTAAGAATCCAAAATTATTAAATAAAAAGATAATTGAGGAGGCCAGAGAACACACAAAAACAAAAAATAAAAATCAAGTCGTTTGGGAAGCGTCGGATTTACTTTACTTTGTTACTGTTTTTTTAGTAAAAAGGAATGTAAAACTCAAAGATGTAAAGAAAAAATTAAAAGAAAGAAATAAAAATAAGAAAAATCTAAAATAACCATGGAAACAGTAAAAGGATTTCGGGATATAACTGGAAGCGAAGCGGAGATTCGAGAAGAAGTGAAGAAACTCTTAGTTGAAACATTCAAAAGATATGGATACGAATCAGTTGAAACTCCAATCATTGAACAGGAAGAATTTGTAAAAAAGTCGGGAGACGCAAATGATGAGGCAATCAGCGATGTTTATACTTTGAAAGATAGGGGAGAGCGAAAACTTGCTTTAAGATATGAGTTCACATTTCAATTGAAAAGATTGATGGTAAATAAAAAGTTGCCATATAAAAGGTATCAAATTGGCGAAGTGTTTAGAGATGAACCAACAACATCCGGAAAACAGAGGTATCGTCAGTTTACACAATGTGATGCTGATATTGTTTCTTCTACAATAAAAGATGAAGCGGATTTATTTGGACTAGTTTGCGAAGTCCTTGATAAGCTCGGAATAAAATATGAGGTTTCAATCAATACAAGAAAACTTTTGAATGAAATCTTAGATCAATATAAAATTGATGATAAAACTAAACCATATGTTTTAAGGGAGATTGATAAGCTTGATAAATTTCCTGAGAGCGAAGTTGTTAAAAATTTGAAGACGATGAAAGCGCAAGATGTTTTGAAAACTTTGAATGGAAATGAGTCAACGTTTAAGATCTTCAAAAGTTATACTGATATTATTGAGTTGAAGAAATTATGTGATATTTATGGCATTAAATTTAAATTCTCTCCGACGCTCGCTCGGGGTTTATCATACTACAATGGAACCGTTTTTGAGATAAAGACTCTTGATAAAGATTTCAAGGAAACGATTTGCGCTGGCGGAGCTTATCTTGTCAATGGAATTCAATCATTCGGTGTTTCTTTTGGACTTGATAGACTTTGTTCGCTTGTTGATGAAAAAACTTTTGATAAGGTGAAATCAAAGATCATGGTGATTTCAATCGGTCAAGAAAAAGAAGCGATCAATCTTGTGAAAAAACTTAGAGAAAAAGGAAACCGAGTTGAACTGATGTATGATAAAGTTTCAAAAGCGCTTGATTATTCAAATTCAAAAAAGTTTGACAAAGTCATTTTTGTTGGAGAGGAAGAAGTAAAGAAAAAGAAATTCAAAATCAAAGATATGGTTTCTGGAAAAGAAATTTGGAAGAGCGAGAAGGATTTGATGAAATGAGAGATAATAAAACTAAAAAGATTTTGTATATCGGTTTAGCAATTATATTAATTTTTATTTTGGTTTTTATTGTGTTAAAGGTTGTAAATTCACAGAAAAATAAATGTTCGATTGATTCAGATTGTACTTTTACAACATTAAGTTGTTGTCAAGGATGTGGTAGCGGGAATCCAGTTAATAAGAACTATTTGTCTTCTATAAAATTTGAGAAGTCAATAAAATGTTTAGGATCAAATACTTATTGTCCTATGGTTGATTGTGATCGCATTTCGATAAATACCCCCTCTTGTAATGAAAATAAAATTTGTGTTTCAAAAGTTGATTGTGATGCAACTTGCTTGATGTGGAAAGAGCGCCTAGAAAATTACAAGGACGATGACAAAAATGAAACTTATCAGTCGATATTAAAACAAACTGGGTGTCAGTGTTAGAATTTAATTTTAAATTGACGGACATTCGCCGTCGCTTAATTTAGGAATTCCTGCATTATTCAAAAAGCAAGTGTTTCCGTATGTTTGATTGTTGCAACCGCAAACTGGTTGATAAACATCAACGCAATGCATTGGTTTTCTTTCGCATTTTCCTTGAGTTGAATTACAACTATCTAATTTACAGAATTCATTGAATCTGCATTGTTCATTTGAAGAGCAACCAGATAATTCATCAACTCTGCATTGTTCTTTAGCTATTTCGAGATCATCTTTTGCTTGTTTGATACAAGAGAATCTTACATCTCTTGAAGAATTGAGACAAGATAAATATTCTATTCTGCATTGTTTAGTTAATTCCTTAATTACTGTTTTATTTGTAGAATTAGTTATTGAGAAATTTAATGCATCTATTTTGCATTGTTTGAAAGTTGATTTGCATAAAGAATAATTAGATTTATAGTTTGTATGACAAATTGAGACGTTTTGCTTTTTTATCATAGAAGCGTTTTGGACGCAATGCTTTTCATCAAAAATGTTATTGTGATCATCAGATCTTGAAGCTAATACTAAAACTCCAGATAAGATTATTACAGACATAAACAAAGCTACGAATACTACTCTTTTCATTTCGGAGTAAAAGAGGTGTTTTATTTAAAGACGATTACACTTGAATATATATTCTGGAAAAATATTTATATACTGATAACATATCAAATTATATGGTTAATCAGTTTGCTAAGGAGTTTAAAGAATTCTTGAAAGAATATAAAATTGTGGGACTTGCGATTGCCTTTATTATAGGCCTAGCTTCTTCTAATTTGATTAAGTCGCTTGTAGATAATGTGATAATGCCGATTGTGACATTTTTTATTCCGAGGGGAAACTGGCAAACTGCAACAGTTAAATTTGGGCCAGTTGTATTAGGATGGGGTGCTTTTTTGGGAGCATTAGTTAATTTCATAATCATAGCCCTAGTTGTGTTTTTTATAGCGAAATACTTTTTGAAAGAAGAAAAAGTTGAGAAGAAATAAGTTAATTTAGATAATCAGACATTCTCCAATATTTCTAAGAGATTGATTGTTCATCTGCATGAAACATGAATTGTTGTGGGTTTGATCGTCGCAACCACACACAGGATTATATTCTTCTGTGCACAATTGAGGAACGGTCATGCAACTTCCCTGAGTTGCCGTGCAATTTATGAAAGAACAAAACTGAGTGTTATTACAATCTAAATTTGATTGACATTGAGTTATGTTTATGATATTACTACAATTTTGTTTACAGGCAAAGTATGTGCTTTCTGCATCTTGTTTGCAGACTGTTCTATTGTAACTTGTTCCGTTGTTACATGATATGTAATTGTCTCGACATATTATTTTTGCTTGAGTGTATACAGTCCTATTTATCCACCTTAATAATTTGGCTTCATCTTTACATTTCCTATATTCTTCTCTGCATAATTTTTTTGATACTTTAAAATTTGTTGCACATTCTATTTTATCAAGTCTAAACTGAACAGAACAATTTTTGTCACATTCTAATGTCCCTACATTTCTAGTTGAATGTTGAGTATCTGTCACACTTCCAATAGATCTTGCTAAAACGAATGTTAAAGATGACACAATTATCAATGCAAAAAAAATCACCATAACTTTTTTCATAATGAGTAATTTGCTCGCTTTTATTTAAAGATTAATATAGTGGGATATATTTGTTGGGGAACATTTATTAAATAATAAAAATGGCTTGTATTATGGTAAATGAATATTCACAATGTGTAGTGTGTGGGGGAGAATATCTTGATAAAAAAATATGCGGAAATTGTCATAAGTGTGAAGATTGTTGCACTTGCGGGAAAAGTAAGGAGGATTTTGAATAATGGATAAAGAGATGCATGTAAATAGATATGATCCAAAGCTGACAAAATTTATGGAAGAGGCGTTGGTAAAAAAAGGATTTAATTCTCTGAAAAGTTCGCAAGATGTTGAAAAATATTTTAAAGAAAATAAAGATTTTTTATTATTTGTGAATTCCGTCTGTGGCTGCGCAGCAGGAAGCGCTCGACCTGGGGTTTTAAGAGCAATTGAAAAAAACGGAGATTTGAAGAAAATGAAAATGGCAACTGTTTTTGCTGGGGTTGATCTTGAGGCTACAGAAAAAGCAAGAAGTTATTTCAGTAATCATGAAAAATCTTCACCAAATATTATTTTATTTAAAAACAAAAAACCAGTTTTATTCATGGAGAGAAAAGACATAGTCCATAAAGATGCTGGCGAGATTGCGGAAATCTTGATCGATGAGATTTCAAAATTTAAGTCGCTTGTATGAACTCTTTGATTATATTTTCATTTCTTACTTCTGGATGAAATAAAACTCCATACATCGGTTTGAATTTATGTTTAAACGCTTGAGTAACTAAATCATAAGATTTTGCTGAAATGTCTATATCATTTAGTAAATCTGAAAAATCTATATAGAGATTATGAAGCTGGTAAACTTGAAGTTGCGTTCCGCTTTGAATGTTGAGGAAACTTTTCGTGAACTTAATTTCGTTGAAACCTATTTCTTTTCTTTCTTTCATTGTTCCGCCGAGAAGGGCTCCGAGAATTTCCATTCCACCGCAAATTCCAAAGACGGGTTTATTTGTTTTTAGAATTTCTACAAATAAATGTAAGTCTTCTAAAAATTTATTATCTTTAATAGATGTTCCACTGATAATTATTTTATCAGATTTTTCTATATCAGAGATTGATAACTTATCATAATCTTTTGTTGAATAGTTTATGTTAGTGCTACTGATTATTGATTCTATTGGTTTTACAAATTCATAGTAATGAAGAGGTTCGCTACAGATATTTATTATTAAAATATTCATTTTTCTTCCTCCACTTCAACTTCCATTTTCCAGGAATTTTTATTTCCTTTAATTGAGAGTTTTGATTTATCGTAATCAAATAATAATTGGTGTGAAAACAGGGTCGGGCAAAATAAAACGTAAGATTCGTATTCCCCCCCTTCGCCAGCAGGATTTATTTCATAATGATTTGCCATATCTTTTATTTCTTCTATGAAATCACCGTCAATTTCTCTTCCGAGCCAATCTTCGTTTAATGGTTCTGCAAAAACTCCGGTGATTATGACTTTCATTCCGCATTTTATTATATCGTTGACGTGTTCAAACTGATTTTTCTGCCAGAGAGGATTGAAACTTTCTATTCCGAGAGCGTCGCAAATTTTTTGAATTCTAGAAGATTGGTAAGTTGACGCCAATGCACCAGATACTAAGCCTTCAATTTCATATTTCTGTTTTGCGGCAAGAATTGCGAGTTCTAAATCCTCTAATTCGCTTTCTTTTTCTCCTTTGGTTTTTTTAATTAACAGAGGTATGGACATCGCTTGAGCCTGTTGCTTCACTTTATCTATAGAAGGTGTATGAAACATAAAGCTGTCATCATTTTCTGACTGGAGTGTTATTAGACAGGCAATATCGTTTCCCTCTTTTTTAGCCAAATATGCCGCGTAACAAGAATCTTTGCCTCCGCTCCATAATATTCCTAGTTTCATTTTACTCCAATATCATTTAATAGATAAATATCTAGATATAGATTTTTTCTTTAAATTTTGAATTTGGAGGTGAACCGTCATCAATTATTGTTAGATTTCATTATTTAAAAATACTCATATATTGGAATTTAATCATAGTCTTCGTTTTTAGTATCGTTTGTTAAATTTTTTGGAGAAAGATTTTTTTCTTCTTGCTCGTCTTCTTCTTTTTCAACAAACGCTTCATCAAACTCTTCAAGTTCGTATGTTTCGTCTTTTAATTCGGCGAATGGGTCGGGGTTGTTCTTAAAATAAACTGGCTTTAGCCAAATATCGATCTCAGAAAAATGGCTTTCTTGATGAAGCCAAACTTTTTGTTGATTTTCAAGATGGAGCAATGGACCGAAGGACGCTATGCGCTCCTCTCTTTCTTTACCAACAAGCTCGGAAAAAGTAATTTTCTGCCTCTCTTCACTTCCTAAGTGTCTGAAAAGTTTGTCGTAAATGTCTAGAATTTTATCTTTAATGCTTATTCTTCTTCTCGGAAGAGAGATCGATGATTCCCGAAATGCGTTTTTATTCAGGATTTCTTTTTTTATTCTTCGATTTTCGGTGACGATGGCTTTATTTAGAGATTCTAATAATTCGCTTAAAGTAACTTTTTTGAATCTTGGCATCGGTGATCTTGGAACTAATTCTGGAATGTCCTCGTCTAATTCTATCCTTTCTAATTTATAGGTGGAATGGTCTGAATCTGTTCTACCAAAAAGAATGTCATCTATGCTTTTGATGTACTTATTTAAGAGGATTTCAGACTTCAGGCGTAGAAGTAATGCCGCGGCTAATAGAACCTTCCCCGAAATGAAAAAGTCGGCTTCTTCGAGTTCTTCTACCTTTTTGAGGTATCCATCAGTCAAGGTGATTATATTGATATCCCATGGATCTAACTGCTCAGTATTGATCAAATCGTAGATAATCTCTTGCCAGCCAATTTTCTTACTAAAGATAAGCTTTTGAATTTGATCCTGATTAGAAGAATTTAATTTTACCCCTTGAATTTGTTCTTTATCATTTTCCTCTTCCATTTTTTATCGAGCATAAGCGTCTTTAAAAACATATTGTGTAGTGCCTAAGATAATATAATATGATGGTTATTTTGCATAATTGTAGTGGTTAAATATCTTTTTAAAATTATATTCGCTATAGATTTAAGTTCCATAACACTTTTAAAGAAGGTTATTCTTAATATGATAAGCAATAAATGGTTACTACTATAACATTTACAAGCTATGTCATTTTTGAAGAGTAACAAAGCGAAACATTTAAATACTTCAAAATGCTCAATTCATTATCACCTCTTTTTCCCCAGGAGAGGCTTCAAGTCATACTAATTTTTTTGGCTTGACGCCCTCCCAGGGTTTATATTCGCTACGCGAAGACAAATCCATAAGTCAAACATTGTTTCACAAGTTTGCCTAAGGGTTTAATAATTCTTAAAATATAAGATCTCATCTAAATTTGAGCACGATTATAAAATTAAGAATTATTATTTTTTAGATTCAACTTTTTTTCTAGAAGTTTTTCAGAGAACTCTATTCGTTATTGACAGATTTATTTTTTGGAAACTTTCTTTTCAATTGGCTTTTCTTGTACATTTTGGAGAGGAGGTTTTCCTGAGAATTCAGTATAATGACATTTTCCGCAATATGATCTACCACTTGATACCATTAAGAAAATTCCCGGTCCGCATCTAGGACATGATGGGGCACGTATAATTTTATCGCCGGTGATTGTATATTTTGTATACTTCTTACTAGTAGGATTGTTTTGATGTTTCTTCTTTCCTTTCTTTACTGATTTTTTTTTCTTTGCCATACGTGCGAGGACACCTGTGGTTTCCTTTAACTCTCAGCTTCACTCCGCCTCGACGTTACCTAAATAGGTCCGCCCAAACGTGAAACTGCTCGGCTTAACCTTACCTTTCGTTGCGGCTAAGCGACTTCTTAAATTGCCTCCGACGGAAGTCGCGCAAAATAAGTTTAATTTAATTTATTATTTCTTCACTTTCTTATTATGAGCTTCTATATTCTCTTTATCTTGAAGTGATGAATATATTTTTGCGTCAATCAAAAATGTTTTTCTTCCAAATTTACCTTTTATACCTTCTATCTTAATGTTTTCTAAATTTGATTTAAAATTATCTGAAATTATTTTTGCTGCTTCGTCTCTTGAGGGCGTTTTTTCTCCTTCAACTAAGTATTTAATTTCTTTTCTCTTGAATAATAGATTTTCCTTTTCTTGAATTATTTTCATTTTAGATTATGATTTAGATGATTTTTAAAATTAATTATCTTGTTTTTATAGCAAATTCGCCTTTGTTTTTCAATTTTAGTTTATTCGCTATCTCTGATTTTTCTGGATTGAGTATAATAATTCTTCCCTTGATAGTGTCTGTTGATTCTTTACTATCGCAGTTCGGACATTTTTCTCCGTCGTATATTTTGTTGCAGATTTTACAAGCTTTTAATTTTACCATGCGGGGACACCTACCTGCGACGCGGAGTCACTATAATCTTCCATTTCATTGCGGTTAAGCGACTTCTTAAATTGCCTTCGACCGAAGTCGCACAAAATAAGTTTAATTTAGTTATCATTTTTTTCCTCCTTTAGGAGTTTTTGATTTTGAAGTCTTCGCTTCTTTTTGTTCTTCTCTAGCAACTTTCTTTGCTTCTTTATCTTTGTATGCTTGATCTTCTTTTATCCATTCAAGTTTTCCAAGTCCCGGCTGTCTCATTGTAAGCCCAATCTTCAAATCTCCACCTTTATGAGATATAGCTACAATCCTGGCAAGGCAGTTGTCACCTTTCTTTAAACTTCGCTTTGTCTTTTTTCCAGTTAGAGTACTAGTTTTACTTAAACTAACAAAATCGTCCATTGTCTGTCCTATATGAATAAGTCCTTTTGTAACCCCTAAATTCATGAAAGCACCGAAATTTGTGATTTCGTCGACAGTACAATAAACTAGTTCGTGAAGCTGAGGTCTCCAGACCAATAATTTAAATCTTGATTCATAGTAAGCAGCACCGTCGCCGGGAATGATAACGCCGTCACCAATCTTCAATACTTCAATAACAGAAATTACTCTTCCAATTTCTTTGTCATAATAATTGTTATATGTTTCGAGAAGTTGTTTGAATACAGCTTCAGCTGTAGGCAATCCGAATAATTTTGGATCTACTCTAACATAGTCTTCGACTTCAGTAATGTAAAACATTTTGAACTAAAAGGTAATGAAAAATAGAGTAAATATTGGCTTAAAAAGCTTTTGGCATCATTTTTTATGACATAATTGAGGATTGTTGGTCAAATATTAAAAAAACTAATGATATCCTAGCTCTTTTCTGCCGTGAATCAGTAATTTTTTATTTTTGACTTTTTTTAATATGCCTTTATCCAGCGAGGCTATGTAAATATCTGGATGGGCATTTGCATAATCAATTATTAAATTATCCACAGTTCTTCTTTTAAGACTTGGAATCAAAGATACATTTAGATCAACTTTGTCAAAAACATTATTTAGAATTATCCTCAAAGATAATGCTGCGGTCTCTTTCTCTTTTGCGATTCTTCCATAAATGGATATTGGTAGAGAAATTTTTTCTAATTCTATAATAACTTGCTTAGGAATTAAAATATTACTCCCTGAAAATCCTTCATCTCTTAAAAATGTAAAAAAATCTATTTTTTTATTCACACATGAAATTATAAAAGACGAATCAAGTAAACATTTTTTTTCCATAGAATGAAATGGAAATTGATGTATAAAAACTTTTATTATAATGAGTTTAAGAATCCAAATTATCGAAAAAAGATACGATCGATTTAATAATTCTAAAAGAATCTTTTCCTTCTTCATTTTTTAAGAAATATGAGAAATCGTAAGAGTTTCTATTAAGGCAATGATTTAGTCCTTTAATTCTTTCAGAAAAGTCATGTCCAGAAGGATAAATTTTTCTTAAAATTTCTCTTGACTTTAAGTAGTGATCAGGATTTCCAAGGGTTCCTAACGCTTCGTCCCTATCTGAAACGCAATATCCTACAGGGATATTTGAGGGAATAATCGTCGGAGAACTTAAAAGTGATGAAGCCCCCTCCATAAAATTCGGATTCCATTCATTCCCTAATAGTTGATTAGTAAATTCCTTGAAGTAGGGTAGATTTTTTATTCTTGAAGCAGATAATCCTAATTGATAAAGCGAGGAAAATGAAAAATCTCCGAAGCAAGGTGTAATTAAAAAATATGGATAAGGGTTTAATTTAGAATTTGCTACAGCAATCGACCCAGCTGAATGAGCCAATAATAAATTTCTTCCTTCACCTAAAGATTCTAAGACTGAGTCAAGATCCTCACTCAACATGGGGGGATTAAATTCTACTTTAGAATTTTTTTGTCCTCTTTGATTGTATGTAGCAACATTATAATGATCTGCCAATCCGTTTAGAAAAGGCATATAACCTTGAAAACCAGAGTTCAGTCCAAGAACAACTACTATTCTTGATTTTGATGATTTTTCCCTTGATATGATGCCTTCGAGAGAAATTTTTGATTTATCTGCCTTAGAAGATTGTCCAACAATAAAAGAAACTGGAATCCAATTCACCATGACTATAGTTAAAGTTTAAAGTTATAAATATTATTGTGGAGAAGTTTTAAATAAGTTAAAATATTGTAATCTATATGGATGAAAAAGAGCATTTGATAGAAGTTCTCTCTGGCGTTCGTAAAGCAATTCTTACACGAAATATTTTAAGTCTTAAAGATTTAAGTAATCAGACAATTCATTCTGCGTCAATTTATCAAGATACTGACAGCATTGCTATTGCTGTTGTTGTTTATGCTATGAGTAAAATAATCGAGAGAAGAGAACATGAAAATTTCAATGGCTGTGAAGAATTCTGCGATAAGAGTTTAAAATCGATAGATAAAGCATTAGCAGCGCTCCAAAAAGATGATAAAAAGAAATTTAGCGATAGTTTAAATAATATAACCAAAAGTGTAAATAAATTGTCGGGGAATCTCAGAAGATATATTCAAGACGTTATGAGAAAATCATCAATAAATAAAGCATCAAAAATCTATGAGCATGGAATCTCACTCGAGCAAACTGCAAATCTTCTCGGAATTTCATTATATGAATTAGCATCATATACTGGACAAAAAGAATTTTCTGACATAGAACAAAATAAATCAATTTCAGTCAAGGATAGAATTAAACTTGTTGAGAAAATGTTTGAAAAATGAAAGAGGTCATTAGAATCGCTGTGAATAAAGATTCATCTAGAATTATTGAATTGCTAAACTCTGAGAAGATGTTAACAAGTAATGATAATCTTATCTATAATAAGGGACATATATACGAAATCATAAATGGAAGTAAATCAAAAACTTTTGTTTATGTTATAGATAAAAAGATTGTGGGATTAATCAACTTTATGGTGTATAAGCTTGGAAGATATGCAGAGTTTTATATTATTATAATTGATAATAAATATAGGAAAAAAGGAATAGCGAGAAAGTTATATGATTTTGCAGAGGATAAACTTAGAAAATCTGGGATTAATCTTATTTATGGATACACTCTAGAAAATAATAATCCTATGCAAATTATGTTAGAAAAATTAAATTTTGATAAGGGCAAGAAACATTATTTTTATTCAAAGGTGTTAAAATGACAAACGTTCTTTTTATATGCAAAAATAATATGTTCAGAAGCAAGGTGGCTGAATCATTTTTTAACAAAATCAATACGAACAAAAAAAATAAATCGCGAAGCGCGGGGATCATAGGTAATCAAGGACGATACTACAATAAAAATGTAGCTAATGATTATGGAGTTATTTGTAAAGGTTCACCAACTCAAATAAATCATGACGATCTTGTTTGGGCAGATATTGTCGTAATCACAGCTAATAATATACCTAAGAAAATTTTCAAGATAGATCCAAATAATATTAATTTTCATTATAAATTAATAAAATGGAAGATTCAGGACGTTTATGATCATGACAAAAAAAGGATTGACAAGACTCTAAAAATACTCTGGAAGAAAGTAAATAAATTAGTAAATCATTTAAATTGAATGGCAAACATAAAAAAAGCGATTGTCTTTGATGCGGGAGTATTGATCACCTTCTCTATGAATGGAATTCTTGGGAAGATAAAAGAACTCAGGGAAATATTTGATGGGGAGTTCATTGTAACAGATCAAGTCAAATATGAAGTTGTTGATAAACCGATAAGCATCAAAAGATTTGAGTTTGAAGCTTTGAATGTCAAAAGATTAATTGATGATAAAATAATTAAAACTCCTCAAGATTTGGGAATTTCAAAAATTGAGATTGATAAACGAACTGAAAAAATTCTTGCGATTTCAAATAAAACATTTTTTGAAAGAGGAAAACCAATAAAGATAATACATAATGGTGAGGCATCGAGTTTAGCTCTAAGCAGCATTTTAAATGAAATGAAAATTATGAATGTAATTGCTATTGATGAGAGAACAGCAAGGCTATTGTGTGAAAAGCCAGATAATTTAACAGCTTTATTTCAAGAAAAATTTCATTCACGGATTACAGCAAATAAAGAAAATTACAAGTATTTTAAGGAGTTTCAATTTATTAGAAGTTCTGAATTGATCTATTTAGCGTTCAAAAAAGGATTTTTCGATTTGAAGGATCATGATACTGTCCTCGATGCATTGCTATATGCGGTAAAATATAAAGGTTGTGCTATTTCGCACGAAGAAATTGAAGAGATGAAAAAAATATCTAATTTAAAATAGTTTTATTTTGTGTTTCGCTTTTGAATCAATTGCTGAAGTTTATTACGGTATTTTTTACCGATTATAAATCCAACGCAATTTTTTGATCCACAAAGACAGGGATAGTGTTCATAATCTTCGAGATCAAAATCGTAATCGAATGTCAGTTCCTCGCCTTTTTTTATGATTCTAATTGAGATTATCCAGATTTTACCATTATCATATTTGTATTTGCAGTTTGGATTGCAGGAATGGTTGAGATATCTTGCAGTATTATACGGATAATTTCCGTCTATATCAAATTCCTTGTTCAGTTCAAACAAATAAACTTCGCCAAGTTTCTTATTTTTTTTACTTCTGTCAAGATCCCTATCAGCTACTTTGTCCGACAATTTATTAGAAACTTTTTTCCCAACATACTCGATAACTTTTATATTTTTTGGAATATCAATTTTGGCATAAATTCCTTTTGAATGAATACTTGAATTTTTTATAATAATATATTTGCTTGACGTCTTTTTATGTATCATTATAAAACAATTAAAATTTTGTTTAATAATTTAACGGAATTATAGGCTTCATCCCAAATTAATTAATTCAAACTAACTTATAAAATTAAAAGGAGGTTTGAGATGGGCGAGCCGATTACTCGGCTCAACCCAATAGTTGAATCCAGAATTCAAGGGATTCTATTCGAAAAAGCTCTTGGATTTTTATCCTCTGTTGC
>Ga0210057_1004329_pt1 | contig 18990 bp, 14 predicted proteins | sample CryGeyCG2114_010_2_FD_183968 | JGI IMG/M metagenome (GOLD analysis project Ga0210057, IMG submission 183968) | Groundwater microbial communities from aquifer - Crystal Geyser CG10_big_fil_rev_8/21/14_0.10 (SPAdes) (version 2) | ecosystem: Environmental > Aquatic > Deep subsurface > Groundwater ...
CAGTAATAGCATCTCCCTCGGATTTATATCTGCAAGCTGTAATATTAAACATAACCCTCCCAAATAATACAATTGAATCATACACTTTATCAAGCCCGGATTATAAGTATGATTATTATCCTCCAATTGCAGGGGATTATAACTGCACTGTATTTGCAAATGACTCAGCAGGGAATTCCAACGTATCAAATTTAACCTCTTTCACAGCAAATGGCTCTACAACCTCTACATTCAGCAGGGATTTAGCAAGTTTAACAATCACGAATATAACTAGCAGTGATGATTATGTATTTTATATAGATACAAATTTAACAAATACAGGCTCAGCAACAGCATATTTCAGCAATATCTCTTTAACATTCCAAAATTCGTTCGCATCTTCTAATTATACAAATAATGTAGCAGATTGTGGAAATTTATCTTCCTCAACAACATGCAAACCAACATTCAAAATAACAGTGCCGGCAGGAACTTCTGGAGGGCAGACATTAACAATAACAGAAAATGGGAGATATACCCAGCCAAACAAATCAGTAACAACACATACAGCTACTACTTCAATAACTATAAATAATAACCCTGTTACAAAGCTGATAGAAGAGAGTGTAACAGGTAGCACTACACATGGTGTAACAAATGCATTGATAGGGAGCTTTACAGTTAACTCAACAGGAAATTCAGCAGCATCTTCAATAATTTATAATACCACTGGAGGGGATATGGATGGATGGACAATAAACTTTGATCCTCCGACAATATCAGCACTTGCTTCTGGTGTATCCCAAGGAGTAGAGTTATATGTAACAACACCATTAGGAACTTCCCCAGGTTATCACTGGAAAAACTTGACTTTATTCTCTAATGGTGCATTCAGAGATTCATTAGTAATAAATGTTTCAATAGCAACAGATAAGACATGGGACAGAACCCCGGCAAGTTTTGTAGATGAAACATATGCTCCTGGAACAGCAGGAACAGTCGGAAACATTAATATCACAAACAGTGGAAATGTAGATTTGACTTTCACAATATCAAAAGTAGTTTCAGGCGGACAGGATGCATTGATTTCATTGGACCCTTCAACAGTCTATGTAAAGAATCAAAGTTCAAATGTAACTGCAATCACATATAACACAGCAGGAATCCCGGGTGAAACATATCAGATAAATATTACAGCAACAGAAACAAGCGTTCCATCCTCAAAAGTTACTACATTTAATATAACTGTGCAGGATAGCCCCCCAAGTTTCTTTAATTTAACAGTTAATTCTTCAATAGAGGTTAATCATGAATTTGCTGTTGTAACAGTGAATGTAACAGATGATATTGGAGTGCCTACAGTAAGGCTTAATATAACTCTTCCGAACAGCACAGTTGTAGAAAGAACTATGGTAAAAAGAGCCTTAGTAACAATCTACGATGGGAATTATACCCCAATAATTGCAGGGACCCATACAGTATTAGTCTATGCAAATGATACAGCTGGAAATGTAAATTCAACAACAGCAACTTTTGAAGCAGTGGGGAGTACAGGAATGAGTTTAATTGCAAATGCAAGCTCATTTACATTTACTGATCTTTCCCAAACACAAGGTAAGATAATTAATGTAAATATAAGTTTAAATAATACAGGCGGTTCATCAGCGTATAATAGTGTAATTAATCTAACTTATCCTTCTGGATGGACAATAGACCCAACATCAAATAATTTAGGGAATATATTAAAAGGAACGAACACTTCACAAACATTTACAATAACTATCCCAGCAGGAACATGGCCGAGGACAGAGATACTAACAGCAAAGATAAATTATACAGAAGCAAATAATTCAGAATCTTATAATACCACAGGTATAACAATAATAATAAATTCAAATCCAATAATTTCTGTACAAAATACAATAAACGTAACAGCACAGCACAATGCCCTAACTTCAACAGAGTTTATTATAAATTCAACAGGAAATAATAATCTTTCCAATATGCAGCTAACCTGTCAATCAGGGATTGCATGTAATAATTTCACAATAGCATTTAATATAAGTTCATTTAATTTAACAGCAGGATATAATAGGACTGTAAAAATAAATGTAACAGTCCCAAAAGCTTTTCCCAACAATAATTACACTGGGATCTTAAACATATCAAGCGATGAAACAAGTTCAACAATGATTCTAAATGTAACAGTTCCGCTAAATGATTCATGGGTTGTAGTCCCAACATCATTGTTTGTATCATCAGGGGCAGGTTCAACAGGAAACTTTGAAACATTAAATATAACTAATTTAGGAAATATTCCTATAAATTTAAGCATTAATTCCATAAATACGACTTTATTCAATATAAACACAACTTCAATTAATATAAATACCAATAGCACATATTATATTTTAGTGAATTATACTACACCAACAGGAATACAAAACCACTCTGCAAACATTTCAATTACAAACACAAGTTTAACACAAAACCAGGTGAACATAAGTGCGATTATACAAGTGATAGATTTTAGAGTGAATATTATTAGTCCATCTAATCAAACTCCAAACATAGGGGTAAATGCAACAGCAAATTTGACAGTAACTGCAAATGCAACTTACTTGAGTAATTTGATAGGGGATAATGTAACTTTCACAGTCAAATTTGACACAACAGATTGTGGTGTTCTTTCTACAGCATATTTAACAAATTGGAATATCATGTGTGAAGCTCCAAATTTAACACAGGGAGAATATTACAGTTTAAAATTAACAGGAACCTTCACGAACTTATCAGCTAGTTATACAAATACAGAAACAGGGGCGATTTACTACCCAGATATAAACCCCCCTTCAATTGTAAATAGTTCAACATCTAATATTGAAGAAGGGCTAAACAAAACCTTGGAATTAAATATAACAGATAATGTAAACATATCCTCGCCAATAGTTCAAATAAGTTATCCAAATGGAACCATTGCAAATCATACTTTAAACTTAGAAAATAATTTTTATAAATTAAATTTAACTAATTTAAGCAAAGGGGATTATGATCTTATTTATTATATAAACGATACTTCAAATAATCTGCAAACAACAACGCAATACTTTGAGGTGTATAGAGGAATAAACATTAGTGGAACTGTATTGGATGCAGTAGGCTCTGCAGTATCAACAGAGTTTAATTTTTATAGGCCGAATAATTCAAGAAGATTATACAATTTCACAACAAATTCAACAGGGGGGTATTTCTTAAACCAATCAGAAATTCATGATAGAGTTTATGACATTAAAATTGAAGCATTAGATAACCTAATTTTCTTGGAAGATGTAATAATAAATGAAACTACAGATGATATTATAAGATTAGATGAAATACAAGGCTCTGATATAAGTGAAATAATAAGTTTACAAGAACCATTACTCGGTCTAGGAGTAATAAATAATTTAACTTTTAGTTTTGGGAATATAACTATAGATTATTCAGACACAACAAGAACAATAAACAGTGAGAGCACTATTGCTGTTTATAAATGCAATAATTGGAGTTTTACAGAAAGAACATGTAATTCTACATGGATTTCACATGGAAACTATAGTTTAAACACAGCAACAAACAAAATAAACGTGTTAAATATTACATCATTTTCAGCTTATCTAGCAGTAGAGCCAAGCTGTGGTGATGGTGCTTGTTCTTCTGGATATGGAGAGACAACCTCCACTTGTTCAGCAGATTGTACTTCAGGCGGTGGAAGCCCGGGAGGGGGAAGTTCAGGAGGAGGGGGAAGTTCCAGCTCAAATATCCAAGACTTAATCGAAGATCTATCAAATATGATAGATGGAATAAAAATTACAACAAATACTATAGATGAAACAATAGCTTACGATCAAATAAAAACAATAAGTGTTCAATTAAGAAACACAGAACTCACAGCCTCTTCAATAACACTAAGTTTACAAGGTTCTATAACCGAGATAATGGAGCCAAACTCTCAAACAATAACTTTGGAAGCCTTAGAGGAAGGAAACGCTGTATTTACAATAAGGCCTCAGCCAGGGGATGAAAACAAAATTTTCAACGGGGATATAATCATCAAGGGAATTGAATCTTCCATGACATTGCCTGTGAGAATAGAGGTTACAGAATCAAAACAAAAGCCAACAAACTTACTAGATATAAAATTAAATCCATTGCAGCAAACAGTCATGCCTGGAGAAGTATTGGGCATACAGATAAATATATACAATATGGGAAAAGCTAAAACAGTGGATGTGCAATTAAATTTAAAATTAATAAACCCAAAGACTAGTGAGGTTATATTAGAAACAGACGAAGCAATAGCATTGGAAACAACTCTGAATTTAGTAAAGCATATTGAAATTCCGAAAGGCCTTAAGTTGGGGACATATATTGTAAAGGGAGAAGCCTCGTATGAGTTGGAAGGAAAGGATATCTCAGCAAACTCCTTCTTCTATATAAATGTAAGAAGATCAATATTAATCACAAAGCTATTTGGTATTGAATTATGGATGTATTTATTATCAATAATAACCATAATCTCATTCTATCTTGGGGGGGGTTATATAAAAGAAAAGGTAAGGGAGTCAAAAAAATATAAGAATATAATAAGTACAAAAAAACTTCCTTCAAAGGGGAGATATTCTATAAAAGTAGGTAAGTTAGCTGAAACTTCTAGGAAAGCTTACATGGAACTAGACCAGTTAAAGATGCATACTATTGTTGCTGGAGCAACAGGTTCTGGAAAATCCATAACAGCGCAGGACATAGTAGAAGAAGCACTGGATAAAAAAATAGGGGTTATCGTGTTTGATCCAACTGCACAATGGACAGGTTTCTTAAGAAAATGTGTGGATAATGATATGCTTAACATTTATCCTAAATTTAGGATGAAAAGGTCTGATGCAAAAGCTTTCAGAGGAAGTATCCAAATAATAAGGGATTCAAAAGAAATAATCGATATAAAGAAAAACATTCAGCCGGGGCAAATAACTATCTTCTGCTTAAACAGGTTATCCTCCGAGGAAATTGATACTTTAATCGCTTCAACAATACAGCAGATATTTGACTCTAACTTGGAAGAATCAAAGCATCTTAAATTTTTAATGGTTTATGATGAAGTTCATAGGTTATTGACCAAGTTTGGCGGTTCTGGAAAAGGAATGTTGCAGATAGAAAGGGCATGTAGGGAATTTAGAAAATGGGGGGTTGGTTTGGTATTGATTTCACAAATCTTGCAGGATTTCATAGAAGATATACATGCGAATATCGCAACAGAAATACAAATGAAAACAAAACATATCGCTGATTTAAATAGGATTAAAGAAAAGTACGGGGAGGAAATATTGCAGATAATAAATAAAGCGGCAACAGGAGCTGGCATGGTTGAAAACTCAGAGTATAATGAAGGGCAGCCTTATTTTATAGAATTCAGGCCAATCAAGCACAATACAGAAAGGCTATCGGACGAGGAATTGGATAAATATGATCAATACACTCTAAAGATAAAGGAAATAGAGTACCAGATAGAGCAGTTGAAAAAATTGAAACAGGATACATTTGATTTAGAAACAGAACTAAAATTGTCAAAAGACAAGTTACAAACAGGAAACTTCAATATGGTGGATATTTATTTAGAATCATTAATGCCTCGGCTAGAAATATACTGGAAGAAACTGAATTTACAGCCAAAACATTTAGAAACAAGATTAATAGGAGAAGAATCGCTAAATAAGGGCATTGAAAAAGCAAAGTACTTAAGAGAAAAAAATATTGAAATAGAAAGGGAAGTAATAGAGGTAGTAAAGACTTTAATAAAAAGTGGGTATAATAAAAAACAGATTAAAGAAGAATTGACAATAAAGAAGTATCCTGAAGAGTTAATTAAAAGCATATTAGAAAAAATAAGGGAAAAACCAGTTGAAAAAAAGCCGGAAAAACAGGACATATCTGAAAAATTAAAAGAGTATATCAAAAAAGCTAAAGAGGAGGGGTACACTGCAGAAGAAATAGAACAGGAACTATTAAAAGCGGGGTGGTCTAAGGATATATTAGATAGAATAATAAAATGAAATGGCCTTTTAAGAAAAAAGAAGAGGAGTCTCAAAAAGAGGAGCCAGTAGAAGTTACCTACGAGGATGAAAAAGAAAGGAGCAGATTCTCTAGGTTAGCAGCTGATGTAGAAAAGCTAAAAGCCTTAATAACCTCCCTGGAAGAAAAGGGAAGAATAGACAGTGAAAAATTCTCAAGAATAAATGAACAAATAGGGGAACTAAGGTCTTCTTCAGTAGAAAAAGAAAAACAGATTAAGGATTTAGAGATAGCTGCAACAAAAGCAGTGGATTTGGTTAAGGAGGTTCAACCAGAAAAGTTCATGATTGAATTAAAAAAAGAGGATGCCAAGTTAAACAGATTAAATGCCCAAATGGAAAGGTATGAAGATACAATATCCCAAGTTATGGCGGAGATAAAAGAAATAAGGACTAAGATAGAGCTGTTCAGGGGGTATGAAGAATTATTAAAGTTAAATGAAGAAACAAAACAGGAGTTAAGAGGAATCAAGAAGATGGAAATAGCCATGGATATCCATACCAATAAGATAGAAAGATTATTTATAGACTTCCAGAAGAAATACATTGAATTTGAAACTTTCAAGGAAATGGGGGAATATCTGGAGAACGCTTATAGGGAAGTAATTAAGGAAATAAATGGGCTTAAAATAAAAACCATGAGTTTTGTGGAAAAGAAACAAATAATAGGCTTAGAAAAATCTGTGATGGAAAAAATAATAAGAATAGATGAATTTATGAAAAGCAAAAACCTCACTTCTTCAACAACAGACGAGATAATTCAAAGAATAAAGTTCTATGAAGAAGAGTTAAATAAGATTAAAGAAGTTTTAGCGGAATACCAGGAATCAAACGAGGAGTTGTATAAGTATTTAAGAAGTCTTTTTAGCAGGAGAGAATAGCTTTTTGATGACAATAGTTGCATAGCTCCCTTTAGACAATTCAAATTCAATTTCATTGTCTTTTATTTTCAAATTCTGAATGTCAGCAAAAGCATCCCTGTAAGTGGTTTCATTAACTAGTTCCGGAAATTGTTTGATTGCAAAATCATTTAGGCAAATGCCCTCTTCTTTTAATAATTGATCATAAATCTTCTCTTCTGTATCAAAACTGGCTAAAGGTATCTTAAAATTCTTAATTCTTTTCTTCAAGAATACAAAATCTCCTAACGAATAATCAACTTTGAAATTAGGATAATCCTTGAGATATTCGCTTAAATGCTTGTTGAATAAATAGCTTTGGTAGGCATGAAGGTATATTAATAATTCTTTTTTGTTTAATTTTTTTAAGGCATTAACATAGTCTGTTTTGACTTCCAAATCAAGCAACTCGCAAGCTTTCTTAAATTCTTTTTTAATCAGATATTTACCCACTAAATGGTTTTGTTTGCTGAATCTTTGCTCATCAAAGTAGTTTTCAATAAAATCAAATTTATTTATTTCTCCCCTGAAATTTTTAATTTTAATCTTAAAATAATTCCCTTTATTATCTCCTAAATTTAATCTCTTATCCCCTCTGCCTACAAATTCTAAATTAAGATTCTCCTCTTTAAAATCTTTAATTCTTTTATTTATAGATATATATTGCTCTGTAATTGCATTTTTATCCTTATTGCCGCAATATCCTATTTCTTTAAGATTAAACATTCTATTTAGAATTTTAATGGCATCTAAAGTATTCAAACTTCTTTTTCTGAGTAGATAATAGAAATATTTTCCATCTTCAATCAAGGGTAAATCAATTAGTTCTTTAACATAAAATTCTTCAGGCTTTTCCTTAATGTTATATCTTAATGGTGTACTCATAATACTTGTCATAAGGGATAAACCATTTAACTGTTTCTTTTTTAGACTTATTTTCCATAATTTTCCTAAAAAGCCTTATGGAATTTCCATGGGCTGAAATAGCAACATTAACTTTTTCTTTTTTCATAAATTTTTTAAGATTTTTGATAAATATCCTAACTCTCTTCTCAACCATTGCAAAACTTTCCCCATTAGGGGGGGCTAAATTATATCCCCTATGAATTATATCATATTCTCCCTTGCCTAAAAAATTTTTAATTTTTTTCCTTAAAGAAATATCAAGATTTTCCATAGCGTCTCCTTGAAATTCTAATTTATATAGTTTTTTTCCTATTCTTTTTATAAAGGATTCATGAGAAACCCCTTCTAAGTCCCCGTATTTTCTTTCAGCCATTCTATTAGCGGTTATTATTTCCCCGCATTCTGGATGATATTTCAAAACCTCTTTTAAAGTATCTTTAGAACGGGACAAATCAGTTTGGAAGGCAACATCAATTTTCTTATCTTTTAATTTCTTGGCAATTATTTTAGATTGTTTAATGCCTAAAGGGGTTAATTTGGAATCTTTCCATCCAGTAAAAATTCCTTTTTTATTATAATAAGTCTGTCCATGTCTAAAGAGGTATATTTTAAGATTTGCCATCTTTTAAGAATCAGGGGTTTATTATTTATAAATAATCCTATTTAATGAACAACATTTAATAATTTTTCCCCTATTCTTAAATTATGGCTGAGAATATAACAACCTACGAAACATTGTATGAAATTCTAAGAAGAGAAAGAACAAGGCAGGAATTGCAGGAATTAGATTCAAATTTCTTCAAAAATGTAAGGGATTATCTAAAAGAAAAAACAGCTATTTTAGATTCTCAAAAGCAGAAATCATCCATTTTTCAGGAAGAAGTGAAAAAAACAGAGAAACAGATAGAAAATATAAAGAAAATCTTAAAGGAATTATATGGGAGAAGGGAAACAAAGATAATAAGCTTAGCTCTATCCTCCTCAAAAACAAATGCAGGCCATATTATGGGATTGTTATCAGAAGAGGAAGTTTTGTACAATAATTTAAAAAATGCGTTAAATCAATCAAGATTGAATATTTTAAATGAATTGATTAAAGGAAACCTTCCAATAAAAGAGGAATCGAAACCAATAAAAACACCCGAAAATAAATTAGGATTAATAAGGTTTATAAAGTATGTGCCTAAATTTGTAGGTACAGATGATTACATATACGGTCCATTTGAGCCGGAAATGGTGGCAAATTTGCCATTAGGAATAGCAGAATTACTGATACAAAAGGAAAGGGCAGAAAGAATATGAAAGTACCTAAACAAGAAAAAAGATATTGTAAGAAATGTAAAAAACATACAATCCATAAAGTAGCAAATGCCAAGGCAAAAGGAAGATCTGCTGCGCATCCATTAAGCAAGGGGTCTACAAAGAGGATAAGGGAAAGGGGTAGAAGAAGAGGAGCAGGTAATTTAGGGAGATACTCTAAACCCACAAAACCAAAAAGAACAGGAGCAAAATCCTCTAAGAAAACAAATTTAAAGTATACTTGTACAGTTTGCAAAAAAGCATCATTGCAAAAGAAGGGGGTAAGAGCTAAAAAGGTGGTATTTGAATAAAATGGAGCAAATAAACTCTACAAAAAGCAGATTCATAAAATTAAGATGTTCTAAATGCAAGAACGAACAGATAATTTATGGTAAATCAGCAACAGAGATTAAATGCTTGGTTTGTAATCAGTCTTTAGCAACACCAACAGGCGGAAAATCAAAGATTAAATCTAGGATACTGGAAGTTTTAGAATAAAATGTTTTATAAGAAAAAAGGCTTCCCAGAAGCTAATGAAATTGTAATGTGTACTATAAAAAAGATACTGCCCTATTCTGTTTTTGTTAATTTAGACGAGTATGATAAAGAGGGGATGCTGCATATTTCTGAGGTTTCACCGGGGCGGATAAGAAATTTAAGGGATTATGTTAAAGAAGAAAAAAAGATAGTATGCAAGATTCTTAGGATAAATGAAGAAAAAGGGCATATAGATCTGTCTTTAAGAAGGGTTAACCTGTCGCAAAAAAGAAAAAAGGTCGATGAGTATAAACAGGAGCAAAAAGCGGAAAAGCTGCTGGAGCAGGTAGCTAAAGAATTAAAATTGGATTTAAAAGGTATATTTGAAGAAGCTGGATATAAGATAATTGAGGAATATGGGGATCTTAACTCCGCATTCCAAGAAATAGTAACAGGGGATCTTGACTTAAAAAAATTAAAAATAAAAAAACAGGTAGCTGATAGAATAACAGAGTTAATCAAGACGAGAATAAAACCCCCTGAAGTAATAATTTCAGGAATCCTAAAATTACAAAGTAGCAAAGAGGGGGGGATAGAAATAATAAAATCTATATTAAAGAGCATAATGATGAATGGGATAGAAATAAATTACATGGGAGCTCCAAAGTATAAAATAAACGTAAAAGCAAAAGATTATAAAACTGCAGAATTAATATTGAAAGATATTACAGCTAAAATAGAGGATGGAATAAAAAAAGACGGTGGAAGTTTTGAATTTATAAGAAAAGAAAAATGAAAAAAGAGCTCTTAAAGTGTGCTAAATGTTCAACATATACTCTGCAGCCTTCTTGTCCAAAATGTAATTCAAAGACATTTTCCCCAAAACCAGCTAAATTTAGCATAGAGGATAGATGGGGGGAATACAGAAGAAAAGCAAAATGTTCAAAATAAAAAAAATATCAAATCCTGCATTAAAGAATCCCATTTTAATAGAAGGGCTCCCTGGAATAGGGAATGTTGGAAAAATATGTGTGGATTTTATGATAGATAATTTAGAGGCAAAAAAATTTATGGAGATTTATTCTGACTCTTTTCCAAGCTCTGTTTTTGTGAATGAATATAACCTTGTAGATTTGCCGAAGATAGAATTATTTTATAAAAAAAGTAAGAACAATGATTTAATTCTTCTTTCAGGAGATATCCAGCCGACAGAAGAGCACGCATGTTATGAATTATGTAATCTAATATTGGATATTTTAGAAAAATTTAAAGGAAAGGAAATAATAACTTTAGGAGGGATAGGTTTGTCAAAAATCCCTGAAGATCCTAAAATATACTGCACAGCAAACAATAAGGAGATAATAAAAAAGTATAAAAGTCCTTTAATAAATTCTAATATATTTGGCGTTGTAGGCCCGATAATAGGGGTTACAGGATTGTTAGTGGGTTTAGCTGAAGAAAAAAAAATGTCTGCAATAACGCTTCTGGCTCAAACATTTGCACATCCAACTTATATAGGAATAAAGGGATCAAGAGAAATTTTAAAGGTATTGGATAAAAAATTAAAACTAAGCTTAGATTTGAACTCATTGGATAAAGAGATAAAAAATATAGAAAAGGAAATCATGCTAAAAACCCAGAAAATTATTACATTCAAGAAAAAAGACAAGAAACAAGAAACAAGTTATATTGGCTAAAATTCATTCAAGCTTTTTTGTTTTTTTTCATCTATTTTAGGCTCTTCTCCAGGCTTCAATAATTTGCCATAAACTCCTGCACCCCCAGGAATATATTTTATTTCATCATTTCTAAAATATTCTATATGCTTAGCAATTTTGTCATCTAATTTGGCTAATTCATTAAGATCAACATCTAATAGAACTTTAATTTCATTGCCAAATTTATCAATAAATTTTTTCCATATATTTTGTACTTTAACACTCCAAGTATCTTTAACGCCTAAAGCTAACCCAATAATCTCGCTTAAAGGAATTATATATTTATATTCAGGTCTATGTTCTGGATGTTTGCATTCTTCTGAATTAGATAATTCATATACTCTGTAATCCACCCCTTTTTTTATTGATTTTCCGCATTCAAAACATTTCCAGTTAAGTTTCCGTGCATAAATAGGATCATAAAATTTCAAACAACCAGTGCACCTTGTTTTATGATATTTGCCTTCTAAGGGATTAAATCCCACATTTAAAATAGATTTTCTCCCGTTTTCCCTTTTCAAGGCTTTTGTAATTTCTTCAAAAGTTATTTCTTTAATTCTAAATGTGTTAAATTCTCTTCCTAATTTATTTGGCCAAGGACTATGTGCATCGCTGTTCGAAGTAAAGGTTAAATCATGTAATTCTGGAATACAGTCAGCCATATTTGTATCAGCGCTCAAACCTAATTCTAAAAAATAAATATTTTTCCATTTGCTTCCATAACATTCCTTATAAGAATTAAATTTGCTGTATAAGCTAAAATATGGTGTAAATGCATGAGCGAACCCAATTAAACATCCAGCATTAGTGCAAATCTCTGCAATTTCTTCTCCATTCATCCATATCTTAGGCCTTCCATCACTGTCTAGATTCTTGCATTTATTTTTAAATTTCTCTCTAACTTCCTCAACCTTGGAAAAACTCGGAAATAAAATTATATGATGAACCCTGTTATTATCCTCAACTTCAGTTTGCAAAATAAACTTAGTTCCATTTTCAGCTTCTAAAATCCCCTCGCTAACATTTTTTAATTGCTCCTTAATCATCTGTATCCATCTACCATGCAAAATATCAGAAGTTCCAACCAAATCCAATCCTTTTAGAGGTGCTTGTTCAGCTATTACTTTCGGAACCATTTTATTACTAACAGCACTCGAATAAATTCCGTGCATATGCAAATCAACATTACATTCAATAAAATTGCCCATAATATAAAATAAAAAAGAAATAATTTAATAAAGTTATTCCTTAAACCTCATAAATTGTAACTGTTTTTTGGGTTGTATCAGTATACATATATCTTAATACTAATCTCAAAGTATCTTCATATGCATTTTCTACATTCATCCAGCAGCTTATTTCATCTACCCCGTTATCCAAAACAATTTCTCCTATATTGCTGTCTTCGCCTGTTCTAAATCCGCAGACAACGCCTAAAGGATGTATTGCTTCCAATGTAATCCTGTCTTTATTATTAAATTTGGATATATCCCCTTCTAAATCCTCGCAGTCTGCATTCTCCTTATAAACATTTCCTGAGCCTTTATTTTCTATTTTAAGGTCAAATCTGACTTGGTTGCTTCCCCTTGTATCCTGAGTCAAGGAAGTGACTTTTATTGGAGCAGCTGAAACGCTTCCTTCTGTGACTTTTTCCCCTGTTATGCTGCAGGTATCTTCTTCTTCAGATTTTGCGGATTTAATGCATACATCAATTATCGCTGTTGTTTGATAAGGATAACAGACCTTGCTCCTTATTATAAAATCCTGCGAATTAAAAATATCCTGATTATAGTTCAAATTGCCAAAATCAATCTCTTGTTCCCCGCCCTCTTTATTAAACTCTCCTTTCCCTCTTAATATTCCTGTATTCTCTTTATAATCCCCGCTCAGGCTAAAACTCTCCAGATTAATGCCGTATATTTTGGCTTTGGCATTATTAGCAACAATATCATACTCTCCGTTGTTTGTCAACAAAACTTTAACAGGAACATCTTCACCCTGGTTAAACTGCTCAGGGGGGGCTATATCTTCAAACTCCACTATGACTTCCCCTACCCCTCCAATAAAAGGCCCTGTACCAGTGCTGGTATTCTCTGTTTGGCATCCGCTGATTAATAAAATAATCCCTAATAACCATAAAATATGCTTTTTCATTTTGTCACCATCCTACAAATTTTTATTGTTTCTAACTGGAAATGAAATAGACTCTATCTGTTTGTAATTATAGCTCAAATCTATTTGTAAATTATCCATTACCACGTCCTCCACATTTTCTAGTAATACCCAGCAATTAATAACCTTTTTGGTATTGGTAGAACCAGACTCCCATTTAAGATTATCTAAATCCTCGCATCCCGTCTCTGCTGAACCGAAATTTAAATTGATATTAAAATCGCCCTCAATATTTCCTTCTGGCATCTTCTCCAAATATATTTCTAAATCAATGTTTACAGTATCATCCCCTGGCCAGCTTAATTCTTTAACAATTTTTGTTACTGTGATTGGAGCAGACTTAAGCCCGCTTGTTATAGTTTCCCTTCCTTTGCACAAGCCTTCTCCATTATTGCTTTCAGAAGAGAAGGATCTTGCACAAATCGAGATATCTAAAGGAAGTGAGCATGAATATTCAGCTTCAGCCAGAAAATTTACATTTAAATTATTAAATTCAGTGGAAATGTCCCCCCCATACATAGCCTCACTGAAAATTTCAGTTTTTTTCTCACCAACATATAAATCAATGGTTTTCTCCTCATCAACAGCGCTTCTATCTTCGTTCAATAAATCCCTCACCCTCAAATTGCCGTTTGTAATCTCGCAGTCCGCATTATTTTCCACGGTTAAAAGAGGTGAAAAACTAACACCCTCAAAAACACCTTTCTCAGTTGGTTGCAGGATATTGATGTCTAATCCCCTAGGAACCCCTTTATTCATTCCATCCTGGCTTGTTGAAAAGCAGGCTGTTATAAACAAAAGAAGGGTTATTAAAATTATTATTTTTTTCATTTTAAGTTATGAATGTTATAGTATCCTGTTTAATATCTCCGTATCTGTATCTGATTTTGGCTTTTATAAGTTCTTCTGTAAGGTCTTCAGAAGCCTCTTTTATTTTAAAATCCACATCAAATTCCATAGAGCCCCTTCTCCAGCAGTCAGCATCAATTCCATCTCCTTCTTTCATAGGGCATAAATTTATTATCTCTCTTATTTTCTCATCATTGGCTCCATAAACATTTAATTTATTTTCAAGTTCATCTTCTACAAAACCCTCATCCACAATCTCTACTCCTGAAGTAACCAGTAATTCAAGACTTTCTATGTCCTCAAGATCCCCGTTCCATTTCTGATTGTCATCAATTTTAATAGAAAGGGAGTAATAATCATCATTCTTTGTGATGTCTGGACCTTCCTCATTATAAGGTTGTGTGGACATGATTCTTAATCCAAGTATTAAAGGCCCTTCAGTGCAAACAGAGTATGATACTCCCTTTTTAAGGTAATCATTATCCACCCCCTCAAATATGTCTATCTTATCTGACTTCATCTCGCTCTTAATCTCCTCATCCATGGTGTAAATTATCATATTTGATTCAGTTAAGAAATCATAAGATACTTTTAGCTTAACCTTCTTTGAATCTGTTTCTTTTATTTCATCTATGTCAAACATATCCCTTCTGTAAACGCATTCAATAAAGAAATTTTCTTCCATATCAGGATAAGCATATCTTTCCTGGTTTTGATCTTCTAAATCTTTATCATCCACGCCTTCAGCCAAGCAGGAGAATTCAACAGTTGTCCCCTCCAGCGTTAAAATGGAGCCTTCCGCTACTGCTTCAATCTCTTGGGAATAGTCAGCAGGGATTATGGATTTCTTCAACCTAAAGCTGTCAATTTTTACGCCGAAGTCCTCATCTGAAGTTTTTTCTACATAAGTCTCCCAAGTGGATTGCTCAAGTATTTCAGCTTGGGACTTTGCACTAAAGGGAATTGTCGCATATAAAATAGCTTCCTTCACAAAATTTCCAAATCCGGAATTCATCAAAGGATCTGTTATTGCGTCATAAACATATTTTAACATAGGGGTGTCTGTAAAGATAGCGCTAAGAATGATTAGAAGTATAAGGATAAAAATCCCCCAGAGGAAAATAATCTTTAAAATGGAGAATAATCCCCCGAAAAAAGTGGAGGTTGGCCTTGTAACAATTTCACTTGCCAATTCTTCTCGCCTCTTTAAAAACCATTTATCTTCCTCCAAAAAAAGTTCAATCTTCTAATTTTATAGTTAACTCATCAACATTGAATTCATTAAGGGGTGTTATCTTGATGAAGTTGTTTCCTTCCTTCACATAATTGGTGATAATCCTCTCATAGTCTATATCTTCTGTATCCATGCTGAATTCATTGCCGTTAACGCTTATTGTTGCTTTCTTTTCATCATCGTCATTAAATTCCATAGATAAAACAGCGTCTAAATCTTCCTTTAGTAAATCATCATATTCGTCCTCTGTGATTGAAAATTTATAATTGACGTAGCCCCCTTCATCAGATTCAATTTCTAATTCTATATTATTGATTAAAAAATCTCCTTTGTCAATTTCAAACATCAGTGTGTTCTCTCCATTCTCCAGATAGTTCTCGTTCACATCCGCATATTTCTGTGACCCGACGCAGTTTAAAATCTCGCTGCTTATTTCTTCATTATTCATAAATACCCTTAATCTGGCCCCTGTATTCATTGAATTGCAGAAGATGTAGTAAGTTAAGATGGCATCTCCCTGTTCCTGTTCCGTTAAAATAAATTTTCTTGTTTCTTTTGTATTTGTCATTTCATAGCTTTCTCTGATTTTTATATCCCTTAAATTGTAATGGTTTTTGCTGAATAAATTCCATCCAGGGCTTGAAACTCTGAATTGCAGGATATTGCTCTCGCTTAATAAATCCGTGGGCAGGAGAATATTTGCCAATCCTTCGGATTTATCCTCATAAATAGTTATCCCGTTGAGGTTTACTATTAAATTCCCTTTGCCCTCTAAGACTAAGAAATATAAATTAACTTGCTCTAAATCATTTAAATTGTCAATATTAAACAATAATTGCCTTTTATCCTCGGAAAATAATGCCTTGCTTAAATAAAGGCTATTCGCTAAATCCGAAATGATGGGCTCTTCTTTCAAATATAAATTAACGGAGTCTATTTTATGCCTCATAGTATTTGAATCAAAGGGTTTTAACAATCCCGGGCTTTGTTCTAATAAAACATCCGTTGTAAGATTGCTGGAACTGCTAGACATATCATCCTCATTTTGATTTAATAAAGCATCCCTGTCTGCAGGGGGGAGCATTAAAATGTATAACACCATAAACAACGCTATTAAAAAAACTAAAACAGCAACAGAACTTCCGCTTGTAACTTGCCCTCTTCTCATAAAAATATAAAACCCCTCTTAATATTTAAATCTTTCTTAGTTTTTTTTAATTAAGAATTAAGGTGAGGGGGGTGCACAAGTCAAATAAGAGCATATTTCATTGCTGCATGAAGCTCCTGTAGCACAACCAAGTAAATCTCCTGCAATGCAATCCTCAGCAGGTGTAAAACAATAGCCTCCTTCAACAACGCCGGAAAAAGTGCCTTCAATATTATGCGGTAAACTTCCATAAGCAGAGCTATAGCTTAACATAATCTTGCCTGAAAACCTGTCTCCTGCATTAAAAGTAGGAGCACTTTCAAGTTCATCCCCTCTATCCTCCACTCTGCAATATATATAATTATGCTCTCCTGAATTTAGACTAGTTAAGCCAGCAGTATTTACAGAAATATATCCGCAATCAATTCCATCAACCTCTACATTCTCTAAATTAACGTTTGAAGCGCTTCCAACGCCTATATTCAAGATAATATACCCATCAGCATCCCCCTCTAAAGTAGCTTGTGCATTCGCATCAAAACCAACAACATCCATGCAGGTAAAAGGGGGTTGTAGCAGGCAATTATTTGGAACATTAGGAGTAAAAACACCCAGATAAAACATAGCTCCTAAAGAGATTAGAATAATCAAAATGGCCCAGCCATAAGTCATTAAATATTCCATAGCAGATTGTGCCTTCTTAAACATTTTAAAGAACCTTGTCTATCTCTTCGCTTTTCCACCCAGCAGCTGTTAATTTTTTTCTTATCTCAGCATCAGCTAAACCAGCTTCTCTGCTTTGTTTGACATAATTAACCAATGCTGGATTAATCCGGGGAGATTTAGATATTTTTTTCCTTCCGCTCATTTTAAAATAAATAAATATTATCAAACCTGCTAAAACCAGAACTCCTAAAGCAATTAAAATAGTATTTAATATTCCTGAATCTCCTTTAATTGCATCGCTTGTTTTGGGGTTTGTACTCATGGAAAATTCCTGTGCATTTGTATAGCCGTCATTATCAAAGTCATTGTTAGGCCCCTGAGCTAGATTTCCAAAATAAGTATATTCCCATTCATCAGGCAACCCATCTGAATCACTGTCTTCACTCCCATAATCAGCAGCACCAGCACCAGGGCAACTCATAATTTCAAGAGGCTTATTTAATAAATTATTACAAAAATTAATATCTGTACATGCTCTTGTTTGGCTTTGTCCAGCAGAGCATGGCTCAGGGCTCCAAGAAGTGCAGCTCCAACTAGGATTGCATTCAGAACCGCCAGAAGGGCCGCCTGGTTGGCAATTTGAATCCGCGTTATCAGTCAATCCATCGCAGTCATTATCTATAAAATCATTGCAGATTTCCGCAGCTTCGGTATTCACTTCATCATTATCATCATTGCAGTCACTTCCCCCGCAACTCTCATCTTCATAGCCATCTTCATCTTCATCAGGGCACCCAGCTTCTAAAATATTCAAAGCAATGCTATCACTGACACAAATAGTATCTTCATTTCCAGATTCATATACTTTATAATATAGCCTATAATTATTGTCTATATCTAAATCAGCTGGAACAGTCATATTAAATTCAAAGGAATCTGTATCTAAATGGCTTAAAGTTAAACTGCTGCTGGTTACAGACTTTTCAGGAGGGTCAACATCATCCATATCAACCAACTCTGCTTTAGCTTTGAAAGTTTTTTCATCAGAGGGGCTGAATGGGTTGTAATATTTTATTTTGATTTCAATTTCAAGCGTTTCATTCACCTCTGCATCTTCGCCATTTTCAGGGGATTCTAAGTTAAATACAGATAAATAATTTAATCCTATATTAACCCCCCCAGAACAGGTGTTATACTCGCTAATTTGAATAGAAATTTGTTGGTTTCTTTCATTTGAATTGCATATATCCAAAACTGAACATTCAATTTCAGAACCCCCTAAAAGATTTTCTAAATAGCAGTTGTAATATTCGGCAACATTATTGTTTAAAGTAGGCTGCCCGCAACCATAAATTCCTCCAAGAGTCAGATTAAGGCAGTTTCTAATGCTTGTACTATCAGATTCCCCCTCTAAATTATAGCTGCAATCAATTTCGTCAATGCTGGAGCCTTCCCAGAATTCAGAGCCTCCAGAGACATCAACAGCGTCTAAATTAAGATGGCTGCAATCCTCTGTAGTGCAGTCAGCATCTAATCC